>Ga0247727_10004361_pt1 | contig 30077 bp, 27 predicted proteins | sample WisWelCaveWW1625_FD_202498 | JGI IMG/M metagenome (GOLD analysis project Ga0247727, IMG submission 202498) | Biofilm microbial communities from Wishing Well Cave, Virginia, United States - WW16-25 | ecosystem: Environmental > Aquatic > Deep subsurface > Groundwater > Cave microbial mat | place...
AGGCAACGCTTGTCCCTGCTGCCATGAACACCGCACGAACAGAGGGCAGGGAAATCTCTGTGCCCTCGCTTTTGGGAAAGAGCGTTCGCCAAGTGACGCAGGAGTGTCTGCGCCTTGGGCTGAGCCCGGTTCTGATTGGCACTGGGGTTGCTGTAGAGCAGGCACCAGCGTCGGGGGAACTGATTCGTGCAGGGAGTCGCGTGACGATTCGCTTTGGCCGCCGCGCCTCGCTGCAGGACCGCCCGGTGCGGGGAAACTGAATATGGCGCCCAAGACAAAGACCCCCTCTCACGCCAGCCGTGATTTGAAGGCCAACGCCGCCCGACCTATACTGGTGGCTCAGGGAATGACGCTTCGGGACCTGCTCGTCGGCGCCCCTATCCCCCAGCCAATCGGGAATCCCGACTCCGAGATAACCGACGTGGCCTTCGACAGCCGCAAGGTGCGCCCGGGCTCTCTGTTTGTCGCCATTCGCGGCGAAAAAGCCGATGGCAATCGTTTCGTTGGCGATGCCCTTTCCCGTGGGGCACTCGCCGTCGCCAGCGAGCTCGCCCGGCTGGCCGATCTTCCTCGATCCGTCGAGTGGATTCAAGTTCCCAGCGCGCGGCGGTTTCTGGCCGTTGTCTCGGCGAATTTTTACGACCGCCCCGTCGAATCGCTGAAGCTCATCGGCATCACCGGGACAAACGGAAAAACAACTGTGGCCTACCTTGCGGATTCGATACTGCGCGCGGCGGGTTGTACCACGGGATTGTTTGGCACCATCGCACATCGCACTCCGCTGGCAACGTATCCGGCTTCGAACACCACGCCCGAATCGCTCGACCTGCAGCGCTTTCTTGCCGAGGTGCGGAATGCCCGCGGCTCGCACGCCGTGCTCGAGGCCAGCTCCCACGCCCTAGCCCTGGATCGCTTGTGGGGCTGCCCGTTTACGGTTGCCGTCTTTACCAACCTTACTCAAGACCACCTCGACTTCCATAAGAGCTTTGACGACTACTTCGCGGCCAAGCGCCTGCTCTTTGAGGGCACGGGCCGCGGCGTGCCGGTCGTCGGTGTGGTCAATACCGATGATTCCTACGGCCGCCAGCTCGCTGGTCTTGCCCGGCGTACTTTGACGTACGGCTTGCACAACGGCGCCGAAGTCACGACGAAGAAGTTTGCTCTCACCTTTTCCGGGCTCGAATTCACCGTGCAAACGCCTTCCGGAAAAATTGAAATTCAGTCACCGCTGGTGGGCCGCATCAATGTCTATAACATCCTTGCTGCGGTTGCCGCGGCTCTGGCCTTGGAGATCCCTCGCGACAAAATTGCCGCAGGCATTCACCAGCTCGCCAGTGTGCCGGGGCGCTTCGAGAGAGTTGACGCCGGCCAGCCCTTCTTCGTCGTGGTGGACTACGCGCACACCGACGACGCCTTGCGCAACCTGCTGGCCACGGCCACCGAGCTAAAAAAAATCGGCCGCATCATCACCGTCTTTGGTTGTGGCGGCGACCGCGACCGCACCAAGCGCCCGTTGATGGGCGAAGTTGCCGGCCAGGGCAGTGATCTGGTTGTACTGACCAGCGACAATTCGCGCAGTGAAGACCCGTTGCGCATCATCAACGACGTTGTAGTCGGTTTGCAGAAGGCACGCGCGCAATACCGCGTCGAGCCTGACCGCGAGCGTGCGATTGAAATCGCGCTTGGCGAAGCACGTCCCGGCGACATTGTTCTGCTCGCTGGGAAGGGGCACGAGCGCTATCAGATTCTTGCCGACCGCACCATTCCGTTTGTCGAGGAAGAGGTGGTTCGCCGAGCGCTGGCCCGTCTTGGATATGGCAAGCCGGAGGGCGGCACGGCTGGGTCTTGAATTGCAGTTCAGGTAATGCAGCGCTCTGCGAGGCGCTGCGGGAAGAAGCAAGGGGGGTACGGTCGGCCCGTACGGGGGTGCTCAGGAGCTTTGAGGCCCAGCCCGTTAAGGACGCTATGCGGTGGACGATTGCAGAGGTGGCTCGCGCTCTGGGTGTTGCGACTCCCACCGGTCTCGACCCCCTGGCCCGGCTGGCCGGCGTCTCGATTGATTCTCGCACTCTCAGCCCTGGAGAGCTGTTCGTCGCCATACACGGCCCGCGTCACGATGGACACAGTTTTGTGGCTGCGGCCCTGGCCGCGGGTGCCCCGGCCGCTGTCGTGGCCCGGGCGAGGTTGGGGGAGTTTGAAGCGGGTGTCCGCGGGAAACTCCTGGCCGTGGACGACCCGCAGCAGGCGCTGCAAAACCTCGCGTTGGCCGTGCGTCGAGAATGGGGCGGATGCCTGGCCGGCGTTACCGGGTCGGTCGGTAAGACCACAACGAAAGAAATTCTGGCGGCGTTGCTGGCCGCGAGGTTCCGCATACTGAAGTCCGAGGGCAACCTGAACAACGAATACGGCCTGCCGCTCACGTTGCTGCGGCTCGACCCGCAACACGAAGCCGCCGTGGTGGAAATGGGAATGTCCCATGTCGGCGAGATCAAGCGTCTTGCGGAAATCGCCGAGCCGGATATTGGCGTAGTCACTTCCGTCGCCCCCGTGCATCTCGAATTCTTTTCTTCCGTAGAGGAGATTGCCGCGGCGAAGCGGGAGCTGATCGAGGGCTTGCGGGGAGTGCAAAGCTTTGCTGTGCTGAATGCCGACGATGAACGTGTGGCTGCGTTCGCTTCCGCTGCTCCCGGTCGAGTGCTGCGCTATGGGTTCGCGCCGGATGCGGAGTTCCGCGCCGAAGCTGTGGAAGACCGCGGCGCCGAAGGCAGCGCCTTCGAGTTTGTCGCACCCGCTGGCCGCGCGCACTTGAAGCTGCCGCTGATTGGCCGGCATAACGTCTCCAATGCACTCGGTGCGCTGGCCGCCGCAAGTGTTTGGGGCGTGGGAGCGGCGGAAGCCGCCGAAGTTTTTCCAACGCTGCGCCCGGCGAACATGCGCGGAGAAATCTTGCACTTTGCCGAAGGCTTCGCGGTGATCAACGACTGCTACAACTCCAATCCGGTAGCCCTGGCGGCCATGGTCAGTCTGCTGGCAACGACACCCGGCTATCAGCGCCGCATTCTGGTTGCGGGTGAGATGCTCGAGCTCGGCCCCACTTCGGCTGACCTTCACCGCGAAGCTGGCCGCAGCGCTGCTGCCCTTCGCGCGCTCGACTGGATTATCGCGGTGCAGGGACACGCCGCCGCCCTGGTCGAAGGAGCTCAGGCCGCCGGACAATCTCGGGAACGGCTGCGCTTTTTCGCCTCTTCCGAGGAGGCGGGCGCATTCGTACAGGACTTGGTAGCTCCCGGGGATTTGCTGCTGGTGAAGGGCTCGCGTGGCGTGCGCATGGAAAAAATCGTAGATGCCCTGAAGTCGCGGCACGCCCTCGCCGAGCCTGCCGCCGCGCGGGGGCGCGCCTGAAATGCTTTACTATCTCCTTTACGAACTCCTGCAGAAGCACTTCAGCCCGCTGAACGTCTTCCGCTATATCACCGTCCGCACGGCGCTGGCCAGCCTGACTGCGCTGTTTCTTTCGATGGTGCTCGGACCGTGGGTGATCCGCAAACTCCAGCAGATGCAGATCGGCCAGTATATCCGTGAGGAGGGGCCGAAGAATCATCACGCCAAGGCGGGCACGCCCACGATGGGCGGCGTCCTCATTGTCATTTCAACCGTGGTTCCCACACTGCTGTGGGCCGATCTGGCCAATGCCTACGTGCTGCTCGCCCTGGGCTCGATTGTCGGCTTCGGGGCGATTGGATTTATTGACGACTATAATAAGGTGGTTCGCAAGCGCAGTCTCGGCCTTTCCGGCCGCTCCAAATTTTCTCTCCAGTTACTGCTGGGCTTCTTGGTGGGGTTGTCTCTGCTGCTGCTGACGGTGTTCGGGGTCTATTCCACGCGTCTCAGCGTGCCCTTCTTCAAAAATTTTCAGCCCGATCTGGTCGTGGACACCCTGGCCGAAAATCCCTATCTCTGGCCGATTGGTTATCTCCCATTCCTGCTATTTGTCGCCTTCGTGATTGTCGGCTCGTCGAATGCGGTCAATCTGACGGATGGCCTGGACGGCCTGGCCATCGGCTGCACGGTGATGGCTGCCGGCGCGCTGACCATGGTCAGCTACCTGACCTCGCACGCGCGGTTTGCCGCTTATCTCGATCTGCCTTTTATTCCGGGCGTGGGCGAGCTCACTATCTTTTGCGGGGCGCTGGTGGGAGCCGCTCTCGGGTTTCTCTGGTACAACGCACATCCCGCCGAGATCTTCATGGGCGACGTGGGCTCGCTCGCACTGGGTGGTGCCATCGGCGTCGTGGCGGTGATCCTCAAGCAGGAAATCTTGTTGTTTTTCGTCGGTGGAATTTTTGTGATCGAAGCGCTCTCCGTCATTTTACAGGTGGCGTCGTTTCGCCTGACCGGCAAGCGCATCTTCCGCATGGCGCCCTTGCACCACCATTTCGAGCTATCGGGCTGGAGCGAATCCAAAATCATCGTGCGCTTCTGGATCGCGGCGCTGGTGTTTGCGCTCTTTGCCCTGACGACACTCAAATTGAGGTAGCGGATGAAGGCCGGGTGTGAACTCGCGGGGAAGCGCGTCCTGGTGGTCGGACTGGCCCGCACCGGCCTGGCCACCGCGTTGTTCTGTGCCGCACGAGGTGCGCGAGTGACTGCCACCGACGAACGCGGAGAATCGCATCTGCGCGAGGCCGGCGAAAAGCTCGTCGCGGCCGGATGCGTCCTCGATCTGGGTGGGCACCACGAGCAAACTTTTCTGGCGCAAGACCTGATCATCCCCAGCCCCGGGGTGCCCTACTCGCTGCCGGCGCTGGACTCGGCGCGGGCACGGGGTATTCCCATCTGGAGCGAAATCGAGCTGGCCGGGCGGTTCTTCTCCGGCCGTCTGGTGGCCATTACCGGCTCGAACGGAAAAACGACTACGACCTCACTCCTGGGTCACATTTTGGAGCAGGCGGGATTGCCCACGGTGGTAGCCGGGAACATCGGCGTCCCGCTGATCTCGCGAGTCGAAACCACCAGCGATTCCACGGTCAGCGTCGTCGAGGTGAGCAGTTTTCAACTGGAAAACATCGTGAGCTTCCGCCCCGACGTGGGCGTGCTTCTCAACCTGACTCCCGACCACTTGGACCGCCACGGCTCCCTCGGAGCCTATGGCAGCGCCAAGGCGCGACTCTTCGAGAATCAAACGGAAAGCGAATTCGCTGTCCTCAATGCTGACGATCCCGGCGTGACGCCTTACGCTCCCTCGCGCCCGCAGGTTCTCTGGTTCAGTAGGACGAAGCGCGTGGCCTCGGGCGCCTTTGTTCGGGGAGACGAGGTGGTTTTCCGCCGCGAGGGGGCCGAAACCGTTCTCCTTCGCCGCAACCAGATTGGGCTGCGTGGCGAACACAATGTTGAAAACGTTCTCGCCGCCGCCTCTGCGGCCATGCTGCTGGGAGTTGCGCCGGGGGCGATTGCCACCGGCGTCGAGAGGTTCGCCGGGGTCGAGCATCGCCTCGAATTTGTCGCCGAAATCGCTGGCGTCTCTTTCTTCAACGATTCCAAGGCTACCAATGTGGACGCCACGCTGAAGGCTCTGGACGCCTTTCCGGGCCGGCTCCTGGTCATCCTCGGTGGAAAGGACAAGGGCGGCGATTTCACCCTGCTGCGCGAACCGCTGAAGCGCCACGCTCGCCTGCTGCTTCTGATTGGTGCCGCGGCGGACAAGATCGCCGCACAAGTCGGCACAGACCTCCCTGTTGAGCGCGCCGGCACACTCGACCGTGCCGTGCGCCTGGCCTTTGAGCGGGCTCAGCCTGGCGACACTGTCCTTCTTGCCCCTGCCTGTGCCAGCTTCGACCAGTTTGAAGATTACGAACACCGTGGCCGCATCTTCAAGCAACTGGTCGGCCTGCTCCGCCAGCAGGCAACCTCTAAATCTTCCGCAAAGGGCCGCTGAAGATGCCGCGCACACTTCAGACCGACCGCTGGCTGCTCCTCTACACATTGGCCTTGTGCCTGATCGGTGCAGTGATGGTCTTCAGCGCCTCGGCCGTCACGGCCCGTGAAACGTATGGCAGTGCCTACACCTTTATCCTCCGACAGGCTCTCTGGCTGGCGCTCGGCCTGGCGGGCATGTTCTGGCTGATGAATGTGGACTATCACCGGCTTCGCCAGCCCAGCGTAATTTTTACCGGCCTGTCTGTCGTCCTCGTTCTGCTGTTGGGTGTCCTTTTCCTGGACAAGTCCCATGCCACGCATCGCTGGATCCGCATCGGAGCGTTTAGTCTGCAGCCTTCGGAGCTGGCCAAGCTAATGGTCATTTTCTACCTGGCCTGGTTTCTGGAGATGCGACGGCGCGTCACTGGTCACGATCGTGTCGCCCGGGCTCAAGCTAAGGTGAACCACTTCCAGCTCACGCTTCTGCCCGCACTCGGCCCGGTCCTGCTGTTTGTGGGCCTGGTGGTTCTCGAGCCGGACTTTGGAACGGCGGCCGCGATCCTTCTCATCGCCCTGGGCGTGCTTTTTGTGGCCGGCTTGTACAGCCGATATCTCCTCTACACCGCGCTGGCCGCCTTGCCCGTCCTTTACCTATTGGTTGTGCGCGTGCCCTATCGCTTGGACCGCATCATCGGTTTTCTCAACCCGGGCGCCGACCCCCAGGGTCGCGGCTTTCAATTGTTGCAGTCGTTGATTGCGGTCGGCTCGGGCGGCTTCACCGGCGTCGGCCTCATGGAAAGCAAACAGAAGCTTTTCTATTTGCCCGAGGCGCACACGGACTTTATTTACGCAGTCCTCTGTGAAGAGCTGGGCTTTCTGGGCGGGCTGGGCGTGCTGGTGCTCTTCGGAGTTTACGCCTGGCGCGGGCTGCGTGCCGCCTGGGGAGCTCCCGATGATTTTGGCCGCCTGGCCGCGCTGGGGATAACGCTGATGGTGACCAGCCAGGCTCTGATCAATCTCTGTGTGGTTCTAGGGATCATGCCCACCAAGGGGATCCCGCTGCCGTTTGTGAGCTACGGCGGGTCGAGCCTGCTGGTCATGCTTCTGGCCACCGGCGTGCTGCTCAACATCAGCCAGTATGCCGAGCTGGAGCTCAACCGGTCTTCACCGTGACGCGCGGCGTCGCGAGGGCTGCGAAGTGAAACTCTTGCTTGCAGGCGGCGGGACGGGCGGCCACATCTTTCCGGCACTGGCGGTAGCCGAGGAGTGGCTCCGGCGGGGCATGGAGCGAAGCGTCTTGTTTGTTGGAACGAATCGCGGGTTGGAGGCGAAGCTGGTGCCGCAGGCTGGCTTGCCGCTGCAGATTGTCCGGTCGGCCGGCCTCAAAGGGATTGGCGGCCTGCGTTTGCTGAAGAACGCCGCCATGCTCGTTCCTTCCTTCTGGGATGTGGCCGGCATCCTGCGCCGCGACCGGTTTGCGGCTGCACTGGGCACGGGAGGCTACGTGACCGGACCGGTCCTCTTTGCCGCCACCCTGGCCTCGCTTCCCGCGGTGGTTTTCGAATCCAACGCCGAGCCCGGCTTCACCAATCGCGTTCTGGCGGAACTCGTCACTCGAGTGGCCTCCGCCTTTCCCGAGCCTGCCGAACGTTGGGGGCGCAAAGCCGTGGTTACCGGTTGCCCTGTCCGCGCCGAGTTCTTCAGCGCACCGGTGCGCAACCCGACGCCTCCTTTCCGCCTGCTCATCACTGGCGGCAGCCAGGGCGCTCTGCCCATCAACCGCGCGGTCGTGGATTCGATGGAGCGTTTCGCTTCTCGCAAGTCTGAGCTGGCCATCGTCCATCAGACCGGCGAGCGCGACTATAATGCAGTGCGCACCGCCTACGCGCGTCGAGAAATCCATGCCGACGTGGCGCCTTTTTTCACCAACATGCCGGAGCGCTTTGCCCAGGCCGACCTGATCCTTTGCCGATCGGGAGCGATCACCGTTGCTGAAGTCGCCGCTGCCGGCCGTGCGGCAATCTTCATCCCCTTCGGACGTGCCACAGACAGCCATCAGCTTCGCAATGCGCAGTCGCTCGAGCGGCTGGGCGCCGCGCGCGTCATCCCGGAGCCGGAACTGGCGGCTGAGCGGCTCACCGCCGAGATTTTTTCGCTGCTCGACCAGCCGACGCGGCTCGCGGAAATGGGTTCGCGGGCGCGTGCCCTCGCTCGTCCACACGCGGCCGAAGCCATCGTCAACCTGATCGAAGAGGCGGCTCGCCAATGATGGTCACGTTTCACAATTTCCAGCGGATTCATCTGGTGGGAATTGGCGGCATCGGGATGAGCGGCATCGCCGAGGTGCTTCTGACGCTGGGCTACGCCGTTTCCGGCTCCGACCTCCGGTTAACGACGATTACTGAGCGGCTCCACAGTCTCGGCGCTACCGTGTACGAAGGCCACGCCGCTGCGAATGTTCACGGGGCCCACGTCGTCGTCGTGTCTTCGGCGATTCGGAAAGCGAATTCGGAGATCGTCGAAGCCCACCGGCTGAAGATCCCCGTCATTCCTCGCGCGGAAATGCTGGCCGAGCTGATGCGCCTGAAGTGCGGCATTGCCGTCGCCGGCGCCCACGGAAAAACGACCACTACATCGCTGATTGCTGCCGTGCTAGCCGCGGCCGGCCTGGACCCGACGTTTGTGGTCGGCGGGCGCGTCAATCACATTGGGGCCACCGCGCGGTTGGGCCGCGGTGAATACATGGTGGTCGAAGCCGATGAGAGCGATCGAACGTTTCTGCTGCTGGCGCCGGTGATTGCCGTGGTCACCACGATCGACCGCGAGCATCTGGATCACTATGAATCCCTCCAAGAAATCCAAAAAGTTTTTCTTCAGTTTGTGAACCTTGTCCCGTTTTATGGCAGCGTCATTCTTTGTCTCGACGAGCCCAACGTGCAGGCCATCCTTCCGCAGGTTGCGCGGCCGGTGATTACCTACGGCACCTCGAGCCAGGCAGACCTGGTGATCAGCGAGGTCGAGTTGTGGGGAATGGAAAGCGAATTCCGGCTGACCTATCGGGGCGACGACCTGGGTCGCTTCCACCTGCCCTGCCCGCCTGGCATACACAACGTTCGCAATGCCGCCGCTGCCGCCGCCGTTGCGCTCTATTTGAATGTGCCCGCGGAGCTGATTCGCGAAGGTTTCCGCAAATTTACCGGCGTAGGGCGTCGCTTTGACGTGAAAGGCGTGATCAACGGCGTCACCCTGATTGACGACTACGGCCACCACCCGACCGAAATCCGCGCCACCCTTGAGGCGGCCCGCGGCTGCAAGCACGAGCGCCTGCTGGTGCTCTTTCAGCCGCACCGCTATTCGCGCACCCAGCATCTTTGGGACGAGTTCTGCCGCGCCTTCAACCAGGCTGATTTGCTGGTCCTGACGGACATTTACGCGGCGTCGGAGACGCCCGTCACCGGCGTGACTGCAGCAGCACTGGCGGACTCAATTCGTGCCGCCGGGCACAAAAATGTTGCTTACTATAGCTCCATGCAGGAGGGCATCGAGCGCCTGCTGCGCGAGGCTCGCCCGGGCGATGCGGTGATGACCATTGGCGCCGGCAACGTCAGCCGCGCACTGGGTGAGCTGGCCATCCTTCTGGGAGCCAAGGTTTCGTTGCACGATGCGCATTGAAAACCCCAACGTGCTGGCCGCCCTGCCCGGCCTGGAGGTCGAGCACCGGAAAGGTGTGGCCCTGGCCGGACAGACGTCTCTTGGCATCGGTGGCACCACCGATTTGCTGTTGGTCCGCCGCCACAAGCACCTGCCGGAACTGATTCGCCTGCTTCAGCAGGAGGGCGTTCCTCACCGCTTTCTCGGTGGCGGCACCAACCTGCTGGTTCGCGATGGCGAGCTGCCCTGGGTAATGCTGCAGTTGGTGCGTCCCCAGCCGGAAGTCGTCATTGAAGGCAACTTCGCCCGCGTGGATGCCGCCTCCGATCTCGGTCGTACGGTGACCTTTTGTGCCAAGAACAATCTCGGCGGGATGGAAGGGCTGATCGGCGTTCCCGGCACAGTGGGCGGGGCCCTGCGGATGAATGCCGGGGCCTACGGAATGCAGATTGGTTCCTACGTGCGCGAGGTGGAGCTCTATCGGGCTGCCACGGGCCGGCTGGAAACTCTCCGCGGCCCGGAAATCAGCTTTGAATATCGCCACACTTCTTTTGCGCCTGATGATATTATGCTCGCGGTGCAACTGGAACTGCCCTCCAAAGCGTTCCGCGAAATCGTCGAAGGCATTCGCGTCTGTAACGAAAAGCGGCGTTCCTCCCAACCCCTGAATCAGAAAAGTGCCGGCTGCATTTTCAAGAATCCTCCCGGGGCCTCTGCGGGCCGCATGATTGACGAATTGGGGCTGAAGGGCCACGCCGTCGGCCCGGCCCGCGTCAGCGACAAACACGCCAATTTCTTCATCAACAAGGGGAATGCCACCAGCGCGGAGATGCTCGCGTTGATCGCCGATGTTCGCGAGAGGGTCCGCCGCGCCTATGGAGTGGAATTACACGAGGAAGTGATCGTCTGGAAGGACTGATGCCCAGCCAGCGGGAAGCGGTTGAAGCGGAAGTGATGGCCGAAGAAGAGCCGAGGTACCTCCGCCGCCAGAAACCGGTGGAGATCCGCCGCCGCAAATTCGGCCGCCGAAGTTGGCAGTTTTACCGGCGTGTGACCCTGGGGGGTGTCTCCTTGGTTGTTGGTGGCGCCGCACTCTATTTCTTGGCGGACTTTTTCTTCAATTCGCCGCGCATGGCGCTGGCAAGCTCCGAACAGATTGAGGTCGTCGGCAATCACATTGTGCCTCGCGCCGCCGTGCTCAAGCGCTTCGCCGCCGATCAGGGGCGCAGCGTTTTGCGAGTCCCACTGGGCGAGCGCCGCCGCTCGCTCGAGGAGATTCCCTGGATCGAGCAGGCCACAGTCGAGCGCATCCTGCCCAATCGGATTCGCGTGCAGGTCTTCGAGCGCGCCCCGGTTGCGTTTCTCCGGCTGGGCAGCGAACTGGCGCTGGTGGACGCGCACGGCGTGATTCTCGACCGGCCGCTGGAAGGCGACTACCGTTTTCCGGTCGTCTACGGCGTCGCGGAGACGATGCCGCGCTCGGCCCTCGAAAAACGCATGAAGCTCTACGTGCAGTTTCTCAAAGAGATCGAACTGATTCGCCCCGGCGCCGCCGACCACGTGAGCGAAGTGGACCTTTCCGACTCGCGCGATCTGCGAGCCACGCTCGAGCCCCTGCCTGTGCTTGGGCTTGTGCAGGCGGAGGATCAGAATCCCGTCGTTGTTTTTTTCGGCGACAGTGATTTCACCAACAAGTTTCGGACTTTTGTGGAGAACATCAGCCAGTGGCGCGCCTCAATCGGCCGGGTGGAATCCGTTGACTTGCGGTTTGCGCGCCAGGTGGTGGTCAACCCGGAAAAGGGCACTGCCGCCCGCCGTGCAGCAGGTGGCCCGGAAGGCGCGTCGGCATCGCGCTAAAGAATTCGACGGGGCGCTTTTGTTTGCCCCGCTCATGAAGAGCCGGCCTCGGGGGAACGGCCGGGAACTCGAACCCAGCAATCTCATCGCAGTCGGAGCGGCGGAGTGACCAAGCAAGACCGTTTCATTGTCGGACTCGACGTCGGCAGCACCAAGACGTGCGCTATGATCGCCGAGTTGGAAGACGATCTCGTGAAGTTCCTTGCCCTGGGTGCGGCCGATTCCAAAGGCATGCGCAAGGGACTGATCGTCAATCTCGATGCCGCAGTCAGCTCCATCCGCCGTGCGATCGAAGAAGCCGAAGGCGTGGCCGGCGTGCCGGTCGAAGCGGCGCTGGTCGGCCTGGCCGGAAGCCACATTCGTGGTGTGAACAACAGGGGCGGCATCACACTTAGCCAGCGGGGGCGCGAAATCCAGCGCGACGACGTCCGCCGCGCCGTGGAGACCGCGCGCAATATCTCCCTGCCTGAGGATCGCGAAATCCTCCACGTCCTGCCGCAAGAGTTTCTGCTGGATTTGCAGGACCACATTCGCGACCCGCTCGGCATGGTCGGACAACGCCTCGAGGCCAACGTGCAAATCGTGACCGCATCGGCCTCCGCTTCGCAGAATTTGGTGACCGCAGTGAACCGCGCGGGCGTTGTCGTGGCGGATACCGTGCTGGAACCTTTGGCCGCAGCCGAAGCATGTCTCACGCAGGACGAGCGCGAACTGGGCGCCTGCCTGCTGGACATTGGCGGCGGCACGACCGAACTTGTCGTCTACGGCGGAGGCACGGTGCGCTATGCGGCTGCGATTCCTGTCGGCGGCGACCACTTCACCAACGATCTCGCCGTGGGCCTGCGCACTCCCATTCCCGAGGCGGAGCGCATCAAGCGCGAATTCGCCGTGGCTTGGAGAGAGCTTCTGCACGACGACCACGCCATTGAAATTGCCAGTGTGGGCGACCGCCCGCCGCGCACCATCTTTACCAGCATGCTCTGCGATATTGTCGAACCGCGTGCCCAGGAGCTGCTCGCCCTGGTCCGTGATGATTTGCAGAGCGCCGGCCTGGATTCGCTGCTCCCTGCGGGACTCATCCTAACGGGTGGCGCGGCGCGCCAGGCGGGTTTGGTCGAGCTGGCCGAGCACTTGTTCACACTGCCGGTGCGCCTGGGCGTGCCGCGCGGGCCGCTCGCGATGCCGGAGGAGCTCTCCCAGCCGGAGTATGCAACATCAGTTGGGCTGGTGATGTATGGGGCGCGCGCACGTCGTCAGGCGGCGCAGCGGCCCGGTACATTTGTTGCCAGGCTGAAGAGCATGTTTGCCGGCGCTTGATTGGCTGGCAGGGCGTGTCCGCTGCGCCAGTTGGATGTGCGATGAACAAGTTCAACAAATCGGGGAGAAGGACCATGACGTCCAAGGATGGGGGAATTCGCATTTCGTTCAGTGAAGAGTTACAGCAGGGCGCGAAGATTAAAGTCTTCGGCGTGGGCGGCGGCGGGTCGAACGCCGTCAACCGCATGATCCGCGCCCGGGTCGAAGGCGTCGAATTCATCGCCGCCAACACCGACCTGCAAGCGCTCAAACTCTCGCACGCGCCGGTCAAGCTTCAACTCGGCGCGAAACTCACCAAGGGGCTGGGCGCCGGCGCCAATCCGGAGATCGGCCGCAAAGCCGCACTCGAAGACACCGAGAAAATCATCGAGGCGCTGGAAGGCGCAGATATGGTGTTCATCACCACAGGTCTCGGTGGCGGGACCGGCTCCGGCGCGGCGCCCGTCGTGGCCTCGCTTGCTTCCGAGTTGGGCGCGCTCACGGTGGCTGTCGTCACCAAGCCCTTCGCCTTTGAAGGCAAGCGCCGCATGCTCCAGGCCGAGCAGGGGCTGGCCGAGCTGGTGGGCTCGGTGGACACCGTCATTGTTATTCCCAATGAGCGACTGATGGACACCGTCGAGCGCGGCACCAGCTTTTTTGAAGCCTTTCGCATCGCTGACGACATCCTGCGCCAGGCGGTGCAGGGCATCAGCGACATCATCACTGTCCCCGGCATCATCAACCGCGACTTTGCCGACGTGAAGACGATCATGCAAGGACAGGGTTACGCCGTGATGGGCACGGCCATCGGTTCGGGCGCCAATCGCGCCGTTGATGCTGCCAACCGCGCCATCTCCAGCCCGTTGCTCGAAGATAATTCCATCCAGGGCGCGCAGGGGATTCTGATTAACGTGAGCGGGTCGAGCAGCCTGTCACTCCACGAGGTACACGAGGCTTCCTCGGTCATTCAAAAGGCGGCGCACGAAAACGCCAACATCATCTTCGGCGCCGTGCAGGACGACGCAATGAAGGAACAGGTGAAGATCACTGTCATTGCCGCCGGCTTCCGAGAAACCGCGCGGCGTCCCGCGCACCAGAAGCCGTCCTACTTACCGAAAACGTGGAAGGCCGCGCGCGAACACCGCACCGTCGCCGAACCGCCCCGGCCCGTCACCGACGTCATCCAGGAAGTGCCTGTGGACGATCTTGACGTCCCCACGTTTTTGCGGCGACAGGCGCAGAAGGCTTGAGACCTCGCAACTCTAGGGAGGGAGACTCAAATTGTAAACATAAACGTCGTCGACAAAGACGTCGCCGATTCGGCTTCGCTTTAACTGACGACCAAGGGAGTCAGGTTCAAACTGAACTGCCGACATGGACCGCACCAGCGGGTTAGACGGGCTCAGCACAGTTATGTCGTCCAGATAGAGCCGCAGGAGTCGGTCAAAGGATTTTGTTTCATTCTGAATGATTCCAACGGGCCGGATGATCGATTGAATTATTTCATAGGCTTTCTTAGGGCCATCTGTATCCGCTTGCGGCAAAGCAACTACGAGTTGCCAATTGTTCGTTTCCGCCGAGTACAGCCAGAAGCAGGCCGAAAGCTGAACTTGTCGATCTTTGAGCGCTTTAGCCAACTCGCGGCCAGAATCCACCATTTCTTGTCTAAGCGGTTCCTTTACCAGTGTTTCTTCAGCCATGGAAGTATTCCGTTCTCAGAGTCAGTAATTGCCGCATAAAAGTCTCTCGCAGTTTCCTCAGGCTTTGAGACTTCGTATCGGCTTTCCTCAGACCATGTTACCACCAGAGCCCAGTTCCCCTCCAACTCTCTGTTCTGATTCATATTGGTCCGCAATTCTGTCTCGATCCCTGCGGTTTTGAGGAGTTCTTTTGGGTCGTGCTTGTAGATTTGTCCCGATAATCGCTTGTCAGGGAAGTCGAACTGTTTCGTATGTTTGGCAATGCAAGCTTTCAAAGCACATTCGACCGCGTATCCAGCAAGATAGAAAGCTCCCTCGAAACAATTGGCATCCAGCAAGAGCTTTGCTTCTCTGCTTCTCATCTCGGCCAATCTCTGGAGGTCAAAACGATTCATTGCCTTGTCGGCCGCCCCGTGGGAGGACATTCTAACACAGCGGTTAAGTTAACCGACTGATTATTATAAATTAGAAGTGAAATAGGTAGGAAAATTTGGCGAAGAATTCGTTGCCCAGGTCGCCGGGCTGGAGCGGCGAGCCGCGCTGGTAGTTGTAGCCCACAATGAACGCGGAGCGCGCGGTGAAGTCATAGGCCACGATCGAATTCACGTTGAAGTTGCGTCCGTGCCGGTTGCTGGAAGCCTGCGCCAGAACGCGCGTTCGGAACTTGCGCGTGAACTGGTGGTTCAACCGGGTGATGAAGAGCCGGCGGTCTTGAAACGGCGTGGCGTCCAGCAGGAACTCGCGCACAAACGTCCCCGCAAACTGCAGGCGTGTGCGATCCAGGATGCGCGCCGTCAAGCCGAGCTCGTGCTGCTGCTCGCGCCCGTAGAAGTTTTCCGCAAACTGCACCATTTTCCGTTTGGTGAAAATGTAACTCAGATAAACGGCCCGGTTTTCGTTGGTTTGAAGCGTCAGCCGGATGCGCGGGATGATGTAGATTCGCGTCGGGGCGAGCGGCTGGAAATCTGGCGTGAACTCGTTGAACCGCACGCGGTCGTAGGAGTAGCGCACGCGCGCAAACCAGAAGTTGTGGAAGCGCGCGGATACGTCCGCGTCGCTGCCGGAGTCGTCCAGCAGGCCGTTGGTGAGCACACTGATGTCCTGGTTCAACTCGAGGAAGGCCTGGTGGATCCCGAAGCGGTCCACGATCGGGGTCCAGCGGACGAACCCTTCCGCGCTGTGCCGGTCCGTTTCTGGCTCAAAGCCAATCGAGCTCACGTCGAAGCCCGGCCCGAGGTACCGATATCGCCAGTTCGTCTCCCAACGAGAAGTCGAATAGTTGTAGTTCGAGCGGAACCCCACGCGCCGTAAACCTTCTGCGCCACCGTTCGGGCTCTGGCTGTAGGCCACCTGCGTTCGCCACTTCAGGTGCGCACCGCTGGTGATGTCCAGGTCCACCGCGTGCACTCGCTGGGGGGCGCCGATGTCTCCGCTCTCCTGGTCGCGATTCACGGTAATGAAACCAAGAGCCGAGCTTTTCAGAATGTCGCGCTTCACGCGAAGCACGAAAAAGTTGGCCGCGGGCGCGAACTGAGTGACGCGCTGACCCGTGGCCGGGTCAATGGTGCTGAAGTGCGTCGCCTGAGTGCGAGCTTCCAGCAAACCCAACGACCACGGCCCGATCTTTCCCGTCAGTTTCGCGCCCAACAGGATGCGTTGCGGGTCGCCGTCCGGGAGTCGCGCACCCACGCGCCGCGTGAAAAACAGATTGAGGGGTGTCGCAAAAAAGTTTGAGCCTTCATTAAAAAACGACCGCTTCTCGGGGAAGAACAGCTCAAAGCGCGAGATGGAGATCTGGATCTCGTCCGCCTCGGTGTCGGCAAAGTCGGGGTTGACGGTGATGTTGGCGGTGAGGTTGGGCAGGAGGCCCCAGCGCACGTCCGCACCGCCTTCGTACTTTTCGCTGTTATCGAGCGGGTTCGGCGCACCTCGTCGCACGCGCGTCGAAAAGTAGGGGATCAGCTCGATGTTTCTCGCTGGCTCGACGTTTTCAATTCCCGTCATCACTCCGGCTTTGGACGGCCGGTAGAAGCCGTCGAAGCGGGTCACCAGTTGCCAGTTGGCACTTTCGTTCTTCCGGACAATGTCGCGGCCCAGGTTGATCCCCCAGGATTGCCCCGCGTGAAAACGGATTGACTTGAACGGGATGGCCACCTCGGCGGACCATCCCCAGGGCTCGATTCGCGTTGCTGATTCCCAGATGCCGTCCCAGGTGCTATCGAGTCCCGATGCTTCGGACATCAACGCATCAAATTGCACCCCTGCCGCGTTGACGCTGAAAAAATAGCCGGTGCGGCGGTCGCCAAAGGAATCGAGGAAAATGTTTACGCTGTCGGAGTTGGTGCGGGCGTCGTGAGTCGCGTAGCGCCGCACGATGCGCTTGGGCTCGCTCTCGAAACATTTGAAGCCGAGGTAGAGTATTTCATTGCTATAGAAGAGATAGGCTTCGGTTCGCTCGGTCGTGGGTTTGCCTTCGTCCGGCTCGGTCTGCACGAAACCGTCCGCCATGGAGGCCTGGCTCCAGGCCGGTTCGTCCAGAACTCCGTCCACGTGGATCTTCGCCTCGATGCGGCGGATTTCGAGGCTGCGGGGCGACGCGCCATTTCCGACCTGTGCTGCTGCGCCGCCGGCCCCAAGCAGCAGTCCGAATCCAAGCAGCAGAAGCGCATTTAAATCCCTCTGAATGTCAGCTACCCCGATAGAAGAATATTTTGCGACGAAAACTTTACGTCAACCGCGGCGACATTCTAGCAGAGGTATTCTGAGGTGCACGGCCCTGCGGTACTCCTGACCACGCAGAAGCAACTGATCGAGTAGCGGTTGCTCACCCTGGCCCCCTGGCCGCTGGCGAAGCGCTGAAGGCGCTCGAACGGGCCCGCGGGCGGATCCGCGAGCTCCTCGAGCGCGGCGCCCCCATCGAGCCCGGCCCACACCGTGCCCACCTAGTGGAAGTGCACTCCGAGGATTACGAAGTGGGGCCTTTCACTTGTAAGAAACTCGTGATACGGTAACCCGCCTTATCTCCGAAGGTGGCACATTGGACTGCAAGATTTGCGGAAAGCCGTTCAGTCTCTGGGGGCGCATCAGCGGCGATACGAAGGATGAGATCTGCCGGAGTTGCGAGGAAGAAGGGCAAGCGCGGCTGGAAGGGCTCGCTCGTTCAATCGACAACGCACCCGACGCTGATCGCGATCCGAAACAATGGGCCGACCGCTTCAATGAGCTATCGGAGAAGTACCAGGTCAGTGAGGAACACGGGCGGCCTGGGCAAGTTCTGCTCGTAAATGCAATCCTTCGATGGATCTCGCGGAAGGAAAAGATCGGGCAGCGGGATGTTCTTGTGGCAAACGCCCTGACCAAGAAATATGCAGGGTTGTTGGATGAAGGCGGCATAAAGGCATGTCAAATCGCATCGAAGAAGTTCGCGGCTCAGGAATGGGAAGCCGGGCGACCGCCGAGGGCTGGGTGCCGCGATTTGCTGCTCGAAGCAGGAGAGACCTGCCATTGGGAGGAGTCCGCGCGATTACTGGAGGAGCGGACGCGGCGGAGCTATGTCGGGGGAAGCCAGGGCGTCAGCATCCGTCTAGCGCGTGGCGTCTATTACCGAGTGGGGGCATTCGCCGGACAGGCGATCGACACTACAGAATTGACCGACGCGGGGCCGGGCACACTCCACATAACTGATCGCCGCATCTGCTTCACAGGAGAACGCGCGGTGGCCGTCCCGTACAAGAAGATCATCAGCATTGCCGCCTTCGCGGATGGGCTTAAGATTCATCGAACCGGCGCAAAGAGGCCCACCATCCTGGCGCTGAATTTCCCTGAACTCACTCTGCCCATCCTGGCGCTAGCCACGCCGGCCGTAAACGATTAGATCCGCCATGTCGTCATGTCCGCAGGATGTCCGTTGGATTGACCGACGCGGAACTCGTAAGTCTTTTCTTTCGGTCAAATCGAACGGACATTTTTGCTACCCACTTCAATGAAACGCGCCAACCGCCAACAACAACAATTCTCCCCTAACCCCTTTCCATCCTTCACCTTCCCGCCCTGTTCCTCGCCCTCCCGCACTCCACCCCAATTCAAGCAACTAAAGGTACACTCGTTGCCATGCCGCCGGTCATTCCCATCCGCAGAGACATCTTGGATTGGCTGCGCGCGGAAGCCATTCGCTACCCGGCGCACGAATGTTGTGGATTGCTTGCCGGTGCCAATGGCGTGATTTCAGCCGCTTTTCCCGCGCGGAATGTTCTGGCCAGCTCGATTGCCTTTGAGATTGCGCCGGAAGACCTTTTTGCCATTTTTCGCAGCTTGCGTGCCGCGGGCCTCGAACACTTGGGCATCTACCATTCGCATCCCTCTGGCCCGGAAACCCCTTCACCCACCGACATCGAGCGCGCCTACTACCCTGACGCAGCGTATTTCATCCTGACGCCGCGCCCGGAGGGAAAAGCCCGCGTCCGTGCCTTCTCCATCCGCGAGGGCCTCTTCGCTGAGCTGAATATCGAGGAAGTGTGAATCGTCGGGCAGCGCGTGATTCTTACCACTTGACCGGCGCGGCCATTGCCGTTTCATACGCCTGGCGAACCTCCTGGGCCGACCGCTCCCACGAAAACCGTTGCACCAGCTCGTAGCCGCGGCGAATCAGCGCGTCGCGCAGCACGCCTTCGGTCAACACCTGACGGATGCCGCGCGCGATGTCGAAGACGTTTTCCGGATTCACCAGCACCGCGGCCTGGCTGAAGACCTCGGGCAGGGAAGAGACGTTCGACGTTACCACCGGCGTGCCGTGCGCCATGGCTTCCAGCGGCGGCAGTCCGAACCCTTCATACAACGACGGAAATACAAACGCGCTCGCCCGGGAGTAAAACACGCGCAGCACCGCATGAGGCACGAACCCCAGGAAGCGCACATCTTCCCGCACTCGCGTCCGCACGACGGCGCGGCGCAGGTCGGGATGCTTGGTCAGCTCGTCGCCGATGACGAGAAGCTTGAGCTGGGCGTACTGCGGATCGCCGCTCAGCTCTGCTTTCACCACGGCGAAGGCTTCGATCAAGCGCGCAAGATTTTTCTGCGGCTTGATGTTTCCGGCGTAGAGCAGGTAGGGATAGTTGACCGCGTGGCGTTCGAGAATGCGGTCGGCGTCAGCCGGCGGCTCGCGCAGGAACCGCGCATCGAGCGCATTATAGATGACTTCGATTTTTTCCTCGGGAATCTCGAAGGCGCGCGCGAGCTCGCGCTTCGAGGAGTGGGACACCGCCAGAATGCGGCTTGCACGCCGCAAAGCCCAGCGCGCAAGTACCATCCGCCCCGCCTGCACCAGCGGACTCCTGGCATCCAGAGGCATCAGCACGTCGGTCAGGTCGTGAACGGTGATAACCAGCCGGCAAGGTACGATCACCGGCGCGTAGAACCACGGCATGTGCAGCAAGTCCACGCGCCGCTTTCTCAGCAGCATGGGAAGATGCACGTGGGTGCGGAACGATTCGGGCGCCGCGTCGTATTCGAGCCACTGAAAATTGGCCGGCAGGCCGCCACACTCCTCCCAATGCTTGCGGCTGCCGATCAGGAGGTACTCGGTTTCGCTGTCCATCCTTGCCAGCTCGCCGATGATATTTCGGATGTAAGTCCCGATACCGAAATCGCCAGCGCGACGAATGTCAATCGCAACGCGCATCTGCGGAGTTGTCAGAGAGTGGCGCGGCTGGTTTGCGCGCGATAGGGCGTGCCGTCTTCGGCCAGGTAGCGCCGTTCGTACAGAGGGAAGCGCGATGCCAACTCCGCCACTTCGTTGCGGACCCGCTGCTCGATGGCCGCGTCGCCGATGTGGCCAAGCACCTCGGCCATCCACCCGGTGATGCGGTCCATTTCCGTCTCGCGCATGCCGCGTGTGGTTACGGCTGGGGAGCCCAGTCGTACGCCGCCGGCCTTCATCGGCGGAAGCAGGTCAAAGGGAATGGCGTTTTTGTTGACGGTGATGGCCGCGCGGTCGAGCGCTTTTTGCGCGTCATTGCCAGTCAGGCCCTTCGAGTGCACGTCGGCGAGGCAAAGGTGATTATCCGTGCCGCCGCTGACCATGCGGAAGCCGCGCTTTGCCAAGCCCGCCGCCAGCGCTCGAGCATTGGCGACAACCTGCTTCTGGTATTCGCGAAACTCCGGCTGCATGGCCTCTTTCAGGCAGACCGCCTTGGCCGAAATAATGTGCACCAGCGGCCCGCCCTGCGTGCCGGGGAACGTAATTCTGTCCAGCTCCTTCGCCCACTTCTCGCGACACAGCACCAGTCCCCCGCGCGGGCCGCGGAGCGTCTTGTGAGTTGTGGTCGAGACGAAATCCGCATACGGAACAGGGCTGGGATGCAAACCAACCGCGATCAGGCCGGCGATGTGGGCCATGTCCACAAAGAGAATTGTCTCGACTGCCTGGGCGATTTTGCTGAGTCGCTCGAAATCAATGATGCGTGGATAGGCAGACGCGCCGGCGACAATCATCTTCGGGCGGTGCTCGCGGGCGAGGCGTTCAAGTTCGTCGTAATCAATTGTTTCGGTGTCCTGCCGGACGCCGTAGGGAACAAACTTGTACATGCGCCCGGAAAAATTCAGCGGGTGACCGTGCGTCAGATGGCCGCCGTGCGCGAGGTTCATGCCGAGGACAGTGTCGCCCGGCTGGAGCGCGGCCATGTACACGGCGATGTTGGCTTGCGTGCCGGAATGCGCCTGCACGTTGGCGTGCTCGGCGCCGAAGAGGGCCTTGGCGCGGTCAATGGCCAGTTGCTCGGCCTTGTCCGCGAACTCGCAACCGCCGTAATAGCGTTTGCCGGGGTAGCCCTCGGCGTACTTGTTGGTGAAAACCGAGCCCATGGCCTCCAGCACCGCTTCGGAGACGAAGTTTTCCGAAGGGATCAGCTCGAGCCCGGTGGTTTGGCGGCGCGCCTCCTCGCGGAGGATCTCGGCGATTTCGGGGTCCACGTCGTCGAGAGGAGTGTTCAGTCGTCGGTACGCTTCGGTTTCCATTTTCATTGTTTTGCTCTTAGCAGGATGCTCGAAAAATGCTACGCGCTGTCATTCTGAGGGTCGGTGGTTTGTGCCGGCCCGAAGAATCTCTCTTGCTTTGAGCTTTCCACAAATCCAAAGAGGGATTCTTCGCTTCGCTCAGAATGACAGAGACGACTTCTTCAACGCTCTGCTATAGCGCCGGCCTCCCGCCCTACCGCCGGATCCGCACCTGCTCCATTTCTGAAATTTTGTCCACGCGCCGCTGGTGACGCCCGCCGGCAAACTGCGCGTCGAGAAATTCTTTGACAATCTCAACCGCAAGACCCGGCTCGATCAGGCGCCCGCCCAGCGTCAACACATTTGCGTCGTTGTGTTCGCGGGCCGCGCGGGCGGTCACCTTGTCGTGCACCACCGCCGCGCGTATCCCGGGCACCTTGTTGGCCGCGATGGCCATGCCCATGCCAGTCCCGCAGACGAGCACGCCCACTTGCGCCAGCCCGCCGGCCACTTTTTCGGCGACAGCGCGGGCAAACTCGGGATAATCCACAGACTCTTCCGACTCCGTGCCCACGTCTTCGACGGCGTGGCCCGCGTTCTCGAGAAACTGCTTGATGCGCTCTTTGACTTGAAAGCCGGCGTGGTCGGCGCCAATGGCGATGCGATGTTGTTGGTTGGAAGATCTCACGGTGGGCCAGTGGGGATTCTAGCGGATTCGTTCGGGGGATTGCAAACTTGCGGCTCGGTTGACAAGGATGGAGGCGGCCAGTAGGCTTGCTTGTTTTGTTTGAGAGTGAAGTGAGTAACTGAGGGTTTCGGCATCGCCCTGGGACACCATTCGGGGCAGGCCCCGCAAACCCGTCCGGGGTACCGAAACCGCGTCCCGCGACGTCATCCGGCATACAAAAACCGCACAAGTTATGACCGGAGCTAGTCGGAATGACGGCGCGGGGAGTTTTTCAGGAGACGGTTAGCCGGACAGGGAGCGAATGATGACGGAGCCGAGAATCCGGCCGCTGGCGGTGTGCCTGTGCCGGGAGAGCGGCCGGGCGTTGGTCGAGCACGGCTACGATTCCGTGAAGCAGGAGCAGTTCTATCGAGCGATTGGAGGCGCCATCGAATTCGGCGAGCGTGCCGAGGACGCCGCACGGCGGGAATGGATGGAGGAACTGGGGGCAGAACTCGACGACTTGAGACTCCTCGGTGTGATCGAAAACTTGTTTACGTATGAGGGCCGGCCGGGGCATGAGATTGTGTTTGTGTTTGCCGCGCGACTGCGAGACGCGGAACGGTATTCGGCGGGCGACGTGGAGCTCGTCGAGTCCACCGGACAACGCCACGCGGTGAGCTGGGTTGGTCTGGCGGAGCTGGCGGAGGGCAACGTTCCGTTGTACCCGGCCGGAGTTTTGGATTTGCTTCGACACGAAGCCCCCTGAGCCCTCGTTGCAAACCACGGGGCGCGCTTCGCGCTGGCGGCTGGAGTCACTGACCATCTGTGGGACGTTAGCGACTTGGTGGCATTGTTGGAAGCCGAGGAGAGGGCGAAAAGAGCCGCGTAAAGGGAGGGCATCATGAGAGTCAACATCTACGAGGAAGAACTAACGGAACGGATTGAAATTCGCAAGAAAACGGCAGAGACGGGCACTGAATATTTTGGCCTTAAGTTCTTCTTGCATTCGTCTGAGCGGTTACACCTCCGGCCCGGAGACGACGATTCCAGTGCGGTCGTGTTTTGGAGCCAACGGCCAGAAAAACTTCGCGACCTCTTTTTGAAGGCACTGGAGGCTATTAAATTCGCTGGTTCAAAGTAGCCCACTACCGAGAGCCGCGTCGCGTTGGCAACCTAGTGAGCGTCAATTAGGCTGGATTTCTTTTTCGCCCGCTGACGAGAATTCCATAGAAAGGGAAGAATGGCTGATTTGAAGCTGCCGACGTGAGGTTCTAATGAGCAAGAGGGAACGACTCAAGCTCATTAAATCCGCTCGAGAATCAGGGATGAGCGATGCACAAATTCTCGAAGCCGTCCTTCGCGGTGTCTTTGGCGGCAATCGAAGGCGAAAGATTGTTCTGGAGTGGGGAGAGTTGCTCGGATTGGAACCTAGCGACGCCTTGCGGCTCGCTTTTGCGGCCGGGTTGATCCCGAGCGTGCACCCGCCGCGCGAGGAGGCTTCCGGAAAGCCTCCTGATAAAGATCCGGGAAAGTCCGGCGGATAAAACGATCGTCAGCCGGCGATTCACTGGCAAGCTTGCGTATCTTTTGCGACCGGGCGCGTCGGCTCATGGCCTTAAACCGGCGTGAGATCTCTTCAGTCAAATGCCTTTCCGACATGCGCCCTCCAAACAACTGAGTATCGCTTGCCCCTTGCGTTTTTGCAAGACAGAGTTGGGAGCGGTGCTTTGATTGACTTCACTCTGCGCGTCCTATAGGCTTTTTCGTTTTGGCGTTGCCTCATGCAGCCGGAAGGGAATCCGAATCATGTCGGATTTGAAGCTGCCGACGAGGGCGGAAGATTTCAACGAGTGGTACAACCAGCTCGTCCTGCGGGCCGAGCTGGCCGACTACGCGCCGGTGCGCGGCTGCATGATTGTGCGGCCGTACGGCTGGACGCTCTGGGAAAACATCCAGCAGGCGCTCGACCGGCGTTTCAAGGCCACCGGGCACGTCAACGCGGCGTTTCCGTTGCTCATTCCCAAGAGTTTTATCGAGAAGGAAAAGCACCACGTCGAGGGCTTTTCGCCGGAGCTGGCCGTGGTGACCATCGGGGGCGGCGAGGAGTTGCAAGACCCACTGGTCATTCGCCCCACTTCGGAAACCATTATCGGCCACATGTACGCGAAGTGGATACAGTCGTATCGCGACCTGCCCGTCTTGATCAACCAGTGGAATTCGGTGGTGCGCTGGGAGCTGCGCACCAAGCTTTTCCTGCGCACGCTCGAGTTTTTCTGGCAGGAGGGCCACACCGCGCACGCCACTTACGAAGAGGCCGAGGCCGAAACGCGCCAGATGCTCGATATTTACAACGACTTTGCCGCTACCGACGCGGCCATTCCCGCCATCCCCGGGCGCAAGTCTGACTCGGAAAAGTTCGCCGGCGCCGATGTCACTTACTCGCTCGAAGCCATGATGGGCGACCGAAAAGCGCTGCAGTCCTGCACCTCGCACAACCTCGGCCAGAACTTTGCCAAGGCTTTCGAGATGCGGTACCTCGATCAGCAAGGCACGTTGCAGCACTGCTGGACCACGTCCTGGGGCCTTTCGACGCGCTTCATCGGCGCCATCATCATGGTGCACGGCGACGACCAGGGGCTAATCCTTCCGCCGCGCCTTGCGCCGTTCCAGGTGGTGATCGTCCCCATCTATAAGAATGACGAGGAAAGGGCCGCGGTGATGGGCGCGGTCGGCAAAATCCGCGCGGAGTTGATTGTCGCCGGAATCCGCGTGAAGACGGACGAGCGCGAAAGCTTTTCTCCAGGCTACAAATTCAACGACTGGGAAATGCGCGGCGTCCCTCTGCGCATTGAGATCGGCCCCAAAGATGTGGCCAAGGGAACCGTCGTGCTTGCGAGGCGCGACAGACCGGGCAAGGAAGGGAAGAGCTTCGTTTCGCGCGACAATCTGGCGGCCACCGTAGAGAAGATGCTGGGCGAAATTCAGAAGTCCCTCTACGACCGCGCGCTGGCCTTCCGCAAGTCGAATACCGTCGAGACCAACGACTACAAGGAGCTCAAAGCTGCGGTCGAGAAGGGATTTGCGTACTCCTACTGGTGTGGCAGAGCCACCTGCGAAGAGAAGATTAAAGAAGAGACCAAAGCCACGATGCGTTGCATCCCCCTCGACCAGCCCGGCGGACAGGGTCGCTGCGTCTATTGCCGCCAGCCCGCCAAGGAAAAAGCTATCTTCGCCCGCGCCTACTGAGCCGGGAGAGCCTCCGCATGCCTACCGTAACTGATGGGCTACCTCCACTTGCCGGCTGTCCACAGACTCACTCGGCTCGGTGGTAGGCTGCTTAAGCAGAGAAACTCAGCATCTTGGAACTCCTGTAGGCGGAGCAATGCCGCCCGGTGGAGCTCGAAGGACACTCGAATGAGCCGCGAGCGAATGCACGGAGGCGCCCGGCTGAAGGCCCTCATTTGGACGGTCATTCTCGTCGCCGGCCTCTACGCTGGCTATAAACTGGTCCCCGTTTACTTCGCCAATTATCAGCTCGAGGACAAGATGCGGGAAATCGCCCGCTTCGCCACGGTCAACAACATGAGCGAGGAAAAAGTGCGTGAAGCTGTTTTTCGGGAGGTTCAGGAGCGCGAAATCCCCGTGCGTCGCGAGGACATCAAGGTGCAGCTGAGTCCGCGCGGGGTCACGATCAGCTTGAGCTACTCGGTCAACGTGGATTTGATCGTTCTCCAGCGCGAGCTCCAATTCTCTCCCTCGGTGGAGAACCGCAGCCTCTAGCCCTGCCAGTAGTGGGTCCGTTTCCGATAAGCGCGTTTACCGGGCGGAATTCGGTCGAGCAGGCAGAAATATTCGTAAACACATGGCGACCAGGGGAGACCCATTCAACGGAACTTGCCCAAGTGTCTTTGACTCAAGCAATCGCAACCGTAGTTGAGTTTGAAAGTGTGGGACGCCATCAATTTCATCACTTGCGGTGTGGGCCGCGGTGCCCCGCAATCAACGACGCCGTCACCCCGGCAGCCAAGATCAGGAGCACCACGCCCAGCAGGTAGAAGTTAAAGTGCTTGCCGAGCGAGAGCTTAAGCCACTCGGCGACGAACATCTTGATTCCCACCACCATCAGCACGAGCGCAAGAGACACTTTCAGATAGCGGAACTTGTTCAGCATTCCGGCCAGCGCGAAATAGAGCGATCGCAGGCCAAGTATGGCGAACACATTGCTGGTAAACACCAGGAAAGGGTCGGCTGTGATGGCGAAGATCGCCGGGATCGAATCGACCGCAAAGATGAGGTCCGTGGTCTCGACCATGATCAGTGCTAGAGCAAGGGGAGTGAGCATCAACGTGCCGTGCCGGGCCTGGTCCACGGCCTCGTCCGGCATAGCGGCCATACCGGGAACCGCGCTCTCATAGGAGGTCGGCGCTCCGGCGCGGACGACGAAGTGCCCCCCATGAAACCGAGCAGTGACGGGGAATAAGCGTCGCGTCAGCCGTACGACGAGGTTCATATTCGGGTCGGTGTGGTCGGTCTTCAGGACCAGCATCTTGATGGCCGTAAGGATCAAAAAGGCGCCAAAGACGTACAAGACCCAATGAAAATCGGCGATGAGTTTCGTGCCGACGGCGATCATCACACCGCGCATGAGTAGAGCACCCAAGATGCCCCAGAACAGCACTCGGTGTTGGTAAATCGGCGGCACCCCGAAGAAGCCGAAGATCATGGCGATCACGAAGACATTATCCACGCTCAGCGATTTCTCAACGACGTAGCCCGTCAGGTACTTCTCCGTTGCCGTCCAGCCGTCGTTGAGCATGCCATCTACCGCGTCCACCCCAGTTCCGAGTCCCAGCCACTGGGCTTCGTAGCCAAGGTAGACGAACACGGCAAAGGTCAGTCCCAAGGTGACCCACACAGCGCTCCAAGCGAGGGCCTCCTTCACCGTGACAACATGGGCTTTGCGGTGAAAGACCCCCAGGTCCAACGCCAGCATCAACAACACAAAGCTGAGGAACCCCACCCAAAGCCAAATCATTTCCCGCCTCTCCGTGAAACTGTTCGGTAGCCGAGGGTCACCGGTGGATCGCTGCTTCGTAGGCTTCGGTGGTCTCGTCGAGCCGGGTGACACTGAGATTCAAATCCCGCAGCAGCCCATCTTGTAGTGCGTAAATCCATCCATGCACTGCCAACTCTTGTCCCCGCTCCCACGCATCCTGAACAATGGTAGTCTGGCAGACGTTGACGACCTGCTCGATGACGTTCAGCTCACACAGGCGGTCCCAGCGTTGGCCGTCTTCGCTGATGACGGCGAGCCGCGCTTCATGCTTTTGCCGCACATCCTGAACGTGGCGCAGCCAGTTATCAATCAGGCCCAACCTGTCACCGCGAAGGGCAGCGCGAACACCACCGCATCCATAATGACCGCACACAATAATGTGCTTGACCTTTAGCACATCGACCGCAAACTGCATCGCCGAGAGGCAATTCAAGTCTGTGTGCACCACCACGTTGGCAACATTGCGGTGGACGAACAACTCCCCCGGCAAGAGACCGACAATCTGGTTTGCGGGCACGCGGCTGTCGGAACAACCAATCCACAAATAGTTGGGCGACTGCTGGTGCGACAGCTTCAGAAAAAAGTCAGGGTCATGAACCCGGATGTTCTCGGACCAAGCCCTGTTCTGTTCAAAAAGATGGCGCAAGACCCGCATTTGCGTTTTCGATCCTCCGTCGCGTCGCAGCCTAACTCTTAATTAGGTTGACCTGCATAAAATCCCTCCAAGCCAACCTAAGACGAAACCACCACCGCCGGGCCGCCTGAGTCTTGAAAACATACCGCTTTGTTGACGGCAATGCCAGATTGATCCTCCCGGATGGCTGGGGCTTTGGTCGGACGAAATTCTATTTCTGGCCACCGCTTGAGAAGTCAGCAAACCGGAAACTAACCCACTGGCGCGCTGCCACTTCTCGCGCAGATTCCGGCGGAAAGCGATACACTAGGGGAGCGACCGGGCCGTCTGACCCCTGCCTCGGCGGCCGGATTGGGACATTGCTGGGAGGGGCAGTCGTGCGGATTCGCATTTCTCACGGGTTTTGGTCCTCGCGTTTTGGTCTGACACTTCTCAGCCTATTCTTGCTGGCGCTTGTGACTTGCGCCGGCCTGCTCGCTTACTACTACATTTCCTTTGCTCGCATGATTGACGCGCGGCTGGCGGGACAGGTCAAGCAGAATACCGCCCGCGTGTACACGGCTCCCGGCTACCTCTTTGTCGGCCAGCAAATCTCGCCCAAAGAACTGGTGAGCTACCTGACACGGTCCGGTTATACCGAGTCGCCCCTCGAGGGTGCTCCCGGCCGATTTGAGCTTGCCAAATCTCGACTGAGCATTCACCCGTCCGACAGCTCATTTTTTAAGCGAAGCAACGGCCTTCGCGTGGATTTTGCCGGCAATGAAATTCGCCAGATCAACAGGCTCGGTGACGGCGCCTCGCTTTCCAGCGCAGAAATTGAGCCGGAGCTGCTTACCAATCTCTTTGACAGCGCGCGCGAAAAGCGCCGCCCCGTTCGCTACGATGACTTGCCCAAGGTTTTGGCGGACGCGCTTCTATCGGCCGAAGACAAGCGCTTCTTCGATCACTCCGGCTTTGATCCCATCCGCATGGTCGGCGCGGCCTGGGTGGACCTGCGCAAGGGAGAGGCCGCCCAGGGCGCCAGCACGCTCACGCAACAACTGGCGCGCAGCTTCTTTCTCTCGCGCGAACGGACCTGGCGACGCAAGCTCGCCGAGTTGGTGGTCGCGCTTCAGTTGGAACGCCGCTTCAATAAACAGGAAATTTTCGAGTTCTACGCCAACGAAATCTATCTCGGCAATCGCGGCAGCTTTGCCATCCACGGCTTCGGCGAAGCGGCACTGGCCTACTTCGGCAAAGACGTTCGCGAGCTGAGCCTTGGCGAGGCCGCCTTTCTTGCCGGCATTATTCGCGCACCGAACCGGTACTCTTCTTCCGACCGCAAGCCCGAGCGCGCCGCCGAAGCGCGCGACCGGGTGCTGAATCAGATGCTCGAAAATCGCAAAATTACTTCCGAGCAGGCCGAAGCTGCGCGCAAAAAACCGCTTCGCCTGGTCGCGGGCGCGGTGGATGCCAGCGGCGCTCCCTACTTTGTGGACATGGTCAAGGACCACTTGCTCGACCGCTTTACGGAGGCTGAGCTTCTCTCTGAAAGCTTCCGCATCTACACGACGCTGGATCCGGCTTTGCAGCGCGCCGCTGTCCAGGCTGTGAGCCTGGGCATGAAACAGGTGGACGAGCAGCTCGCGCGCCGCTACGCGGCCTGGCGCAAAAAGGGAGACACGACCCGTCCTCAGGTGGCGCTAGTTGCGTTGGACCCGCGCACCGGTGAGATCCGCGCCTTGGTGGGCGGCCGGGACTACGGACAGAGCCAGCTCAACCGCGCCCTGGCCCGCCGCCAACCCGGCTCTGTTTTCAAACCCTTTGTGTACGCCGCTGCCTTTACCGATGCGGTGGATGGTGTCGGCCCGATCGTCACGCCGGTAACGACAGTGGTAGATGAGCCGACGACGTTCTATTTCGAAGACAAGGAATACACGCCCAACAACTACGGAGCGGATTTCCGCGGCACGGTCACGCTTCGCGAAGCACTGACGCGCTCTCTGAACGTTGCGACGGTCAAGGTGGCTGAGCTGGTGGGCTACGGCCGCGTCGTGGAGATCAGCCGCCGCATGGGGCTCGACCCCAGCATTCAGCCCACTCCCGCCGTCGCCCTTGGCGCCTATGAGTTGACTCCGATCGAGGTGGCTGCCGGTTACACGGCCTTCGCCGATAACGGCGTTCGAGCGGAGCCGCTGTTTATTCGGAGTGTGGTCAGCGCACAGGGCCACGTTCTGGAGGGCACCTCTCCCCGTACCCGGCCGGCGCTCGACCCACGCGTCGCTTACATTGTCACCAACATCCTCGAAGACGTCATGAATCGGGGTA
>Ga0247727_10004362_pt1 | contig 30064 bp, 25 predicted proteins | sample WisWelCaveWW1625_FD_202498 | JGI IMG/M metagenome (GOLD analysis project Ga0247727, IMG submission 202498) | Biofilm microbial communities from Wishing Well Cave, Virginia, United States - WW16-25 | ecosystem: Environmental > Aquatic > Deep subsurface > Groundwater > Cave microbial mat | place...
TCGCTGTTGCATAAAACCGTAATCTCTCAATTCGCTTGGTTCGGTTCCACCTGCTTTAAGTCCATTAGTCATTATAATATTCACCTGGTCAATGCTGTCAACTGATAAAGAAAAAAGCCCTGCTACATTTGATTTTGTGTCTGCTAATGGCTTGGTCGCAAATATTTTAAACTTCTCATGTGCCAAAAGCATTACAAAAATATTTTTACTCCAAACCATACATTTTCCTGTGTCGTCTGAAAATTGTGGATTATTTGTAAAACCTAATGCAGTATAAAAGACCATAGATTTTTGCAGGTCCTTTACTGCTAAATTGATAAAAATTTGTTTTGACATTTTTTTAATATTCAGTTGTCGAAATTAATATAATTTTTTTTCAGTCTGTTAGTGCGAAATTGCACTCTGTTGGTTTGGATTTATAATCCAAACCTAAGAAATTTCGGGTTTCAAATCCGATGGTTCATTGATCGAACCCTGCCTGCCGGCAGGCAGGTCCGAGGCAGCGGGGGACTTTGCTTGGGCAGAAAGGTTTTGTACTAAACCAGAAAGGTTTTTCACCAAACCAGAATAGTATTTTACTAAATCAGAAAGGTTTTTCACTAAACCAGAATAGTATTTTACTAAATCAGAAAGGTTTTGTACTAAACCAGAAAGATGTTTCACCAAACCAGAATAGTATTTTACTAAATCAGAAAGGTTTTGTACTAACCCAGAAAGGTTTTTCACTAAACCAGAATAGTCTTTTACTAAACCAGAATTGTGTGTTGCTGAACTAAAACCTCAAAACAACACCAGAAACAAAGGCAGGGATTAAATCTGCGTATTTAAGGACTCTCCCCCAACCCCTCTCTATCCATAGAGATGGGTGACCGAAGGTCGGGGTGAGTATTTTTATCCCGCTCTAAGCATAGCCCTGTCCTCGCTTGCGGGATTAGCGCGGACTGGAGTCAGCCTGCAAGAGCATTTTTTTGACCAGAACAATCTGCCCTAAATGGTAATGCATATGTTCAATAATACCGTGAATATTTCTGTAGTAGATTCCGTATTTTTTATCTGTAAAGTCTTCCCAAAGTTTGCTTTCTGGCAACTGTTCAACCAGTGTGGCAAAGTTTTCAGCATCAGCCCAGGTCTTATCCAGTAATTTTTGCCAGTCTTCCTGCGAGTGAATGGGCGGATGGTCAAAACTATATTTATCGTTGGCATCAAGCGGACCGCCCTGCAATACTTTCAACGCTGCGCTTACAAAATAATTCACATGGAAAGTGAGGGTTGCAATGGTATTAAAAGAATAAACTTTTGTTGTTGCCTGCTGCCAGGTTACATCTGCCAAATGTTCTTTCAGGTTTGAGACAGTCCAGTTGCCTCCAAAATGAACTTCTCTTAAATGCTTTGCTAATTGTGTTGGCAGGTTCATGTTTTTTATTTCTCAAATATACAAAAACAAAAGCCGCATTGCTGCGGCTTACTTTTTACTGGCTTACTGGATTTTACTTTATCTCAAAACGGGCAGGTGCAGTTCTTTTCATCGTATATGAAAACATCACACCGATGATATTCGTGTTGACAGAGTTTTTGACATTTACTTCTTTTTCAAACAGGTAATAAGTGACAGCACTCCATTTTTGAGTGATGTTCCAGTCGAGACCGAAAGTGTAACGCATGATTCTGAATTCATTTTTTCCGTTAAAGCGGAAAAAAGGTTCATAGGAAATAAAGGGATCCACCAGTTTTGTGAGATTATAATCGAACGTAAATTTGTTGCGTAAGTAATCTTCTTTGCGTTTATCAATAATTCTCACTTCATGCTGAAAACGGTGACGCGACTGGAATGATAAAGGAAAATTTTTGCTGCCGACATAGAACATAATATCTCCGGAAAAACGGTGAGCGTTTTTATCAGGAGGGTTTTCAATGAACCTATAATTTCCGGCTGCTGCAAAAAACTTCGCTGGCTTATACTTCAGGCTGATTTCAGTGAATGCGCTTTTAAAATGACTAATCGTGTCATTAAACTTAAAAACCTGTTCGGCTTTTACAGAGAACTGTTGTGATATCTTGTAATTAAAATCTCCGCCTGTCCAGAGTTCCGTGTCGGTCTGAGCGTGCATCCTGTCCCAAAAAGTTAAAGAGACAAGGAATAAAATGGTAATTTCTTTTTTCATGCTTGATTCACTATGAAACAAAATACATATCAATCTCCCCCTTATTCTTTGCTGAGATTTTTCCACGAAACTCACATTTGAAATGTTCCTTTATTAATTGATACGTAGAGCCGGAAACATTTATTTTGCCCGCTTCACCGCTGCTTTCCATCCTTGAGGCGGTGTTCACCGTATCTCCCCAAATGTCGTAAGAAAATTTTTTAATGCCGACAATTCCTGCAACAATTGGCCCAGTGTGAATGCCGATGCGGATTTCAAAAACAGGTTTGCCGGCAGATGTTTGCTTCACATTGTAAGATTGAATGAATTGCTGAATCTCAACAGCAGCACGTGTAACATCTATTGAATTTGTTGTGTTGGGAGTTGGCAAACCGCCTGCACACATATAGGCATCTCCGATAGTTTTTATTTTTTCAATAGGATATTTTGCAATTATTTCATCAAACTTTTTGAAAACAAAATCAAGTTCACCAACTAATTCCTTTGCGCTCATGTTCTCGGCAATTTGCGTAAAGCCCTTGAAGTCTGTAAACAGCACTGTGACCATATCAAACTGCCTGGGTTCGGCATGGCCGTTAAGTTTCAATTCTTCAGCTGTTTCATAGGGGAGGATATTCAGCAGCAATTCGTCTGAGCGTTTCTTTTCTTTTTTAATAATATTTTTCTGACGGTTGGCAAACAATGCAAAACCAAATACCAGCAATAAAATACTGCTTATAGAAAAAATAATTATTTTATTTCTCCTGTTTTCTGCTGCTGCAATTGCCGCTTGTATTTCTTTATCTTTATTCAGCAGTTTGATTTGCTGCTCTTTCTTTTCGGTTTCATACTTGGTGGACATCTCTGTCATTGCCTTATTGCTTTCCTGATTGTAAATGCTGTCCTTTATTACTGAATACAGATGATGAAATTCATAAGCGCTTTTGAAATTGCCTTGTATTGAATCGCAGGTGGAAAGAGACCGATATGCTTTCAATATAAAGGGCTTGGATTCAATTTCCTTGGATATATCCAGCGAAAGCAATAACTTTTTTTTCGCCTCAGGAAAACGTTTCTGTTTAATATACAAGTTGCCGATGTCATGATATGCCAAAGCGATTCCGTGCTTGTCTCCTATTTCTTCCTTTAGTGCAAGCGCTTTAAAATAATTTTCAATTGCCTTATTGTAGTCGCCCTTTTTAGTGTAATAAGTACCAAAACTACCCAGCACGGCAGCCACTCCGGCTTTGTCTTCTTCCACTTCATATATTTTTAATGACTTGTTGAAAAAATCAAATGCTTTTTCATCTTCACCTTTTTCATCGTAACAAATGGCAATATTGAAATAATCCTGAGCAATCCTATTCTTATCATTAAGTTTCTCATCTATTTCTAATGACATGAAATAATATTCCAGCGCTTTATCATTATTCTTGTTATCAGCATGAATGTTTCCAATATTCGTGAAGGAAGTAGACATTTTATCTTTACGGCCTAACACTGGGCTTACAACGAAGCAATCATCTTATCATAATCAGCGTGAGAGCCAATCCAAAACCAAATCATGGTGTCTTGTTCTTTTATGCCAAGCGCTCTGTAGGAAAGCGAAATGCGAACTGAATAAACAGGTTCAGTATCGTGAACTTGTTTGAACTGAAAACTTGAATGAAACGGATTTTTCTTCCACAGCTTATATGCCTTGCTTGTTTGCTCTTGTATGTGTTCGGGAAGATGAGCGTATGCTTTTCGGAAACGCTTAGTGGTCTCCGACTTCATTTAAGATTCATCGGCTTGGTTTCTCCCTTGCGGTATTCTGCAAGCGCTTCGGCAGCAAGAGAAGAAAGCTGCTTCTGAGATTTTGCGTAAGACTTTTGCCATGCAAGTTCTTCTGAAAGCAAACCGGCAATAGCGTTCTGCTCTTTGGCGGGAAGAGTATTTATCTTGGAGAAAATATTTTTAAGTGCTGTGGTCATTATAATACAAAGATAAAAAATATTTCAGGACTCTCCCCCAACCCCTCTCTACGTGTAGAGAGGGGTGACCGAAGGTCGGGGTGAGTATTTTATCCCGCACTAAGCACAGCTTAGCGCGTACTGCGGGATTAGCGCGGACTGGGATTTTACCATTCTTCTTTTTCCAATCCTTCAATAAAATCAAAGTGACGGTCGCGAGTTGCGAGAATTAATTTGTGCTGAATGGCAAGAGCGGCAATCCAGATGTCATTTTCAGGGATGGGTTTGCCAATAATTTTAAGTGAAGATTTTATTTTACCATAGAGCAGAGATGTATTTTCATCACAAATCAGTACTGAACATTGCTTTGCAAATTCTTCAATGCGATGAACATTTTGTTTTGACTGAGTAGAAAGCATTGCACCATAATACAACTCGCCAAGAACAATATTCGGCAGGAAAATCTGTGTGTCGGATTTTAATTTTCGTAGGATGGAACTGTCAGAAGCAAAAATACCAATGACAATATTGGTATCAACGGCAAACTTACCACTCATGCTTATCAATGTGTTCGCAACCCTGATTAATCACCTGTTCCATTTGTTTTAGGTCAGAAGCAGGAATTGCACCGGCAAATGAAAGCAGCTGTGAAGAAGATGTTTTTTTATCCTGCACAAGTGATTTTAAAAAGTCAAGTACCTTTGCCTGCTGGTTTTTGCCGAGCGAAGAAAGGTATTTCATTATCTCTTTATTTAATGCTGCTGTGGTCATTGTATTACAAAGATAAAAATATTTCAGAAAGCTCTCCCGCACTAAGCAGGAGCTTAGCGCATACCGGATTTGTTTTTTTTGCTTTTACTTAAAAGCTTCTTTAGTTCAGCAACATCCTCATCGCTCAAATTATCAATGTCTGATTTTTTTCTTTCAACGACTTTTTCAAGCGTATGAATTGTATCTGGCGCAGTCAATAATTTTTGTTCAGGCGCGAGCAGTTCTCTAGGATTAAAACTAGACGCATTGTTAATTTCAGGAATTATAGATCCTGTTTCAATAAAACTACTTGCTCCTTGAAAAATATTTCTTCTTAATATCTCAGCCTGTTCTGGGGTAATTTTTTCATTTACTTCAAGTTCATTAATCCTTTCAATCACTGGTAAAGATTTTGCAATAATATCAATCCTTTCACTTAATTTTTTCTCTCTATAAAATACAACTCTATCCCAAAGAGATAAAACGATTTCCTTTGTTTGTTTAATGACTTCTGCTGAACCTAAAAAATCAAACGACTTATCACTTCCCGAATCAATAGAAATTATACTTAAATCATTTGTTGTATTTTCAAGAATACATATTGAATCGTAAAATAGATTAATAGATTCAATCATTTCTGTTATCCTAATCGGTTTAGAAAACTCTCTGTCGACTTCAGGGAGAATAACTGTTAATAGTTCTTTTTCTCCAAAATATTTTGCGGTCGTATTTTTTTCATGTGAAATCCTATAACTATCTTGTTTGATTAGTTCCATAAACTTAGGCAGGAATTCAACTGTATTCCGAAGTCTATTATTCATTTGAAATAAAACATCGTGTGCAGTAGGAGATTTACCAAACATGACTAATTCTCCCCAAATATTTGGATCATCTAAATCAGATAAATTCATTATTTGGATTACTTGTTTTTCTGAATCATTAAAATCCTTTATAATATTGGAATATTTTTTTAAAGCTCCAAGAATTATACTTGGCTCTGAAATATCTCTTTGAGGATGCAATTCTAATGCGGTGACTATTTCCGAGTCATTTATAGCTTGCACTAATTTCTTAACCGCAATAATAAGATCGTTCCTTCTCATTTTATATTTTTTATTTATATAGTTTACAAAAGTATCAAAATTAAAAACCCCGCAACATTTCCTGCCTTCGGCAGGCAGGCTGTCCGGGGATTCTATTGTTAGAGTTTATTTCTTCTTATCATCTTTCACCTCTTCAAAGTCCACATCCGTAACAGCTTCATCTTTCTTGGCCTCACCATTGGTTTGTCCGTTTGCATTGCCGTTGGCTTCTGCATTGGGCTGTCCGTTAGGTTGTGCTGTTGCCTGCTGTGCTTTATACATTTCCTCGCTCGCTGCCTGCCATGCGGTGTTGAGCGCGGCAAGTGCGGTGTCAATCTTAGCAAGGTCGCGGGCAGTGTGCGCTGCTTTCAAGTCAGCCAAAGCTGTTTCAATCGCTGTCTTTTTTTCCGCAGGCAGTTTGTCGCCATAATCTTTCAAATTCTTTTCGCTCTGGAAGATGAGCGCATCGGCAGCGTTTATTTTATCGGCTTCTTCTTTTGCTTTCTTGTCGCTCTCTGCATTGGCTTCTGCTTCCTGCTTCATCTTTTTAATTTCGGCATCGCTCAGTCCGCTCTTTGCTTCAATGCGTATGTTCTGAGATTTTCCTGTCGCTTTGTCTTTTGCAGTTACGTGCAGCATTCCGTTTGCGTCAATGTCAAACGTTACTTCTATCTGCGGCACTCCGCGGGGTGCAGGCGGAATTCCATCCAGGATAAATCTTCCGAGGGGGCGGTTGTCTTTCGCCATTGAGCGCTCGCCTTGGAGAATATGAATCTCTACAGATGACTGGCTGTCTGCCGCTGTAGAAAATGTTTCTGATTTTTTACTTGGAATGGTGGTGTTGGCTTCGATAAGTTTTGTCATTACACCGCCCATTGTTTCTATTCCGAGGGAGAGAGGAGTAACATCGAGCAGGAGCACATCTTTTACATCTCCTGTTAATACTCCGCCTTGAATCGCTGCGCCCACCGCTACCACTTCGTCAGGGTTCACGCCTTTGTGCGGTTCCCTTCCGAAGAAATCTTTCACTATCTGCTGAACTTTCGGCATGCGGGTCATTCCGCCTACCAAAATTACTTCGTGTATATCGCTGGTCTTTAGTCCTGCGTCTGCCAATGCTTTTTTACAAGGTGCGAGCGCACGCTGTAAAAGGTCATCGCACATCTGCTCGAATTTTGCCTGAGTTAATTTTTTCACCAAGTGTTTTGGCACTCCATCAACAGGCATAATATATGGCAAGTTGATTTCTGTTTCTGTAGAAGAAGAAAGTTCGATCTTCGCTTTCTCCGCTGCTTCTTTCAAACGCTGAAGCGCCATAGGGTCTTTGCGTAAATCTATTCCTTCATCTTTTTTGAATTCATCAGCCAAAAAGTCAATGATCTTCTGGTCGAAGTCATCTCCACCCAAGTGCGTATCTCCGTTGGTGGATTTCACTTCAAACACTCCGTCTCCTAATTCGAGAACGGAAATATCAAAAGTTCCTCCTCCTAAGTCGAACACCGCCACTTTGCTGTCTTTATTTTTTTTGTCGAGACCGTAAGCAAGCGCTGCTGCGGTTGGCTCGTTGATAATGCGCATTACTTTCAGTCCTGCAATCTCTCCGGCTTCTTTCGTTGCCTGTCTTTGCGAATCATTGAAGTACGCAGGAACGGTGATAACGGCTTCAGTAACTTCATATCCCAAATAATCTTCAGCGGTCTTCTTCATTTTCTGAAGTGTGATGGCTGAAATTTCCTGCGGAGAATATTTGCGGTCGTCAATCACCACGCGCGGAACTCCTCCGTCTCCTTTCACCACGGTGTAAGGAACATATTTCATTTCGTTGGCAATCTCATCGAACGTATGTCCCATGAAACGCTTGATAGAACCCACAGTGTGTTTTGGATTTGTTACTGCCTGGCGCTTTGCGGGGTCTCCCACTTTGCGTTCACCGCCTTTCACAAATGCCACGATTGAAGGAGTGGTTCTTTTTCCTTCGCTGTTCGGTATCACAACCGGATCGCTGCCTTCCATAACGGCTACGCAGCTGTTGGTTGTTCCGAGGTCAATTCCGATGATCTTTCCCATAATTATAAATGTTAATTGTTATTAGTTAATCGTTATTTGTGAAAGGCAAGTCAACTACTCTGCCATTCACAACGATTTGCCATAGTGACATATTATATATGGTACATATGGGAAATGTCTGACATCCGGTTTGAAATCGGTGACACAAAGGCACGGAATCAGGATTGATTATTGATGTTATTAAGCTCCAAAAACCTTTTAGAATTCAAAATGTATCTTTGACCCGATTATGCAGGCAAGATTTATTATTCTTTTATTATTTCTTCTTTCCTTTTTCGTTGGAAACGCACAGAGCCATTTGACAATTGAAGCCAAAGACAGCTTAACTCTGGAAGCATTGCCGGGAGTTTCTGTGGCAGTTCTTCAAACAGGTCTTGGCGGAAGCACAAACGCAAACGGTAAAATCATTTTCACCAAAGTGCTGGAAGGAAAGTACGATGTTAAATTAAGTTTGATTGGCTATAAAGCAAAAACAGTTTCTGTAGAAATTCCTTTGGATACTTTACTCAGCGTTTTGCTCGCTCCGGTGCACGAAGAGATGGAAGAACTAACCGTTACCGCAACGCGCACCAACGCGAGAATGGAAGATGCTCCGCTGAAAGTAGAAGTGCTCGGTACAGAAGAAATGAATGAAGAAAACACCATCAAGCCGGGGAACATCACGAGTTTGCTGGGAGATATTTCAGGGATACAGATTCAGCAGAGTTCAGCCGTAAGTGGAAATTCCAACATCCGCATTCAGGGGCTTGGCGGAAAATATACGCAGATACTCCGCGATGGGCTTCCGCTCTACGAAGGATTCTCAGGAGGATTCAGCATTTTGCAAATTCCACCCATGGATTTAAGGCAGATTGAAATGATTAAGGGCTCTGCTTCCACTCTTTATGGCGGAGGCGCTATTGGCGGACTTATCAACCTCGTTTCAAAAGAACCGGGAGAAAAACCTGAAGGGCAAATCACTGCAAATTATTCTTCTCTCACTGAACGGAACTTCAACGGCTTCTGCTCTGTGAAAAAAAATAAAAGAGGCGCCACTATTTTCTCAGGCGTTACTTACCAGAATGCTGTGGATGTGAACGGAGATGGATTTTCTGATGTGCCGAAAATTCAGAATCTTGTCATTCATCCGAGATTATTTTTTTACCTCTCGCCAAAATCAACGCTCGCGCTGGGTTTTTCTTCCACGTATGAAACCCGCAGAGGCGGTGATATGCAGGTGCTGGACAATAATTCTGATTCGGCTCACGCTTTTTTTCAGGAAGACAAAACCGACCGCAATACCGGAGATTTTGTTTTCACTCATGCCACGGCAAATAAAAATCTTCTCACAGCAAAAGGAAGCGGCAGCTTCTTTGACAGGAGTCTTCTTACAAACAAGTACAGGTTTTACGCAACACAGGTGAATGGCTACGGAGAGGTTTCTTATCTCATTCCGAGAACTAAAAATGATTTCGTTGCGGGAATTAACATCTGGACAACTGCATTTGAGAAAAATGGCAAGGATTCCTCACTTCTGAAAAATTACAATTATGAAACTTTCGGAGCATTTGTTCAGAATACTTTCAAGCCGAATGAAAAACTTTTTCTGGAAACAGGATTGAGAACGGATTATCATTCCCGCTACGGGATTTTTATTTTGCCGCGATTGGCAGGGCTTTACAAACTGAACGGACATTGGTACACCCGCCTCGGCACTGGGTTTGGATACATTACTCCAAATCCTCTCGCGGAACAAAACACGGAATATGATTTGAATAAAATTTCTCCTGTTGCTGATTCAGTGAAAGCGGAAAAATCCATTGGTTCAAACATTGAGATAAATTACAAAACCAAAATCGGAGAAGAATCATTTCTGTATTTCAATCACGCGTTTTTCTACACACAGATAAATAATCCTGTGCTTGCTTCAACGGATACGCTGGGCATTACTGGATTTCATAATGAAAACAAACCAGTTTCCTCTGCGGGCTGGGATACCTATTTACGCATGACGATTGACGAATGGGAAATTTATTTGGGCTACACTTACACAATGGCAAGAAAGGAATATGATTCAGCTCAGCCCTACATAACTTATACTCCACGCAACAGAGCCGCTACTTTGATTTCATACGAGATAGAAGGCAAGTGGCGTTTTGGCGTGGAAGGTTCGTACACAAGTTTTCAGTACCGCGATAACGGCTCGCGAACTCCCGATTACTTTTTTATGGCAGCAATGATTGAAAAAAAATTCAAGTACGCATCAATTGTTCTGAACGGAGAAAATCTTTTAGATGCGAGGCAGACTGTACATGAATCTATCGTAGTTCCTCCAACAAATAATCCAACCTTCAAACCGCTTTGGGGACCCATTGACGGAAGAGTAATTAACGTCTCACTTGTGCTTAGATTTTAGAAAGAAAAGAATCTACTGCATTCTTAAATTCATTTCCTGAATACTTTTCTGTAAATCCAGAATGGTTTTCTGATTCTTTAAGCGCAGACTCCAAATCAAACTTCTTCTGTGAAACCGAATAAGCGATTTTCTTTCCTGAAAAATACTTTGCAAGATATTCCTGCTCTGTTTGTCCGGGTGTGGGAACGAAGATTGCTTTCTTGCCAAGCACTGCTAAATCCATCACCGATGAGTAGCCCGGGCGGCACAAAATAATTTCAGAAGAAAGAATTTCTTTTTGTAATTCTTCTGAAGTGAAATGCGAAACCATTTCAACATTCTTAGAAATTCTTATTCGTTCATTTTTTTCTGTAATGCCTTGCACAATCAAAGCCGAGGTTGAGGTTAGGGCAAGTTGTTCCAGAATTTTCTTCTCAAATACAGTCCGCTGCGGTTCAGGTCCTGAAAGAATTACAAGCAAATCATATTTGGCTTTGTCATTCTGAGAATCAGCGAAGAATCTGGATAGCACTCCAATGTATTTTGCATTCTTCGGCAACGGAAACTTATGTGACAAATCTCCTGAAAGTCCTCTCTCTCCCCCCCCCTCCAAGAGGGGCGCATCTGGAATCCAGCACTCAGAATATTTTGAAATGTAATTTGTATTCAAGCGATGAATAAACTTCTCTCCGAATGGAGATTTCACCATTAGCTGATGCGTAATAAACACGCAGGGAATTTCTTTCGACCATAATCCGAATCGATTATCCGAAATCACAGCGTCAATTTTTTTTTCTTTAATTATTTTTTTAAGCAGTTCGTGCTCGCGTTTTATTCCTGAAAGTATTTTCGGAATCTGCGCAGCTATTTTCAACACCATGGAGCCGTTCTTCGGGTAGGAAATATTGTAGCCACTAATTTTTAGGAATTCACACGAAGGAAACTCCTTCTGTAATAATTGAAGTGGTCTGCCATCAGCACCAATAATTACTTCACACTTCCTTTCCAGCAGATACCTTATAATAGGAATGCACCTCGTTGCGTGTCCGAGTCCCCAGTCTAAAGGGGCAATCAATATTTTTTTTGTTACTGACTCCATCGAAGTACGAACTAAATACGAAGTTACGAAATACGAAAAGGATGGGTTCGTAATTCGTATTTTCGTAAACCCTTCGTACTTCGGTGGGAAATTTATGCCAAAGAACAAGTTACAGCGCTTTGCCGAACTGAAAACATTCTCCAATGTGCATGAATTCCTTTGGACCGAACGCGAAACTGATTTCAAACTGAAAGGAAAATGGAAAGCGGAATATTTCAAAAACGAAAATCCGATTGTGCTTGAACTTGGATGCGGTAAAGGAGAATATTCCATCGGACTGGCGGAAAAATATCTGCACAAAAACTTTATCGGGATTGACATAAAAGGCGCGCGTATCTGGCGGGGCTCAAAGAACGCACAGGAAAAAAATCTGCACAACGTTGCCTTCCTGCGCACACAAATTGAATTTATTGAAAGCTGTTTTGAAAAAGATGAAGTGAGCGAGATATGGATAACCTTCCCTGACCCTCAGCCAAACAAAGAAAAAAAACGGCTCACACACATGATTTTCCTGAACAGATATAAAAATGTTTTGAAGCCGAATGGAATTGTTCATCTGAAAACCGATAGCGCGGAACTTTACGAGTTTACTCTTGAGATAATCGCAGAACATAAACTCACAAAAATTTATTCTACCTATGATTTATATGCTGAAGCTAACTCCCTCACCTTGGGAGAGGGTTGGGGTGAGGCAACATCTTTTAAAACCCACTACGAAAAACTTTTCACAGCGAAAGGGAAGAAGATTACTTATTTGAAGTTTCGGTTGTAGTTTGCATGAAGGATGACAAAAAACTTAAGACTACTCTTCCAACTTCAGCGAGTGCCCCATTTTATCGCGCTTGGTTTTGAGGTAAGATTTGTTGTGCGCGTTTGATTTTATTTCTATCGTAACATTTTCTACAATCTCTAATCCGTAGCCGAGAAGCCCTGCGCGTTTTTTCGGATTGTTTGAGAGCAGGCGCAGTTTGTGCACACCAAGGTCGCGCAGGATTTGCGCGCCCACACCGTAATCGCGCGCATCCATCGGCAAACCGAGTGCGTGGTTGGCTTCCACCGTATCTTTTCCCTGCTCCTGCAGTTTATATGCCTTGAGTTTGTTGAGTAAACCGATTCCACGTCCTTCCTGATTCATGTAAACGATAACGCCTTTGCCTTCGCGTTCAATCATCTCCATAGCGCGGTGCAGTTGCGGACCGCAGTCGCAACGCAGTGAACCGAAAATATCGCCCGTGAGACAGCACGAGTGCACACGCACAAGCACGGGTTCGTTTTCTTTCCACGAGCCTTTAGTGATGGCGAGGTGTTCCTGGTTGCTGGTAGTTTGGTTGTAGGCAATGAGTTTAAAATTTCCGAACGGAGTGGGCAAGTCCACTTCCACTTCGCGTTTGATGATGGTTTCTTTTTCTATTCGGTAAGCGATTAAATCTTTTATGGAAATTATTTTGAGCGAAAACTTTTTTGCAATCTCAAAAAGTTGCGGAAGGCGAGCCATCGTTCCGTCTTCGTTCATAATTTCTACCAACACGCCAACGGATTCAGATCCTGCGAGGCGGGATAAATCTACGGAGGCTTCGGTATGTCCTGCTCTTTTCAACACTCCGCCTTTTTGAGCGCGGATGGGAAATACGTGTCCCGGCTTTCCGAATTCTTCGGGCTTAATGGTTTTATCTATCAGCGCTCGTATTGTTTTTGAACGGTCGCTTGCCGAAATTCCTGTAGTGCAACCGTGTCCGCGCAAATCTACCGACACAGTGAAAGCGGTTTCGTGGTGCGAAGTGTTTTGAGAAACCATTAAATCAAACCCGAGTTCTTCACAGCGTTCTTCGGTGAGCGGAGCGCAAATCAACCCGCGCCCGTGCGTTGCCATAAAATTAATTACCTCAGGTGTTGCGTTGCGCGCGGAGGTAACAAAGTCCCCTTCGTTCTCGCGGTCTTCGTCATCCACAACGATAATTACTTTTCCGTTTTTGATTTCCGCAATGGCTTCGTCAATGGTATTGAACTCGGTTTTCATAGGAGATAAAGGTACGAATAATCTATCGTTTTGTGGGTTGCCAGATACTGCTCCTTACCCCTACAAGAAATTTGAAGAAACCAATCAGTAAAGCAAGGTTTGTGGTGAGGAAGTGTGTGACGAGGCGGGTGAGGAAGAAGTTTATACCGATTGTTTTTAGAAGCATGTCGAGAATGAAAAGCAGTATCAATAAATTCTGGAAAAGAAAAAATATCTGAATTGCATGTATTTGTATGGCGGGACCAAATAGCACTTGAAGAATGGCTTCACTTGCAAATATCCACCAGGAAAATAGCAGACTACTAATGTAAAGGGCAATCATAAAAAACGGACCAAACCACCTCAGCACTTTATGCGAAAGAAAACAAAATGAAAGCGTATTAAATCTGAACAGAAGATGAAAGAATACTTTCAGGTTTTGAAAACTTCCTGTCGCAATTCTGATTTTACGTTTAAATTCTACTTTCCAATCGGTTGGCACTTCTTCGTACACTTTTGCATTTATTTCACTAATGGCTTTGCCACCTTTCTCCAGTACTTTCATGTTGATGTAAAAGTCATCCACCAGAAAATTCTCGGGGACAGGAGAGTAAAAACTTTTTCTCACAGCATAGCAACCTCCAAACGGCCCCATCATCATCCCGAAAACTTTTCCTTCATCATTCTTGATTCCAACCTCTCCGCGTATGTAGGTGCTTTCCGCTTTTGAGATTCCTTTGCCTTGTTGGTTAATGTTCATCATATTTGAATCCACCAAGGCAATTTCTGTATTCTGAAAATGTTTTGTGAGTTCGTAAATGGTGTTTTTGTCAAAGATTACATTGGCATCGGTGAGAATGAGAATGTCGTGCTTTGTCAATGTTTGGAGATGATTGATAATTTTTATTTTTCCACTTCTGCCTTCTAATTGTACGAGTTGAACTTGCGGAAATGATTTCACAATTTCATTGGTCTTATCCGTGCTTGCATCCGAACCGACAATCACTTCAATTTTTTCTTTCGGATAGTCTGAATTGAAAATGCTTTCGAGTTTTTGTTTGATTACTTTTTCTTCGTTGTAGGCGGGAATTAAAATAGAAACAGGCGCCTCGCCCCGTTTTGTCTCACCCCCAACTCCTTTCCTCGAGGAGAGGGGAGAAAGGACTTTCAATAGTAATGGATATAAAACATACGTATGCCCCAACACAATAAACGAAATCCAGAATATGATTTGCAGTGCAATCATGCAAGGTTATGTTTGAAGAACTCAAGCAGTTTGCTCGTCACTTCCCGACTGCTGAATCGTTGCTTTGCAAATTGATACGCATTGTCTCCGATAATTGAGAAAAACATTTTTTCATTAATGCACTTCGCGATTTTCTCCGCGAATACTTCAGGAGCATCTGCAATCAGAATGTTTTGTCCATCCTTGCAGGGAATTCCTTCCGCGCCAAGAGAAGTGGAGACGATTGTCTTTCCCAATGCCATTCCTTCTATGATCTTTACTCGTATGCCACTCCCTGAAAATAATGGGACAATCATTATTCCTTTTGAGTTCATGAAGTCGTAGGCATTTTCCACCTCGCCAATAAAAACAACATTTTTTGCTTCAGGCAGTTTGATTTGATTGGCATTTCTTCCTGCGATGTAAAATTTCAAATCAGGGAACTGTTGCTGTATTTTATTCCATACATTTTTTAGAAACCATTCAAGCCCTTCCACATTCGGCATCCAATCCAGTGCGCCAATGAAAAATACAGACGGAAATTCCAAGTTGTTTTTATCAGGTTTCAAAACTGTTTCATCGTACGAGGCTGTGCATGTATGCATAGGCAATTCACACCCAAATGATTTCAACTTCTGTGCATCAGGTTCTGAAATAGGAATCATAAAATCATATTTATTCAGCCGCGATACTTCATATTGCTTAAGTTGTTTGGCAAGTATTTTCAGATACAACTTTTTAATAAAACTTTTTTCATTCTGTGCAATCTTTTCCCAGATCTCATGTTCTGCATTATGCGCGCGCATAGCGATTCTTGCAGTAGAAAATGCGCGAATAGTTTCCACATAGGGAGAAAGATAAAGCCCTTCGAGTTGTATCACGTCAAATTTTTTCTGATGAAGTAATTCGATAAGTTTGTCATTAAAGACAGAAGAGATAAACCTTGCAACATGGTAAGATTTTCCCTGCAGAAGACAAAGCAAGGCAGGAATGGCTTTCACTTCGTTCTCCACTTCCACGGCATGAAAATCTGCTATGCATTTTATTTCTTCAGGAAGAATTTTCAAATCAAATTTATGCTTGGAAGTATTCATTGCCAAAACCGTGACCTCGCACCCCTGCGATGAAAAAGATTTGGTAAGATTTAATGCAGCAATGGCGCCTCCGTCTTTTGCAGGGTAAGGAAATTTATTGCAGAGTTGAAGTATCTTCATAATCCCAACGAAGTGCGAATCTGGTACGGACTTACGAACTGCCCATCCCGCCTTCTCGGGACAAGTTTTTGCGTTTGAATAATTTTCGGAATGATCCTATATAAGCATCTGCATCAAATAATGCAGAATCGGAAGTTGCTTTTCGGGTAAGAAAAATTCCAAACGGAAGTGTGATGGCTGTTGCCATCCACATTCCAATATATGGAGGAAGCGCTTGTTCGTCAGACATTTTTTCTCCTGTAATACTGATCACCCAAAAGAGGATAAAAATGAAAACCGACACCACCACAGGCATTCCCAATCCACCTTTGCGGATGATAGCTCCAAGAGGTGCTCCAACAAAAAATAAAACCAAGCAGGCAAGCGACAAAGTAAATTTCTTGTGCCGTTCAACTACCATTCTGAGAATAGGATTGTTATAATTATCCAGTTCGCTTAACAAACTATCTATGTAATATTTTTTACTCCTTGCCGCAGACAGCGCCATTTCAATTACACGTATTTTTTGAGTCTGCACATTATGCACGCCAGAAGGAATGTTGACAGGTGCATGTGCGCCAAACATCCTGCGACTTGGATGTTTTCCTGAAGTGTCTGCCTTAGGCGGATTGGAAGCGGGCTTATGAAGCACTTTGTTTTCCGAAAGCATATCTGAAAAGTTTTTTTTGAAATTTGAAATCCGTTTTTCTTTGTCTATTTCCATGGAGTCAATGGCTTCTGCAATCTGGCGGATATTAAGCATTTCATAACTTGACTTAAATAATTCTTCTTCGGTGCGCACAAGGCGGAATCCTGACAAATCAAATCGAACGGTCTGCTCTTTGAATATACTTCGCATAAGAGGATGATAACTTTCATTTTTTGAATCAATTATTTCCTCATAACTTGTACCGTTAAATAATTGCATGATTAAAAAATCTTTATCGGATGTCATTTCAAGTTTTCCCCATTCAGCAGTAATAACTTTGTTATTGCCGGCATTTTCAGTATGGTCATGAATCATTATGCCGCGGCAGGTAATACCATCACTTCCTTTTGTGTCAATCCGAATGGTGTAGCCCTCAATGCCGTTATAAAAAACTCCTTCCTTAATATTAAGCGCGGGTTTTTTCTGTTGAATATCATAGATAAGAGAACGCATTTTCAGGTTTATGAACGGAAGCATGTTGTTGGAAAAGAAAAATGCTCCAACACTTGTGAGAAACGCAACAACAATGAGAGGAGCCATGATTTTTTGAAGTGACATGCCGGAAGATTTCAAGGCAACCAATTCAAACTGTTCGCCAAGATTTCCGAATGTCATAAGTGATGAAAGAAGAATTGCCAGCGGAAGCGCAAGCGGAAACATGGAAAGGGCTGCATAGAAAAAAAGTTCAACCAGCGTGCGCGTTTCGAGCCCTTTGCCAATCAGATCATCCACATATTTCCATACAAACTGCATAAAGAGAACAAACACGGCAATGAAAAATGTCATCAGGAAAGGACCGATGTAGGACAATATCATGTATCGAGAAATTGTTCGCATTGAATTTATTAAGTACGAAGTTTTACGAATTTACAAATATAGTTTCATTCGTATATTCGCCAACGAATCCTGCATAAGGAAATTATGAAGAAAGGAAAAAAAATAGTTGTGGTGCTTCCTGCCTACAATGCGGAACTTACGCTGAAGCAAACATATGATGAAATCCCTTTTGATATTGTAGATGAGGTGGTGCTGGTGGATGATTGCAGCAGCGATAAAACAGTAGAAGTTGCAAAGCAGATTGGAATCAAGCACGTGATTCGCCACGAAAAAAACCGAGGCTATGGCGGCAATCAGAAAACCTGTTATGACAAAGCGCTTTCTCTCGGTGCGGATATTGTCATCATGCTTCATCCCGATTATCAATATACTCCCATGCTTATTCCTTCTATGGTGAATATTATTGCTAATGATTTGTATGAAGTGGTGCTTGGCTCACGGATTTTGGGCAAGGGTGCGCTGAAAGGAGGAATGCCCATTTATAAATACATCTTTAACCGCTTTCTCACTTTTTCTGAAAACATTTTGCTGAATCAAAAACTTTCTGAATACCATACGGGTTACAGGGCATTTTCAAAAAAGATATTAGAGAAAATAAATTACCACGCCAACTCGGACGATTTCGTTTTTGATAATCAAATACTTTCTCAAATTGTTTTTGCCGGTTATGAAATTGCGGAAGTTACCTGCCCTACAAAATATTTCAAGGAAGCATCTTCTATTAATTTTAGCAGAAGCATAAAATACGGAATGGGGGTGATGGGAGTTTCCTTCCTTCACTTTTTCTGCAAGATGGGATTGATGAAGTCGGAACTCTATAAGATAAGGAAGTAGAACCTATTTCAGCACGACAATTTTTTTCGTTTTACTGAAGTTTTCTCCGCGCACTTTGCAAAAATAAATTCCATTCGCTGCGCTTAAATCAATTTGAAAATTTGAAGATGAGTTAATTTGAAAATTAACAGCCACTTTTTCCCCATATATATTATAGATTTCAATGCCTTTCATTTTCAAATCTTCAAATTGACTCATTGATAAATTAAATTTTCCGCTGGATGGATTCGGGTAAATTGTAAAATCAAAATCATCATTACCCATTTCAGCAATTCCTGTTGTGAGTGTATCTCCCATATAAAAAGCAACTCCTCCTCCGTAATTGCCGATAACCAAATCCATTCTTCCATCGTTGGTAATATCTTTTCCGTTTACAGTCATGTGTGTTCCTTCCCAACTATTTTGATACATGGAATCAACGGGATTAAAGTTGCCGGAAAGATTTCCATCAATGTTTTTGTAATACCAAAGCCAGCCCGTTGCAGCGCCTGATGCTCTGTTTGCTTCGCTTCCGACAATCATGTTGTAAGAAATGTTCGCGCCTGCGCTGTCGTACATAAACGGAACGCTGTATCCTGTGCAGCAGTTAACCATCACATCCACTCCGCCAAACGAACTTGTAACAAGCGAGTATGAGGGGGTAGTTTGTGTTCCTATATTCCGATAGTAATTAATATTTCCCGCGCGCTCGCCAATGATTAAATCCAAATCACCATCGCGGTCTGCATCCATTAACTGAGGAGTTGCATTGTTGCCTATGTCAATGAAACTTCCGGTATTGTCCGGATAATTCACAACGGGAGGCGTGGAAAAATCTGCAGGACCGCTATTGCCTGTATTTTCAAAGTAATGAATCTTGCCATCGTAATCACCCACAAACATATCTTCATCTAAATCATTATCCACATTGCCAAACGTAAGATGCTTGCTCGTTAAACCGGAAAGCGCTGAAGAAAGATTCGCGTAATCAGTATTCACTAAATTAAATTTAGGAGAAGATGCTGTGCCGATATTTTTATAAGCGAACACTCCGTAAGAATAAGCGGGAACACAAGAATCATACGACATTATATAATTTGAAATGAGCAAATCAGTAAGCCCATCGCTGTCAAAATCAAAAAAGACAGGGTCAGCGCCTGCACCCACATCTATCATATCCTGTTGCAGAAAACTTCTTGTCTGGCGGGAAAAGACCGGGGAATTATCGGCACCTGTATTTTCATAATGCCAAATGCTTTCATTGTTTACGGAAACATTCTGCAAACTTGGCGAGACCAGCAAATCGCGCTTTGAATCATTGTTCACATCCACAAAATATCCGCATGGATTAGATCTTATATTGATAGGAATAATGCTGTCAGGAAAATTAGAAGTGAAAGAAGTCATGTTTGCCGAAGAAGGAGTTCCGCCATTGGTAAGCAAGGTCATTGTGCAGCAATTGCCTTGTCCAATCAGAAGTTCTTTGTCGCCATCGGCATCCATATCCATACATAAGGAACAGGAACTGCCGTTGTCAGAACGACTGACGACTGATGACTGACGACTGATGACTGAAGTTTCCTCTGTCTTCCGTCCTCCGTCCTCCGTCCCTTCTTCCCATTGTCCGATTCTGCAGGAAGTAAGTACAACCGTACAAAGATTTCCGACTTCTGAAAAATGTCCCCAGCATGGAAGGTCTAACTTAAATACCAAACTGTCGCAATTGTATCCGAGTTCGACTCTTTGGTTGATGTAATAATCCATCGTCATGTTTCCTGTCACGAAGGTGAGGATATCCAAGTCCCCGTCATTATCTATATCTTCTATTACAGGCAGCCCGATGTTATTTGCGGGAATAAAAGCACCCGTAATGTCTTGCAGCGCTGTTTGCACCAGCGTGAACTGCAGATTATTTGGCGGAGTGGAAGTGTTTTTGTACACGCGTATTCCGGAAGGGAAAACAGAACTGGTAAAAATATCTTCCTTTCCGTCACAATCATAATCAGCCAGCAGCACCCAGTATTGCAGAGAAGGAAAACTATCCTGATACTGAGGCTCGTGCGTGTAATCAACCGTGTTGGGAGTTCCTCCATTTATATAAGTGGTGATTTTATTTCCTGTGCGGTCAAACACAAACAAATCTTTGATGCCGTCAAAGTTTAAATCAATATCTGAAAACTGGGAGTAATTGTGTCCGCCTGCCCAGGGGAACTTGAGCGTATCGCCATTAGCGTAAACAGGAATGGTATCGGTGCGGGTGTAATGCTGGGCATGAAGCCCCAACCCTAAAGACAACCATAGGTTGAGACTAAAGGTCAATACAAAGAGTTTTAAAGCGCTTTTCACTTTCATTCTGTTTTCTTCTTTTATCATTTAGGCGTGGTTTTTTTGCTGTTTTTGATGGTTTGCTTCAGTTCTTGCCGGAGATGTAAGATTTCCTGCCGGGGAAATGATTTTTCCTGCCGGAGATATGACTTTTCCTGCCGGAGAAATGATTTTTGGTGCTTCGGAAATGGTTTTTGGTGCTTCGGAAATGGTTTTTGGTGCTTCGGAAATGACTTTTGAGGCTTGGGAAATCATTTTTGGTGCTTCAGAAATGGTTTTTGGTGCTTCGGAAATAAGATTTCATGCTTGCTTTCGTAGAGTTCATGCTTGCTTTGTTTCAGTTGCGATGGCGCTTGTTTGAGTTGAGGTGACGTTTGTTTCAGTTCCTATTGGATTTGTTACAGTTCCTGCTTGGTTTGTTACGCTACGGTTCCGTTACATGCACATCGGCTTGTGCGGTTTCGGTTTTGCTTTTTATCTCTACAGGAATTCCTCCGGTAACGGTATTAACAATTGCACTGTCGTAACCAACTCCGAATAAATAGTAGTCGCCTCTTCTTAAATCCGCGAACTTATAATTTGCCTGTGCATCGGCAGTTGCGCTTGCATCATAATAAGTAACATCCGTTCCGGGAGATTCTTTTGCTCCGTATTTAATATACACCACCGCACCCGGAATTGGCTGGGTGTGATGCATTACCATTCCTGTGATGGATGCTTTTCCGCCCGGACCTTCCTTGCCGCAACTCCAAAGAAGACAGAAGACAGAAGACAGAAGACAGAAGAAGAACTTTTTCATGCGATATTATTTTAGGATGACAAGTTTTTTTGTAACGCTGAATTTCTCCCCGCCTACTTTGCAAAAATAAATTCCATTCGCTGCGCTTAAATCAATTTGAAAATTTGAAGATGAGTTAATTTGAAAATTAACAGCCACTTTTTCCCCATATATATTATAGATTTCAATGCCTTTCATTTTCAAATCTTCAAATTGACTCATTGACAAATTAAATTTTCCGCTGGAGGGATTTGGATAAATGCCAAAATCAAAAGTGGTTTCGTTATTTGATTCATCAATTCCTGTAACATTTGTATCGCCTAAGTATAACGCCACTCCTCCGCAGTAATTTCCTATGACTAAATCCATGCTTGCATCGCTGTTAATGTCTTTTCCGTTCACGGTCATGCGCTGCCCTTCCCAAATATTCTGGTACAAGGAATCCACGAGGGTGAAATTGCCTGCAAGGTTGCCATCAATGTTATTGTAATACCAAAGCGAGCCCTGTTCAGGATAATTTCTGTTTGCTTCGCTTCCCACAATGAGGCGATAACTTCCGGCACTGTCATACATGAACGGAACACTGTATCCGGTGCAGCAGGGTTTTAAAACATCTACTCCGCCAAATAAACTGTTTACGCCAGAATCAAACAAAGGAGAAGAAGGAGTTCCGATGTTTTGATAATAGTTCAGGTTGCCTGCGCGCTCGCCAATGATTAAATCCAAATCACCATCGCGGTCAGCATCTATCAACTGGGGAGTGGCGTAATTACCCACATCAATGGGATTGCCTGCGTCATCCGTATAGTTTGGAGTTGTGAGAGTAAAAATGGCGGGACCGCTTACGCTTGTGTTTTTAAAATAATGCAGGAAGCCGTTGTAGTCGCCAATCATCATATCCTGTTTTGCATCTCCATCCAAGTCACCGAATGTTAAATGTTTCCCGGATAAGGATGGAAGTTGTGAGGAAAGATTTGCGTAGTCGGTATTTACAAGGTCAAACTTTGGCGAAGAGGCAGTGCCGATGTTCTGATATGCTTTTACATTGTATGTATAAGAAGTTGTTGAGCAGACGGAATCATCATTCATGGAATAATTGGAAATCAGAAGGTCTGTGAGTCCATCGCCAGTGAAGTCGAAAAAAACAGGATCAGCGCCTGAGCCCACATCAATCATATCTTCAAGAAACAAATCTTTTTTTATGCGCGCAAAGACGGGGGTGCTGTCAGTCCCTGTGTTTTCATAGTACCAGATATTTTCGTTGTCAATTGAAATGCCGGGAGCATTCGGAGCGGCTATCAAATCGCGATTGCCGTCATTGTTCACATCCAGAAAATATCCGCACGGGAAAGTGAGAATATTGACAGGAATATTATTGGAAGGGAAAATAGTATCCTTCGCAATCATATTGGCAGAAGAAGGGGTGCCGCCATTGGTAAGCAACGTCATGCCGCAGCAAGATAAATCTCCAAGGATTATCTCTTTGTCGCCATCATCATCCATATCTATGCAAACTGAACATGACCCTGCATGTCTTTCGCGGGTGGCTTCAATGTTTGACATTTGTTTGCCATCTTCTATCTGACTGCTATCAGGATTTGCGTGTCGGCAAACAGAGCCAAGATATACGCTGCAGTTGCTCATATTTTCCTGAAAGTTTCCCCAGCATCCGTTTGGGTCTAACTGAAAAATCAAACTGTCGCAGTTATATCCAAGTTCTTTTGATTTATTAATATGAAATTCGATTTGGAGACCGGAAAAGTCAAATGTGAGCACATCCAAATCACCATCCCCATCCACATCATCGATCGTTGGAATATCAACCCGGCTACAGTAAAGATTTGCAACAGATGGATTGTAGTTTGACATTACGTATGGAGTTTGAAGTGTGAATTGTAAATTTCCTCCCGAAGATGTATTTCTCCATACTTTTATTCCGCCCACTGTGATTGCGTAAGTAAAAATATCGGGCTTGCCATCGCAGTTGTAGTCGCGGAGGAGAACCCAATCTTCGAGGTGAGGGAATTTGGATGCGTACTTAAAAGTAGAATCATAATAATCTACTGTATTCGGAGTGCCGCCATTAATGTAGGTAGTTACTTTGTGTCCGGTGCGGTCAAAAACAAAAAGGTCTTTAATCCCGTCAAAGTTTATGTCAAGGTCAGAAAACTGACAATAGTTATGTCCACCCACCCAAGGCATCTTCAGCCAGTTGCTGTTTTCTTTTACTGGGATAGTGTCAGTACGGACGTAGGACTGGGCAAAACAGTTTACGGTTTCGAGTTTACAGTTTACGGTTATCAGAAGAAGTAATAAAAACTTTTTCATCAAATGTTTTTTGTTGTTAACTGCAAACCGTAGACCGAAAAATGGAAACTAATTTATCGTCCACGTTGCTCTTCCTCTCAGCAATGCATCTAAATCTCCTTCTCCGCGGGATTTTTTCGTTTCATCTATTTGAGCGGTCATTGCATCTTCGTAAGCAGTGCGGTCTTCAATGTAGAATATTCCGAATGGTCTTGGCAGATGTCCTTCTTTCTTTGGGTCATCAAAGAAACGTGTGAGAAGAGTTGCTTTCATTTCATCGCGCTCATCATGAATCCATAAATCGTTTGCGGATGTTTCGCCTATATTCACAATCACTGGTTTGAAGCCATCCAACTTTACTCCTTTCTCCTGGTTCTGTCCAAAGATGAGCGGCTTGCCGTGCTCTATGAAAAGTGTTTCCTCTTTCTTGGATGATTTCTCAGTAAAAATTTCAAACGCTGCATCGTTGAACACATTGCAGTTCTGATAAATCTCAACAAAAGAAGTTCCATGATGTTCGTGCGCGCGTTTGAAAAGAGTTCGCTGATGAATGGGATCTCTGTCCATGGTTCGCGCAATGAAAGTTCCGCCAGCGCCCAGCGCGAGCGCGAGCGGATTGAACGGATGGTCAATAGAACCGAACGGAGTTGACTTGCTTACATGCCCCTCGTGAGAAGTGGGCGAATATTGTCCTTTCGTCAAGCCATAAATTTCGTTGTTGAAGAGTAGGATTGTAATATCTAAATTTCTTCGGAGCAGATGAATAGTATGGTTTCCACCGATGGAAAGTAAATCGCCATCACCACATGCTACCCACACGCTGAGGTCAGGACGAGTTGCTTTCAATCCCGAAGCAATGGCAGTCGCACGTCCGTGAATGCTGTGTAGTCCGTATGTTTCCATATAATACGGAAAGCGGGCAGCGCATCCGATACCCGCTACAAAAGCAATCTTCTCTTTTGGAATGCCGAGTTCGGGCATGATGGTTTGAACTTGTTTCAGGATGGAATAATCACCGCAGCCGGGGCACCAGCGCACTTCCTGGTCGCTGACAAAATCTTTTGCGGTGGGTTTTTCTGTTGCGGGATTTGCTGTTTCTGTGCTCATATAAAAGTTTAAAGTTTTAAGTCTAAAAGTCTACGGTTTATCTGTTTACAATTATTTTTTTAGTAAAAGTTTTTCCGTTCGATGTCATCTTCACAAAATAAATTCCTTCATCGTTCAGGTTAAGTGTTCCTGTTTTAGCGTTGAGGTTTTTTGAAACCACTTTTTCACCAATAGCGTTATACACTTCTAGATTTTGCACATTGAAGAGTGAACTCTGAACTGTGAATTCACCTGTTGAAGGATTGGGGTAAATTGAAATATTGTTTTCAAAATTGAAAACAGGAATTGACGTAGTGAGTGGCTGAGATTTGAAATGCACTTCATCTACTTTTAAATCTGAACCAATAAATGTAAGTGCAGAATCACTCCAAATGGAAGAACCAAATTGTACAACCACAGTATCAGGAACCTGCGGGAGACTGAATGGGAAAGCAACAGTGGTATAGGTGGAAGATGGTAAAAGATACAATCCTGTATTCCAGAAATTGTTTCCAGTATTTCTGAAATTCATACCCATCCAAGCAGTGTCATTTCCGGATGGAATGTATTTATAGGAAAAGACAAGCGTGTCAATTTGGTTGGTGAAAGGATATCCGCCATAAGGCGTGCAGGGATTTGGCGGAGGCAACGGGCAATCCATTCCGCCATTGCTGATAGTTGCTCCGTATGCGCGGGGATTGCCGTTATTATCACCTTGAAAAGTTATCAGTTCAACTGCATAATTGCCAGCCACCTTATCTGTAGTTTGACTTACAGCGCCCATATCGCCTTGCATTTCCCATTGGTCAAGAGAAACTATGGATTGGCTTTGCCATAATTCAAAACTTCCGTTCATCAAAGCCGGTTGGCTTGCAACACTGGTAAATGAAACACTGTCAAGTTTTAGCATGCTTCCGGGTATTGCCGTGTTATTAAATACATCACTCGATACAGCAACAAAAATAATTGAATCGGGAGTTGAAGCAAGAGGAGGGTTGAATGGGACAGAAAAAAGCGTATAAGAAGTTTGTGTGCCGTAAATTGATGCGGCATAATACCCGATGCTACTTCCTCCTTGCTTGAATATAACCAAAACGCGTGCTGTATCACCGGCAGGAATCGCACACTTGTAATATCCTCTCATGCCGGTTGGAATTTGATTGTAAGGAATTCCGCCAACCCAATTAGGAAAATTGTTGTCCGGGCTGGGAGTATTTGTAAAAGCGCCAATGCAAGTATCTCCAGAACCGTTTGCAACTGTGGTTATCTGTACTGCGTAAGTTCCATGATAAGCATCGGTAGATTTCACCACATTGAATGGTGCCCCATTGCATTTTAAAAAAACTTCTGGGTTTGTGGTAAACGGATAATACTGCGGAACATCAAATGTCGCTGTGGTCCAGTTTTCAAAATTTCCGTTAGGAATTGAACCTTGTGCGCCAGCAAAAATGCTAATGCAGAAGAATGCGATTGTGTGTAGAGTTTTTTTCATTTTGTTTTATTTATTTATTTCTTCGATTTTAGATTTTAGTTCTCCTGCCGAGAAAGGAATGCCTTTAATTTTGTTGAACCCGATAGCGTCAACCAAAAATGTATCACGGATGATTTTTGAGAATTGTCCGTTGTTCATTTCAGGAATCAGAACTTTATCAAAGTCTTTAAGAATGCTGCCGAGATTTTTCGGAAGAGGATTTATGTATTTCACCTGCGCATGAGAAACTTCAATTCCCTTAGCGATGCAATCTTTTACTGCTGTTTTGATGGAGCCGTACGTAGAACCCCATCCGAGCACAAGAATTTTTCCTTTCTCTTTTCCGTTGTCAAGTTTTTGTTCGGGAATATAATTTGCAATCCTGTCAACTTTTTCCTGTCGGAGTTTCACCATGAATTCGTGGTTATCGGGGTCGTAAGAAATATTTCCTGTTTCGTGTTCTTTTTCAATTCCTCCAATGCGGTGTTCAAGACCTTTTGTTCCGGGAATTGCCCACGGGCGAGAAAGTTTTTCATCGCGTTTGTATGGAAGAAACTTCTCCACTGGTCCAGCGCCATTTTGGATTACAGAATTTTTTTCCGTAGCGAACTTTACTTTTATGTCAGCGAGTTCAGATGCTTTCGGGAAGCGCCATGGCTCAGAACCGTTCGCAATGTATCCGTCAGTGAGCAGCACTACAGGAATCATGTGCTCCAACGCAATCCGGCATGCTTCATACGCCATCGTGAAACAATCGGACGGAGATGAAGCCGCTACAACGCACAAAGGGCATTCACTGTTTCTTCCGTACATCACCTGCATTAAATCTGCTTGTTCAGTTTTTGTGGGAAGTCCGGTGGAGGGTCCGCCACGCTGAACATCAACAATCACGAGCGGAAGTTCCAGCATTACCGCAAGCCCGATGCCTTCTGCTTTCAAAGCGATGCCTGGTCCTGATGAACCTGTTACACCGAGATTTCCTCCGAATGCTGCGCCAATGGCAGAACACACCGCAGCAATTTCATCTTCTGCCTGAAAAGTTTTTACTCCGAAGTTTTTATGTTTTGCGAGTTCGTGCAAAATATCTGATGCGGGAGTTATCGGATACGTTCCATAGAAAAGTGTGAGGCCGGATTTTTTTGATGCCGCGACCAATCCGATGGCAGTTGCCTGATTGCCCATGATGCTTCGGTAAATTCCTTTGGGCATGGGCGCGGCTTTCACTTCGTAACGCGTGGTGAATGTTTCGGTGGTGTCACCGTAGTTGTATCCTGCTTTTAAAACTTTTGTGTTCGTCTCAATCAGTTCAGGTTTCTTTTTGAATTGTTCTTTCAAATAGTTAAGCGTAGGTTCTGTGGAACGATTGTACATCCACAAAATGAAACCAAGCACGAACATATTTTTGGAGCGGTCCATTTCTTTCACGCCAAGTCCTGAGCCATCGAGGCAAAGCCGCGTAAGTTTTGTTACATCAATTTCGTGAACAGTATAGTTGCTGAGAGAACCGTCCTTCAGCGGATTTACTCCTTTTGGATATTTGGCAAGGTCAAGATTTTTCGTTTCAAATCCTGCTGTGTTAGCAATGACGACTCCGTTTTTCTTGAGCGAGTGCAAACTTGCTTTAAGCGCTGCGGCATTCATCACCACCAGCACATCGGCTTCATCACCAGCGGTAAAAATATTCACGCTTCCGAAGTTCAACTGGAAGCCGGAAACTCCAGCAAGTGTTCCAGCGGGGGCGCGGATTTCCGCGGGGAAGTTTGGAAAAGTGCTGATATCATTTCCGAAAAGCGCGTTCGTGTTGGTGAACTGCGTTCCTGTTAACTGGATGCCGTCACCCGAATCGCCTGCGAAAAGAATAACTACTTCTTTTAATTCTTTGTTTGTTTTTTGTGTTTTAATTTCTTGTGTTTGGGTTGTCATAAAAATATGTTATGGTAAAAATTCGCAGGACGAAGTTAATAAAATCTGTCGAGAACCTCTTATTATTTTTGACAAATTCTTAACAGAAAAAAAAAGAGTTTCAACTATTTATTTTAGAAGGTTTTGAGAGAATGCTAAAGCCAGAGTCCTAAAGATAAAATCATTTCATAGCAGACGATATTTTGCTTTGCAGTACCTTCATATATTTTCAGGTTGCGGTATCTTGCATAAACAACTTTGTTGGCATACTCTAGATAAACATATTTAAAGAAGGTAACTTGTATGCCCGCTTCTACTCCTGCGTCAAAGCCGCCAAACTGAAAACCTGCATTATTGTTCTGACCCATTATTGTAGTTTCTACGTGAGGATAAACAAACCCGATTCCTCCTTTCAGCAAAAGGTTCACATTTATTTTTGAAGAATCGGTTTTGAAAAGATTTACCCATCTCACCGCGTTGAACAAAAAGAAATTCGCGCCATTGTTTAATTGGTAAGTGAGGTTATCACCTGTGCGTGCAAAAGAGGAATCAATAATTAACCCTTGATATGTTCCGATGATGTGTAGTGTTTGGTCAGGCACCTGATATTTTGTATGGTCGAAATTTAATTCTGCACCCCATTTTTTATTGATGCGGTATCCAAGTCGGTAATTGTATTGAGGGATGGTTAAATCCTTATTGAATATTCCTGTGTTCCATCCTGGCTTGTCAACTCCCTTTACTTTCTGAAACGTGTAATTGTTTTGAAGAGATGGCTGGCTGATGCGGATGTTGTTATCGGCATACCATTCTTTATTATATCCCCAGGAAAAATAAAATGGATGCTTGACACGCTTATTTTGGCTATGAGAAATAAAAAACAATAAGAAGCATACGGTAGTCGAGAAAAACTGTTTGTTATTTATCATGAAGAAAAAATACTGCCGTAGATTTGTATTAGAAACTAATTCACACTATCTCCCCTAAGTTTTCTGAATCTTTTTCTTGCTTCCACTGTGTATAAACTGCCTGGAAATTTTGTAAGAAGTTCTTCGTAGAGTTGTTTTGCTTTTTCGGTGTTGTGCAGATAAACTTCATTGAGTTCAGCAAGTTTGAACATGGCATCATCGCCAAGAATGTCGAAAGAATAATTATCTAGGATTTTCTGTAACTGTTCACCTGCTTCTGTAAATTTTCCTTCTTTCATTTTGATTTGATATTTCTTGTAAAGAATATCATCTGCGAGAGATGTATTCTGAAATTTCTGCAATATGGAATCCAATAGGATTAAGGATTTGCCAAACTCGTTTCTAAAAACAAATAAATCCGCGCGCGAGAACATGCTAAGTGCGAGCGAATCGCCTTCTTCTTTTGAATTGTCGCTGATGGTGAGAGAAAGAAACATTGCGTCATTGGCGATTAATTTTTCTGTTGAACCTTTCAAAACATCCAACTGCGCCTGCGCCCATTTGAATTCTCCGTTGTAATAAGAAAGTTTCGCGTTGCGGAATTTTGCCTCGTTGCCGAGCGGTTCGTGCTTGAAATCAAATTCAACCTGGAAATATAAAAGAGATGCATCCCATATTTCTCCTGTCATCAAAAAAATGTCTCCGAGTTCCAATTTACATTCTGCCTGCGTTGTCTCGTTGATGCCGGGAAGTTTGATGGCTTCGTTCAGCAAATCGCTCGCTTCTTTTGTTTTACCTATGAAAAATCCCTGCAAGTGCGCGAGGTTTTTTATCAGGATAGCAGTGCTGGAACTTTTCCCTAACTCATCCAGCGTAGCGTTAAAAAAAAATTCGAGTTCAACCAAATCATTTTGCGTGTATGAAAATTTTGTCGTTACTTTTTTATACTGCGCGTTCAATAATTCCATTCGCGCATTGATATAATTGTAATTTTCTTTTCCTTTTTCAATCACATACTGAAAACATTTTACGCCTGTTTCATAGTCTTC
>Ga0247727_10004363_pt1 | contig 30061 bp, 28 predicted proteins | sample WisWelCaveWW1625_FD_202498 | JGI IMG/M metagenome (GOLD analysis project Ga0247727, IMG submission 202498) | Biofilm microbial communities from Wishing Well Cave, Virginia, United States - WW16-25 | ecosystem: Environmental > Aquatic > Deep subsurface > Groundwater > Cave microbial mat | place...
CCCGCTGATAGTCTTGAAACGGAAAGCCGGGGATGCTGACGAGGTCAAAGGTGATCATGAGCACGAGCAACACGAGGCTAACACCGACCACGCCCAGAATCGCCAGATGCCCCCACCGGAGGCCTGCCGCAAACAGGATGGCAAACCAGATAATGATGATGATGATGGCCGTGCTCAAGTTAGGCTCCAGCAATACCAGCCCGGCCGGAATGCCGGCGAGGGCAAGCGAAATCGCCAGCCACTTGAATTCTTTGATCTTGGCCCGGTTGCGGCTCACAAAATCCGAGACCCAGATGATGGTGCCGATTTTCGCCATCTCCGAGGGCTGGATGTTGAGCGTGCCCAACAGCACCCGGCGCGTTGCGCCAAATTCGGCAATGCCGGCAATGGCAACGGCCAACAGCCAGAGCAACACGAATACATACATGGGGCGGGCCAGTGATTTCCAATAGCGATAGTCAATGGCGGTGGTGATGAACAGCGCCAACAGTCCGAGAAAGGCCCAGCGGATCTGGATGAAAGGGTAGTCGGCCAGTTCCGGGCTTTCAAACGTCGTTGAGCGGATCATGGCAATGCCGAAGATGGTGAGCAGGGCCACCAGCGCCAGCAGGGTGATGTCGAAATACCGCCACAGGTTGCGGCGTTGGGTTTGCAGGATTGCTGTCACGCGGGGAATTTTGCCACGAATTGCCGGAGTTGTGGCGAAGATGAAAAACTATTCATTTTGGGGACAAGACGGATCCACGAAGGCACACGAAGAGGCACGAAGTGAGAACCAGAAACCCGGTTTCTCGAAGTCGAAGGAAGCCGAAGGCCCGAAACCTGGTTTCTCCCGGCAATTCGTGGAGAAATTACCGCCGCCGCCGAGCGTTTTTGACGAGGGGGATATCGGCCACCAACCGGCTCTCGTGTTGCTCGTGTGTCAGTTTGAAATCCACTCCCTCGCGGTCAATGTCCACGTGCTTGGAGATCACGGCAATCAATTCGTCGCGCATCATGTCCATGATGGCCGGGGAGACATCGGAGCGGTCATAACTCAGAGCCAGTTTGAGGCGATCTCTGGCTACGTCCTTGCTGGCGGGCTGTCGCCCGGTGAGGCGGTTGAAAAAGTTTTGCATCATCTCAGCCTCCGGGCCGGAGCAGTTTGCCCAGACGCGACAGGAATCCATCCTGCCGATCAATATCCATGAACGGAACTTCTTCCCCTTTGAGCCGTCGGGCAATGTTGCGGAAGGCCTGCCCGGCTCTGGATTTTTCTTCCAGCGCCACCGGCGCGCCGCGATTACTGCCCACTAAAATCGTTTCGTCTTCCGGCACAATGCCGATCAGGTCAATCGCCAGCACGTCCAGCACGTCGTCAATACTCAACATGTCGCCGCGCTTCACCATCTCCGGTTTGAGGCGGTTGATGATGAGCGACGGCGGCCCCTTTTGTTCGCTCTCCACCAGCCCGATGATGCGGTCGGCGTCGCGCACGGCGGAAACTTCGGGGTTGGTGACGATGATGACTTTGTCGCTCGGCGCCAGGGCGTTGCGGAAGCCGCGTTCGATCCCGGCCGGCGAGTCCATGAGGATGTAGTCGAAGTCAGCGCGCAATTCGTCGCAGACCCGCACCATGTCCGAGGGGCTGACGGCAGACTTGTCGCGCGTCTGCGCGGCGGGGATGAGGAAGAGGTGGGGCAGGCGCTTGTCGCGGATCATGGCCTGCTTGAGTTTGGCCGCGCCCTCGACGACGTGAACAATGTCGTAGACAATGCGATTCTCCAATCCCATCACCACATCCAGGTTGCGCAAACCGATGTCGGTGTCAATGCAGATCACTTTAGAGCCGCTTGCGGCCAGGGCCACTGCCAAATTGGCGGTGGTGGTGGTCTTCCCTACGCCCCCTTTGCCTGAGGTCACTGTGATTACGGATGCGGCCATTGGCTTCCTCTCCAGAACTGGGATTGCGACGGCGCGAGCTTCGCCAACTTTCTCGATAACCATTGTGTCCATCGCATCTTTGTGGTGAACTGTTTTGTTTGTCATTTTTCACGCTCCGGTTTCCAACGTTCGGCTACAATTTGTCCATCGCGTATGCGGGCGATCTCCGGTTCGGGCTTGCCCCGCCGCTTGGGAGAAGTGGCAATGGCCCCCCCGATCCGCAACTGGGTGGGGGCGAGATCAAGGGCGCACACCACCGAGTCGGTGTCCCCGTCGGCCCCGGCATGCACCGTCCCCCGCAACCGACCCCATACAATCACATTCCCCTTGGCGATCACTTCCGCGCCCGCGTTCACATCGCCAACGATGATGACGTGCCCGGCATAGCGCACCGACTTGCCGGAGCGCAACGTGTGAGCCACCAGGATGGCGTTGCTCCCGTCTTCTTCGGACTTGATGGGCGGCAGATCGGGCAGGGGCGCCGCCTTTTGCTTGGGCAGGGTAGTCTCCAGCCCCAGCGCCTGCGCCGCGTTCATCGTCAGCGCCGACTCGGATAGCACCGTCCACAAATTGATCTGCAAGTCGCCGAGATCGTTGCGAAGCTTGCCGAGGTCGCCCGCGCCCACCCCGCGCCCCTGCAGTTGCAACACCAGCCGCGCGCCGCGGAAGAACTCCTGCTTCTCGCCCAACTTCGCCAGCAGAGTCTGCACCGCCTCGTTCCAGTCGCCATCGCCGACGTTGACGAGCAATCCGTCTTTGATTCCTTTGATCGTGACCGGAACCGTCATGGCCGGTGATTATAGCATCGGCCTGTGTGGGGGCAACTCGATAAAGCGGGGCATTCTGAGCGGAAGGCATCGCGGCGATGCACGAAGTCGAAGAATGCCCCGCTACGTAGTCGAAGAGCGCTTGCGCCAGGCGAGTTATTTAATCGTCAGACCGGGAAGGAGATATTTGTCGTCAATGGCTACGCCGCCAGAATCCAAAACCGACAGCCGATCCAACGTCGCCAGCAGATACCACCCGGCTTCGATCTGATAGTCGCCCTCTGGCGCGTCGTCGGGGACGCGGACTTCAAAACGGTCGGCGATGGGTTCGCCGATGGGCCAGCCACTGGTGGGTCGCGTGCCTTGAACCGGCCACATATCCACTTGCCCATGCACCTGCCCATCGGGGCCGAGCAAATGGATGAAGGCGGTGTAATCGTCGCTCATCGGACTCAGCCCGCGCCATTGGGCGGTGACGATGACGGTTTGACCGGGCGAAGCGTTCGGCGTTTCTATGCTGAGGGACTCCAACGCGATCTTGTCCTCGAAATTGATGGCCTCGGCGGCTAAGGGGTCGCCGCCAATTTGGATGGGCGGCAACCTACATCGGGAGGCCGATGTTCCAATCCAGCCGCAATCTGCATTTTGGCCGTCGAGTTGAATCGAAAGTTGCAATGGGCCAGCCGACTCGGGAGCGGTGAAGGCAACGCGCGTTTCAAAAATCTGACTGGCCGGGCGGCCTGAGCCATTAAGACGAACTTGGATGGAGGCAGAACAAGACTCATCCGTGCAAACGGCGGCGACCCCATCGAACCTGGAGGGCGCCAGCCAGTAAAGTGTCAAATTCACCTTTGACTTCGGCGGGACGGTCTCCGGGCCGTCGTAGCCCATAAGCCAGACGTCATTTGCAAACTGCGCTCGCAATGGATGACCGATGCGCGGCTCGACGCTCGGCGGTTGTATAGCAATGGTGGTCAGAGTCAGCCACGAACCGCCATCGGCAGTGGGCAGGCCCTCGGTCACAAACGGCGGGAAGAGTCCGACTTGCAGGGTGTATGGGCCGGGATCGAGGGCGGGATCGAGGGCCACCTGATGAAAGTCGGCGACCACGTCGTCGGGCGGCCAGGCGACGGTAGGGTACATCTGTCCGACGGGGACATCGGCGGGACTGGTGAAGCGAGGCTGGCCGCTTGAGTCGATCAATTGGAAGATGACGCGATAGTTCCTATCGTGATAGTTCCTATCGTGATAGTTCCTATCGCGATAGTTGCCGGATGGCGGTTGGAGGGCTTGCCAATAGAGGGTAACTAGTAGATCGTGATTGGCAGGCGCGGCTGAAGACTCTAAATTGAAACCACGCAGGCGAATGGTTGCGCCGAAATCTTTTTCGAGGGGTGTGAGTCCATCGGGCAAGGGGCTTGGCCCGGTTTTCACTTCGGTGAGCGGGCCGACCGAGTGAAGGTAGTAGGCATCGGCAAGATGAGGCAGATAGCGGCCAAGATACACTGGCTGGCCATTGGCTATTCGAGACTCGAGTTCAGCGCGATAGGCCTCTTCGTTCGACAGGACAATAATGTCGAGGTCGGGGCGGACGCCCTCGGCGACTTGCAGGTAGTAGAGTGGGGCGATGAGTTCACTGTCGGCGAGAATGGCGGCCCTCTCTTTGAGCGGCTGACTGAGGATATATTGGCCGAGACGGTACTTGCGCCAGTCGTCGGATTGATCGACGAGGGGGAGGTTCGTCCAGATGAGGGAAGCGGGCAATAAAAAAAATGCACAATACACAATGCTCGATGTCCAATTACGAATTGCGAATTGAGAATTGCGAATTGAGAATTGAGCAATATGCGATAGGCCAGCGGCGATATGCGACAGGCCAACTGCCATCCACACTGCTTGCACAAAATGCGCCGGGAGGAGGAAGGAGGAATAGTCGGGGTCGGGGACGTAAAAGGAGAGGCCGAAGAAGATGTAGGCCGCCCAGGCGGCGAGGGTGATGAGGGCGGCCCGGGGGCCGCGGCGGAGGAGGGCGAAAAGGCCAATGAGGGCGGTGATGACGCCAACCCAGCCGAATTGATCCAGCGCTTTGCGCCCGAGGATGGCGTAGCGGCTGAAGTCGGTGTACCAGGCATTAAGTCGCAGCGCGCCCTGCGCTTCTGCGCCGGTAATGAAGCCGCGGAACATCTCCCACGTCATCGTCTCGCCGTTGTTGACGGCGGGCCAGCGGAGGGGGAGATAGAGGTAGAGGCTGAGGCCGAGAAAGAACAATAAGCTCCAAATCCCAAATCGCAAAAGCCAATGCGACTTGCCATTAGCGACGAGCGATTGGCGATTGGCAATGAGCGATATGCCAATGGCCGGGGCGAGGAGGATAGTGGTCAGGTGATTGGTGAGGGAGAGGCCGAAGAGGAAAAATAGAAAATCCCAAATCCCAAAATCCCAATTGCCAATCTTTAGTCTCCAGTCTTTGGTTTCTGAGGCGCGTAGACTGAAGAAAAGAAGCATGCCAATGAGCGCCACATGCAATGTGTACACCTCCGCTTCGACGGCGCGCGACCAGAGGCCGATGGAGGCGGCAAGGCTGAGACCGGCGATCCAGGCCGCGGGACGGGAGGCGGCCAGATTTCGGGCGACGGCGTAGGCCATAAGTGCGGCGGCTACCCCGAAGGTAGCGGAGGAGAGGTTGATGCGAAAGGCCGGTGTGCCAGGGATTGGCAAAAGGCTGAAGAGTTTGGCGAGCGAGAGGTAGAGTGGGTAGCCACTGCCATGCGAGATGCCGAGGCGGATGACGTTGACTTGAAATTCAAAGGTATCCGCTTCGCCGACGGTGGGGGCGAGGGTGCGGAGGTAAAGGGTGGCGATGAGGAGGGCGAGGGTTAGAGGATAGAGTATTTTGGTGGTCAGGTAGTCAGGTGATTGGTGGTGTAGACGACTGGCAATTGCGCCGCCGAGGCCGCCGAGGAGGAGCAGCCAACCGCGCAGGGGGTTGACGGCGGAGTCGAAGAGCGTGAGTACGGGCAGGAGTAATGGAAGAGGGAAGAGAGCAGAGAGAACAGGGGTGAAACGCAAATTCAGAGTGAGTGTGGCAATAGTGACGGCGATGGCGATGAGGAGACTGCTTTGCCAGCGGAGCCAGCCGAAAATTAATGGAGAGGTTTCGAAGAGGGTGCGGCAGAGGGCGAGGGTGAACAGGCCGAGACAGAGGCTTGGCCAGAGTCGAGCGGTCATTTACTGGCCCGATTGCTCACGCGAGATGTCAACGTTTTTGAGATCGAAATAGGCCTGCATCACTTGTTGCACCACCGGCCCGGCGACGAGTGAGCCTTCGCCGCCGTTGTAGATGAAGGCGACAACGGCGATCTCCGGATTGTCGGCAGGGGCATAGCCGACAAACCAGCCGTGGGTGGGCCAACGGCCAAACTTGCACAAGTCTTTCTTCTGGGCGATATTGTCGCAGTATTCGGCGGTGCCGCTTTTGCCAGCGGCAGGGATTTGCACGAGTTGCTCGGAGTTGGGGGCGATGGGGACTTCGATGGGGAGAAGCTCGGCAATGAAGGCCGTGCCGGAGATGTAAACTTCCTGCATCCCTTGCCGCACGATGTTGATGGTGGCAGCGGAAAGCGGCAAAGATTCGGGGTTGTCGTTATCGTAGACGTCCTGCGTATCGGGGTTGCCGTCGAGGTAGTTGATCTGGAACGGCGCAATGATATTGCCCTCGCCGTCGCGGACTTCTTTGATCAAGGTCGGTTTGATCAGCCAGCCATTGTTGATGAACGGGGTCACCGAGTTGAGTACTTGAAGCGGGGTGGAAAGGACGTATCCCTGGCCGATAGAGGCGATGTAGGTGTCGCCGGTGGACCAGTTCTCGCCGATGTTGATGCGTTTGAAATCGCGGTCGGGAATTAAGCCGCGCCGTTCACCGGGCAGTTCGACGCCGGTCAGGCGGTTGTAGCCGAACATGTTGGCGTATTTGTAGATGCCTTCGATGTCAATGCCGGTGACATTGTCGGGGGCGAAGCCGCCGCCGATCATGTAGAAATAGACACTGCACGACTGGGCAATGGCGTTAACCATGTCAATGTCGCCGTGGCCGGTGCGCTTCCAACACACCACTTCTTTGGCTTGACCGGGATCGTTGGGAAAGTATCTATTCTCGATGACGATTTTGCCGGGGTCGAACAGTTCGCGCGCCGGGTCAATGACGCCCTCTTGCAACGCGCCAGCGGCGAGGACGGTTTTAAAGACCGAGCCGGGGGCGTGCCGCCCACTAATGGCTTGATTCAGCAGAGGGTTGGCGACATCTTTTCTGAGTGTTTCGTAGTATTCAAACGGGATGAAGCGGGCGAACTTTTGGTTGTCGTATGCCGGCCACGAAATCATCGCCAGAATTTCGCCCGTCTTCGGGTTCATCGCAATGACGACGCCGTTTTGGGTCTTGGTGGAATTGGCTACGCGGTTGATGTCTTCGATCATGCGTTTAAGGGCGGCTTCGGCGGCGGCTTGCAGTCGCACATCGAGGGTGAGGACGATGTTGCGGCCCGGGGTTGGGTTGACGGGTTCTCCGATGGTACGGAGTTCCAGTCCAGCGGCGTCCTCTTCAATAAATTTATAGCCGTTCGCCCCGGCGAGAGTGTTTTGGTCCCAGGCTTCGATTCCGGCGTAACCGATCTTGTCGCGGGAAGCGTCGAAGCCCAGTGCTTCGTATTCCTCGACGACTTGCTCAGTGATCGGCCCCATGTAGCCGACGACGTGGGCGGTGAGCGAGCCAGTGGGGTAGTCACGCAGGGGGACGACTTCGATGCCCACGCCGGGGAGGCCGCGCAGCCGTCCGCGAATTTCAAAGGCCACTTCCTGTTTCACGTCCTTAGCAACGGTGATGGGGACGTAGGGGAAGCCTTCATTGTCGGTCACCAGTTGACGGATGCCACAGGGGGTAGTCGTCGGCCCACACTTGATGCCGGCGTCCAATGGCGGCGTGTCAATGGGGACGCCGGTTTCGTCGGCGATGTATTTGTAGATGTCTGAGAGGCGGATTTCATCGTCCGGCAAATAGGCCGGAGTGATGGTGACATTGTATGAGGGGACGTTGCGGGCGAGGAGGACATTGTTTCGGTCGTAGATCACGCCGCGCGCCGCCGGGATGTTGATCTTTTGCTCGCGATTTTCCTGAGCCAGCGCATCGTATTCGGCGCCCCGGAAAACTTGCAGATAGATCAGGCGTGCGCCCAGTCCCAGGATGGCCAGAGCAATGAAGACGTAGAACGGGATGAACCGAATCGGATCGAGGGGCTCTCGAACGGGGCTTCCCGGTTGGGGGCCGGATTCGCGTTCACGATTGGGAATTTTCAAACCACCGTTTTTCATCGCTCAATTTCCACGTGCGGCTCGGCCACCAAACGGGCCAGCCACCGGAATGATTGATACACTGGCAACATAAGCAGGAGATTAAGAATGGTCGAGGGTAGGGTGATCAGAGTGAGCGTATCGGCCCAGTTGACGACGTAATTGTTCCCGGCCAGCAAAAACAAGTATAGCAAGTGATAGAAAATCGTGCCGACGATGCTGGCGGCCACCGCCACCACCCAGTTGCCCTGATAGAACCGGCCTTCGGTGAGGGCGATGACTAAACTACAGGCGACCAGGGCCACGGTCGTCACCCCAAAGGGGCCGCCGGAGAAAACATCGGCCAGCACCCCGCCCATAAACGCCCACAGCGGGCCACTGCTTTCGCGTTGCACCAGATTCCAGGCCAGCACGACGACCAGAGTCAAATTAAAACCGCCGCTCAACAATCGAAAGTGGGTGAGGACCGTGGTTTGAAGGATGATGGCGGCAATCAGAATGGGAATTCCGGCGAGGAGGCCACGCATGGGAAAAGTTTACGGGAGGGGCGTTGGGGTGGCAATGAGCGGCGCGACATCGGGTTGCACAAAGTCGGAGATGATCAAAACCGTCTCCAACCGGTCGAAGTCCACCGTTGCTTGAACATCGGCCTCCTGAAACACGTCGAAGGTGCGCTTGCGGATGGAGGCCACTGTGCCCACGACGATGCCGGGAGGAAACTGACCGCCGAGGCCGGAGGTGATGACGCGATCCCCGGTTTTCAAATCCACATCCACGGAGATAAAGTTCAGGCGCAATTCGCCCGACTCTTGCCCTGTCACCACGCCTTCGGCCCGCGCCTGCTGCAAGCGCACATTAACTGCCGCTGTGGCGTCGGTGATGAGCAGCACTTTGCTGGCCGTGGCGGTCACTTCAGTGATGGCGCCCACCAGACCCTGATCGGCGACGACGATCATGTCGCGGTCAACGCCGTCCTGCCGCCCCTTGTTGAGCAGAACGAAACGCAGAAACAAACTTTCATCGCGCCCGACAACATCGGCGGCGATGTAGTTCCACTCCGGGTTACTGCGGGCGTAATCAAGCAGGGCCGAGACGACTTTGAGTTGAGCCTCGGCCTCGGTCAATCTCACATTCTCGGCAGTGAGGTCGGCAATTTGTTTTTCCAGTTCAGCGTTTTCGGCGCGGAGCGCTTCAAGGTCTGAGGGGGCGTTGAAGGCATTGTTGACGGCGATGACAACGCCGGTGATCACCCGCTGGATGGGCGTGAGAATGACGGTTATCGGACCTTCCAATGGCTCCAGCCACCCCTGCTGACCCAGCGAGATCAACACAATGCTGATCACGATCAGCACCGTCGCCAATCCGAGGCGGCCGGCGAGCCAACGGGGAGGTTGGGGACGTCTCATGGGGAAATGCAGAATGCGGAATGCAGAGTGCGGAATAAAAGCTCAACCATCATTCCGCATTCACCATTCTGCATTAATGGGAGGTGCTGCCGCGATCCAGGCCGACGAGGAATTTCTTGAGGTTCTCGAGGTCGTCGAGGATGTGGCCGGCGCCGCGCGCCACGCAGGTCATCGCATCCTCGGCCACCCACACCCGCACTTTCAATTCGTCGCTCAACCGCTCGGCGAAGCCCTGCAATTGCGACCCGCCGCCCGCCATGCAGACTCCGATCTCCATCAGGTCGGCGATGATCTCCGGCGGCGTCTCGTCAATCGTCTCTTTTAGTGTATCTACAATCGTCTGCACCGAGGCCGACAGAGCCTCGCGAATTTCGATGGACGAGACCTCGATGGCTTCGGGTAGGCCGGTGACAAGGTTGCGCCCGCGAAGGGTGATCGTCTTCTCTTCGCGCAATGGGTAGGCCGAGCCGATGGCGATCTTCACCCGTTCGGCCATGCGCTCGCCGATGAGGAGGTTGTACTTGTTGCGGGCATAGTTGATGATGTCAATATCCATCTCATCGCCCGCGACGCGGAGGGATCGGCTGACGACAATGCCGCCCATTGAAAAGACGGCCACTTCGGTGGTGCCGCCGCCAATATCCACCACCATCGTCCCCCGGGCCTCGCCGACGGGCAACCCGGCGCCAATGGCGGCCGCCATCGGTTCCTCGATCAAGTACGTTTCACGCGCGCCCGCCGCCATCGAAGCATCGTACACCGCACGCTTTTCCACTTCGGTGACGCCGGAGGGGATGCCGATGACGACGCGCGGGCGGGGGATGGGGACGATGCTCTGTTCGTGGGCCTTGTTGATGAAGTATTCGAGCATGGATTGGGTGATCTCAAATTCCGAGATCACGCCATCACGAATGGGGCGGACGGCGATGATGTTGGCCGGGGTGCGCCCGGCCAGTTCTTTGGCTTCGGCTCCCACCGCCAGCGTGCGGCGGGATTTTTTATCAATGGCAACCCAGGACGGCTCGTTTATGACAATCCCTTTATTGCGAACATTGACTAAGGTGTTGGCCGTGCCGAGATCAATCCCAATATCAAGCGAAAACAGGCCCAAAAGCCAGTTGAGTGGACTGGGTGGCAAGTTCTTCTCCGCAACAAAATGCAATTCAAAATAAAAATGTTCTGGGCGGTGATTATACTCTATAATAATTTGCGTGCTTTTTCCGTCATTCAGCGCCTTCCTCCGCAAACACAATTTGCTCTCGCCGGGCCAGTTGTTGGTTGTCGGCGTCTCCGGCGGGCCGGACAGCCTGACCCTGTTGCATCTGCTCACCCGCCTGCGCGATGAATACGATTTGAAATTGCGCGTTGCCCATCTCCATCACGGCCTGCGCCCCGAGGCCGAGGCCGACGCCGAATTTGTCATCCGTGCTGCGGCAGAATGGAACGTGCCCTGCACAGTAGAGCGCACCGATGTGGCCGCCATCGCCCGCGAGAAACGTCTCTCCATTGAAGAGGCGGGCCGCCTCTGCCGCTACACCTTTTTTGCCCGCCTGGCTCCCTCGGTTGCCATCGCCCACACCGCCGATGATCAAGCCGAGACCGTCCTCATGCACCTGTTGCGCGGCGCGGGACTGGCCGGGTTGAGGGGGATGTTGCCTAAAAGCACGCTGGAGATTGGGGAGCGGCGACTGGAGATCCTGCGGCCACTGCTGGATGTAACTCGCGACGAGATTGAAGACTATGTAATCGCTCACGCCCTCGAACCGCGCCGCGACCCGACCAACGCCGACACTCGATTCTTTCGCAATCGCCTGCGGCAGGAACTGCTTCCGGTTCTTGAAACCTACAATCCCAACATTCGCGCCATTTTGCGCCGCACCGCTGAGATCGCCGCCGGCGATTATGAGCTTGTGCGTAGTTTGATCGAACGTGTCTGGCCGGACGCAGTGGTCGCCGTCTCGGATACAGCCATTACGTTTGATCTGACTCTGTGGCGGACACATCCGCTTCCACTACGCCGGGCGCTCCTCCGGGTGGCTGTTCAACATCTGCGCCCTGGCTTGCGCGACGTGGACTTCACGCCCGTCGAAACCGCCCTCGAATGGGCGCAAACGTCACAGTCCGGCCACACCGCCGATTTGCTTGGTGGGCTGTGCCTGACGATCGTGAGTGACATGTTGATCCTGGGCGAATGGGAAAAGGATCGCGGCCCGGCGCTGGCCTCGAGGGCGACTTTGGCGATCCCCGGCCCGACCCTGTTTGGCGATTGGCAATTCACTACTGAAGTGGTTGCCGCCTCTGGAGCCGCCGCCATCACCACCGACCCCGATCGCTGGACGGCCTACGTCCCTGAATCCTTCACTCCCCTCATCGTCCGCGCCCGCCGTCCCGGCGACCGCTTTCAACCCTTTGGCATGGACGGCCATACCGTGAAACTCTCAGACTTCATGATCAACCACAAGATTCCGGTGACGGATCGCAAACGCTGGCCCCTTCTCGTCGGCGGCGATACGGTGTTGTGGGTATGCGGCTACCGCGTTTCAGAGCGCGTGCGGGCCGGGGCAGGGATGATGTTGAAAATTACGGCGCGGCGGCTTGGATAAAAAGACTCGGCGCAAAAGATCACCACGCGTAAGCCTCAGGCGCTTCGCCGCCGGGGCCGGGCCAAACCGAATCCAGCTTCTTCATTGTCTCCGCCGACAACTTGATCTCCAGCGCCCGCAGACTGCCATCAAGTTGTTCCATCGTACGCGGGCCGATGATAGGCGCGGTGACGACCGGGTTATGAAGCACCCAGGCCAGCGCCACATCCGCTGGTTTCTCGCCCAGCTTGCGGCATAGCGACTCGTAGGCTTTGAGTTGCTTATCGTATTTTTTGATCTTATCGCGCTGGTCTTTTTCCATGCGCCGCCCCCCGGTCATTTTTTGGAATGCGCCGCCCAGAATCCCGCCCGCCAGCGGACTCCACGGGATCACCCCCAAGCCATAGGCGCGGCAGGCTGGGATCACTTCCAACTCGATCATGCGATCTTTCAGACTGTAGAGGCTTTGCTCGCACACCAGGCCCATGAAATGCCGGGCCGAGGCCGCGCTCTGCGCTTGCGCGATGTGCCAGCCGGCGAAGTTGCTGCTACCCACGTATAACACTTTGCCCTGTCCCACCAACGTCTCCATCGCCTGCCAGATTTCCTCCCAAGGCGTGTTGCGATCAATGTGGTGCATCTGATACAGGTCAATGTGATCGGTCTGCAAACGGCGCAAACTTTCCTCTCATGCCCGGTGGATGTGATAGGCCGAGAGGCGGCTGTCGTTCGGCCATTCGCTCATGCGACCATTCACTTTGGTGGCGATCACCACTTTCTCGCGCCGTCCTCCGCCCTGGGCAAACCACCGCCCGATGATCTGTTCGGTGATGCCTTCGCCCATCTTTCGGCCATACACATCCGCGGTGTCGAAGAAGTTGACCCCCAACGCCAGCGCCCGATCCATGAGGGCGAAGCTGTCGGCCTGCGCTGTGAAGGGGCCAAAATTCATGGTTCCCAAACAGAGGCGGCTGACCTTGAGGCCCGTGCGTCCAAGTTGTGTGTAATCCATTTTTCATTCTCCTCGTTCTCGTTAGAATGTTGAAATTTGCAATAGCACTATTAAGGATGAAGAACTTTCCACTGCAAGTAAAAGCCTATTACCAGTTCGATGGCAACGAATCCCACCATGAGGATCGCCCCATTTTTCATTGGAATTGTTGACAGAAAAGTCAAAATCATTACTGCAATGAAAGCCAGTATGACCAAGAGCGACAAAAGAGAAAGCACTCTGATTCTCAACCCCATCTCTTTACTGGCCCAGTGTTGATATCTGCCCTCAGCGTATAGTTGCCTGATTCGATCTATCGTCTTGAGTCTTGCACGAATCCCAACGACTGCTACTACCATCATGAAACCTACCGGCAGTATCAAAAAAAAGATCGTCAGCGCCTGAGACAACAACGCGTACATGGCCGAACTTCTTTGTCAAGCGAATAGTGGTTTGTACTCAGCCACGTTGGCGATCAAGGCTTCTTGTTCTGCTTGGCTCAGCCTGTTGAAGTTTTCGCACGCTTCCAGGAAAAGCGGCAGGACGTTTACGTCACCCGCCGCGCACAATCCGGTCACATTCTGCGATAGGGCGAAGTTGACGGCCTGCTGAATGTGCTCGTGATCGCTGAACGGCTCGTACCACGTCGTGTGTGTTTTGGGCTTGTCGCCCCACGGGCCTTTAGTGATGGACTTGATGATCATCGTGCCGACATCGCGCTGGCGGCATTCGTCGAGCAAGGCTTCGGCGTTCTCGCGGTAAGCCGGATTGGCGTATTGGATGTAGTTGATGGGGAAAAGGACGGTATCGAAATCGAACCGGCGTAGGGCTTCGCGGAAGAGGGCGGGCGTATTTACCCCGTGCCCGGTGATGCCGACCCAGCGGGTCAATCCTTCTTCTTTGGCCTCAAGGATGGCGTCCAATGCGCCGCCGGTTCGGGTGGCGGCATCCAACTCCTCCATACTGGTCACGGCATGAATCTGGTACAGATCGAACTTGTCAATCCGCAACCGTTCAAGCGAACGGCGCAGTTCTGAGGCCACGCCTTCCCTCGTCCTTTCCATTGTCTTGCACCCGACGAAGAAACGGTGGCGCTCTTTCGCCAGCCACGGCCCGAGTCGCTCCTCGGCTTTGCCATAGGACGGGGCAACATCAATGTGGTTGACCCCGGCCGAGATGACTGCACGCTCCATCACTGCGTCGGCCTCCGCTTGGGTCACGTTCCAGAACGCCGCCCCGCCGAAGATGGCGACAGTGCTCATGTGACCCGTTCGTCCGAAACGTCGCTTTTCCATTTGATTGTGTTCTCCTTTTCATGATCCTTGATGAATTTCATACGCCGCCCGCAAGCCGGACTCGATAGCGCCTTGAATCCAGGCATGGGTGAGCGAGGTGTGTTCCCCGGTAAAATGGATGCGGCCCTCGCGGGCGATGATGGCCTCGTGCAACAAAGTCTGCTGTCCCGGATCAAATAACGCGAACGCACCGCCCGCAAACTCATCGTCGTGCCACATCTTTGAAACGCCGACTTCAAATTCCTGTGTTACTTGTGGATGGATCACGGCCACGTTTTCCAATGCCTGCGCGATGCGGTCGGCGGGGGCCAGCGACCCCCAGCGTTGGGCGTCTTCCGACCAGGTATAACTGGCGAGCAGAATACCCCGGCCCGATTCGGCGTCATGCTCGGAATAGTAAATGTTGCGGACGGGCAGATCCGTAATCGTGCCGCCGCCGATGATGCCGTCATCCTCTTCCCAAAAGCGCCGCCGGCACTGGAAGAAAATTTTAGCCGAAGCATCGTAATGCAATTGGCGAATCGCCTTCTGCTTGGCCCGCGAGAACGGTTTGAGGACTTCAATGTGTCGCATGACGGGGAAGGGCAGGGTGAGGATGGCGTGGTCGCCGGTGAGTGACGGCATCCGCCCGGCGGCGGTGTGGTAGTGGACGATGACGGCCTCGGGCGTTTGGTCAATCGCGATCAGTTTTGCCCCGAAGCGGATGCGGTCACGCAGGGTCGGCAGAAAAGCATACGGCAGGCGATCCATGCCGCCCTCGATCTGCACCATGTTGACGTAACACTCGCCGACCTCCTCGCGCAACAATTCAAGAAACGATGAATTCATCAGCGATTCCTGATTGAAGGCGAGACCGGAAAGTTCAATGGCATCCTCCGACCAGCGGTGCTTCTCCAAAAATTCGCGCACCGAGTATTGGTCATGCTCGGTCACGATCTCCGGCCAGGCCGCCTCGCCTTGCGCTTTTAGTTTGGCGAAGATGGGCTTCAATGCTTCTTCCCACAATTGGGCCACTGTCCTGCCCCTTTCGTGGTCGGCAAATTCGTAGCCCATACTGGCCGGGTCGGCCTCGGCTTCAGCAGCCCGGCGGTGGTGGCCACGCAAGTGGTAAAACGCTTTGGGGTTGCCCATCATGAATGGGAACGTGGTTAGGTTGAACTTTTCGACGTAAGCCATCGTCAGCTTGTGGGCTAAGGGCAGGCGCATGGCCCCGGCTTCGGCATACAACCCCGGCGCAAACGGCTCGCGGAGGGTGAGAATGCGACCGCCTACGCGCCCCTGCGCCTCCAAGATGAGGGGGTCGTGTCCGGCGCGCAACAACTCATAGGCCGCCACCAGCCCGGCCATGCCCGCGCCGACGACGATCACCTTTTGGGGCTGGCCTGTTTTAGGTCCCAGGCCGTTTTGGATGAGGGAGAGGTAGTTGAGGGTTTTGTCGTCCATGGTTTTCTCCAGTAAGGGATCTCAATTGAAAATCGTGCATTGCGAATTGAGCATTCACAACTCAACCACCTTCCCCGTCCTCGCGCTTTCGTAAGCCGCATCTACCACGCGCATATTCGTCCAGCCCTCCAGCCCGCCGGGCTTCGGCGCGCGGTTGTGGCGGATGCAATCGAGAAAGTAGGCCATCTGCGAGTCGTAGATGCTTTGCGGCTGATGCGGGTCGCGCGGGAATACGAAGCCGGAGGCAACTTTTTGATTGTTGGGCAAGCGCAACTCGGTGGGGAACAGTTGCCCCAATCCCGAACGGCCATACAACTGGGTCGCCGCCACTGGCCCGTCGGCATGGGGTTGCCACCAACCGGACTCGATATACGACGTCGCGCCGTCATCCCAATTCACGATGATGAGGCCCGTGTCGTCCACGTCAAATTCTTTGTAGTGCGTCCCAATGCGGGCATAGACGCTCACCGGTTTCGGGTCGCCCAGCAAAAACCGTGCTGTGTCCAGCGCATGGATGCCCATATCGGCCATCGCTCCGCCGCCGGCAAATTGCTTTTGAGTGAACCAGCCACCCGGCCCCCAGTTGACGTGCACCCCGTATCCTTTGGTGCGAACGACCTGGCCGATCTTGCCTGCTTTCACCTGGTCCCTCAGCCACAACACTTCGGGATCAAACCGCCAGCAGTGCGCCACCATTAACAACGTCCCAGATTTTTCACCGGCCCGCACCATAGCTTCAGCCTCGGCGGCGTTCATTGCCATTGGCTTTTCGACCATCACATGCACCCCGGCCTTGAGCGCCGCAATTGTCTCCGCCGCATGCAAATAGTTTGGGGTGCTGATCACCACCGCCTCCACCCCGCCCTCTTTCAACAACTCGTCCACATTGGCATATTGGCGTGGAATGTTGAAGGCGTTGGCAAACGCCGCCATCGATTCAGGCCGATGATTAACGACGGCGACCAATTGTGCGCCAGCCGTCTGCGCGGCGAAGGCGTGGACTTTGGAAATATAACCGGTTCCGGTGAAAGCAATTTTGATCGTCATGCCATGTCCCCCTTCAATGGCGCACGGATCAAACCCGCTTGGCCATCAAAATATCCGGCTTGCCGCGCCCGTTGGCGTCGGGGACGACGCCAACAATAGTGTAGCCCATCTTTTGATAAAACTCGTAGGGATGGCCTTTGAAGTTGCGGATGTCGGCGATTTTTCCGCCGAGGTCGGTGTACAGATCGACATTGGCAAGCGACGTCATGTCGTCTTCGTCATCCGAGCCCAGCCTGACGGTGAGGCCGCCTCTGGCTTTCACTTGCGCCTCAAAATCCTGCACCAGCGCCCGCCCGATCCCGCGTTGTTGTTGGTCGGGTTTCACCGCCAGCGGGTGTAGTTCCCACACGTTGCCGTCGTATTCGGGCATGCCGCCGATCCAGCCCACGACCTCTCCTTTTTCATCGAGGGCGATCCGACAGATGCGATCATCACTCAACATTTCGCGAACTTCTTTCAGCGCCGAGTCCATATCCGGCCAGGCCTCCGGCCAATGCTCGCGGAAGCTCTCGACAAGGATGGCGGCGCATTGCTGGATAGTTGCGGTATTGCCAGATTCAAGATCGGCAATAGTAAAGAGTGGTTTCATATACACTCTGAAATTGATACCTACATTGACAAGTATAACCATGCCAATGAAGGCGTAGATGCCGCTCAAAAGCAAAACTGGAATACGCTCCCATATTGATGGTCTGTAATCAAATACAGGACCGGTTTGTAACCGCCATGACAAATATGCAAAATATGCAAATTCCGTCAATCTGCTCAATCCGTAGAGAGTCAAAACGATTAACACAATCGGATTACGACAATAAAACTTGAACATGAAAAATTTCCGAAGTAACACTCCTTGTATATGTGCCACTTCGAGTTGGGTGTCTATGTAATCCAACCCCGAACGCCTGGGCCGGGTGCGGTAGCCGGGCCAGCCAGGAAGGGTCGGCACAAATGAGATTTTAAAGGGATCTCTTTCAGGTCGGCGATAGGGTTTGCGTCGTTGCCGGATTCTATACATCGTGTCAGTTGACCTGATTTCGCATCGGAAAAGACTATAGGCCGTTACCAAAACTCTATGTGATCGCGGCAATCGAGTCGAGAACGAAATCGGCGTGCGGCCTCAATGCCTCGGCCGGCGTCACGCCCGAACACACGCCGACGTTGACGCCGACCCCGGCGGCCCGGCCCATCCGCAAATCCTGAGTCGAGTCGCCGACCATTGCCGTTTGCGAGGGATGGATGTTGAGTCGATCACAGAGCGTGAGAATCATGTCGGGCGCGGGCTTGATCGGAATACCGTCGTCGGCGCACACCAGCGCGTCAATCATTTCGGCCACGCCGAGGCCGGCCAGCGTCGCTTCGGTGGGTGCGCGGTCGTCAATCGTCGCCACGGCCACCTTTGCTCCAATCGCCTGAATCTTGCCAAACAGAGTCGGCAGATCAGTCAGCGGGCGAGCTAGCGCCACCGGGTCGGGCAGATGCCAGGCACGCTCCACGGCGGCCTCAGCCGAGTCAGCGGTCAACCCGGAGTCAATCGCGACCGCCAGAGTGCGGGCGCGGATGCTGTCCATCGTTGTCCCGGCCAATGGCCCGTCCGAGACGTGCCCCGAAAGCGGATCATAGCTCATCACCCGAAAGAGGGGGGTGGAGATGGGCAGGCCGGTGAGGGCGTCGAGGCGGCCGCCCACTTCGGCGATCCATCCGCCCCACATCGCGCTGAAGTCAATCAGAGTCCCGTCCTTGTCAAAAACCACCAGCTGTGGGTTGAATTGTGGCGATCCAATCTTTAGCATAAACAGCATCTTTGCTTGACTTTCCTTGCCATTGCGACTTACTATATGTCCCATGCGACTGACCACGCCTCAGATCGTGGCCCTCGAAATTTTAGTGCTGATGAATCTACTGGCCCTGGCGATGATGATCCTGATCGCGCTGGCTGAGCGATGGATTTTGCCGAGCCGATTATCTCACAGCCCCCAACCCGCTAACGCCGTCGTCGCCGGGGCAACCGGCACCGTCTGGGCAACTGCTCCTGCGACGTTACCTCCCACGCTTCCACCCACCCTGACCCCGCTTCCAACGCCCACTCCCGAATTCGTCGCTTCGAATACGCCCACCCCCGTCGTCCTACAAAAAGTTCAACCGACTGTCGCCCCAACAGACACCGCCCTCCCGCCCCCAACCGCTACGCCATTGGCTTCAACTTTGACTTCCATCGAAAAACCCAAAGTCAAATTGCTGAAAATCACAGGCCGCCCTCAAATCCTGCCACTCTCCTGCGAAGCGCGCTCGGCCGCCGACTGGGCGGGCTACTTCGGCGTGGCGATTGAAGAGTTGGAATTTTTCGCTCGCCTGCCGGTGAGCGACAACCCCGAAATCGGATTCGTCGGCAATGCGCGAAGTTGGTGGGGACAAATCCCGCCCAATGCCTACGGCGTCCATGCTGGGCCAGTGGCGGCGCTGTTGCGCGAGTATGGTTTGAACGCCATCGCCGTCCGGGACTGGTCTGCCGACGAAGTGAAAATGGAAATTGATAACGACCGCCCGCTGATCGCCTGGGTGACGGGGCACGTGGCCCCGGGCAAGCCGGTCGAGTACACCGCCGCCGACGGCCAGACCCTTCTCGTCGCCCCTTACGAACACACCGTCATTGTGATCGGTTATACTGCGGATCAGGTCATGGTGCTGGATGGCCGCCAACGCTATTGGCGCTCGTGGAAGTTGTTTTTAGAATCGTGGGCGGTCTTGGGCAACATGGCGGTGGCCGCTGGGCCGTGAATTCCGAACGCGGATGACGCGGGTGGACGCTGATCTCGGCTGATTTTTTCTCAAACAAACATCCGCGTAAACCCGCGTTTATCTGCGGTATCCGCGTTCTGAGAAACAATTAACCAATACGAACTCATAACGAGAAAGGATTCAGTTCATGACCGTAGACACTCAAGCTCGCCGCGCCGCTCGCCGGGACTCCCGCCGCCACGCAGGGGCGGCCTCCACCGGGGTCAAGCCGCTCGAACTAAAAATTCCGCTTACTGAAATGCTCTCGCCCGAGGGAGTCGAAATGATCCACCAGGCTTCGATGCGGTTGCTCAAAGAGGTCGGCATCCTGATTGTGGATTACCCTTCGGCGTCGGAGACCTTCAAGCAGAATGGGGCGAAGGTGGAAGAGCTGTACCGGGAGGAGCAGGAGGGTAAAGGGAAGGTTCACGCCGGCCAACTCGTCCGCCTTGATGAAGACACGCTGATGCACTTCATCAGACAAGTGCCACCTACGTTTACGCAATTGGCCCGCAACCCGGCCAATAACCTCACTTTCGGCGGACGCAGTATGATCTTCGCGCCAGTCTACGGCCCGCCCTTTGTCGGCAGTCTGGATTGGGGCCGCCGCCGGGCGACGATTGATGATTTCCGCAACTTCGCCAAGCTGACATACATGGCCGAGCATCTGCACCACAACGGCGGCACGTTGTGCGAGCCGAACGACATTGACGTGCGCGAACGCCACCTCGACATGCTGATGGCCCACATCACCTTGAGCGACAAATGCTTCATGGGCAGTGTCACTCACGCCGACAATGCCCGCGACACGGTGACGATGGCCCGGATCATTTTTGGCGAAGAGGCCATGAGCCAGAACCCGGCGGTGTTTTCGTTGATCAACGCCTCGAGTCCGATGCGGTTTGACGACCGCATGTTTGGCGCATTGGAGGTGTATGCTCGGGCGAGACAAGCAGTGCTGGTCACGCCCTTCCTCATCGCCGGGGCCATGTCGCCCAGTACGATGGCGGCGACGCTGGCCCAACAAAATGCTGAGGCGCTGTTCGGCATCTGTTACGCGCAGATGCTCAACCCCGGTACGCCGTGTGTGTATGGATCATTTCTTGCCAACATTGACATGAAGAGTGGCGCGCCGTGTTTTGGCACCCCGGAGAATGCGTTAGCGTTGTATGCTGGTGCGCAAATAGCCCGTCGCTACAATATCCCCTATCGTTCTGGTGGCAACTTCACCGCCTCCCGCGTCCCCGACGCGCAGGCCGGGTACGAAGCGGCGGGCACCATGTGGCCGACGGTGCAAGCCGGAGTCAATTTTGTTTTGCACGCGGCGGGCTGGCTGGAGGGCGGCCTGATCTCCGGCTACGAAAAGTTTGTGACCGATCTCGAAATCTGCGGCATGATGGCCCGCTTCGTCAACGGCATCGGACTGGCCGAGGAAGATTTTGCCTGGGACGCCTATCAAGAGATCGGCCCCGGCCAGCATTTCCTCGGCGCACAGCACACCATGCGCCATTACGACACGGCGTTTTATCAACACAAAGTCTTCAACATGGATAACTACGAGAAGTGGGAGTCGGAGGGGAGTGAGGACACCTACAAGAAAGCCAACGCGGTTTGGAAGAAAATGCTGAAAGAGTATCAGCCACCGGCGATTGACCCGGCGACGGTGGAAGAGTTGAACGCGTTTGTGGAACAGCGGCGAGGCGAGTTACGGGAGCGCAAGCCGAGGACGGAGTGGAAGCAGTAAAGGAGAAAGCTATGCCTTCGCCTTTCCCCGGAATGGATCCCTATCTCGAAGGCTATTTGTGGCCTGACGTTCATCACCGACTGGCGACAGAGATCAGCCGCCGCCTGACTCCGCACCTGAAGCCGCGCTATGTGGCCCGGCTTGAAATCTACGTGGTGGAGGACCGCGATCCACAATCGGAGATCGGAGTCATGTATCCCGATGTCGAGGTGATGACGGGGCGGATGCTCCGAGAACAAGCGACGATTGCCGAGACGGCCCCAATGGCGCCGCTCAAGCTGGTCGCGCCGTTGACGGTCCCACTGGTTAATCCGCAAGTTCATATCACCGTCGTTGAGGTGCGCGATGTTGCACAGAATCAACTTGTCACCAGCATTGAAATCCTCTCGCCAGTCAACAAACGCGATCCGGCGCGGGCCGCCTATCGGCAGAAACGAGATCGCCTGCGTGCGGGCGGGGTGCATTTGTTGGAAGTTGATTTGTTGCGACGCGGCCTTCGCACAATAGCACATCCTCGTATCCCGGATACGCCGTATCGAGTGACGCTCGTTCGGTCGAGAGCCGAGGTGGCCGAGGTGTGGCCGATTCGGCTGGCCGACCGTTTACCCACCGTTCCTGTGCCGTTGTTGGCCCCTGATCCCGATGTGCCGCTTGAGCTTGCCTCTGCGTTCAGCGCCATTTATGAAGAGGCGGCCTATGAACTGTCGGTGGATTACGGCCAGCCGCCGCCTCCACCGCCGTTTTTGGCTGAAGAAACTGAATGGCTGAAAACATTGATGACTGCGAAAGGTCAAAGTTGATGCCGGTTCGAATCGAAGTCTTCAGCGATTACGTTTGACCATGGTGTTTCATGGCCGAGTCCAGTTTGGACTCGCTGATGAAGAGGCGCGATGTCGTCGTCGAGTGGCGGGCGTTTGAATTGCGCCCCGGCGGGGTATTCCCCGGCACGCCGGAGCAGGAAGCGCGCTATCGTGAGCTTATTCGCGAGAAACACGAGACGATGTGGGCCTACGCCCGTGAGGTTTTCGGGTTGGAGATGAAGGAAGGGCCATGGGGGGTAAACTCACGCCCGGCGCTGGAGGGCGAGCGTTACGCCCGCGAACACGGCAAGGGCGCTGACTATCATCACGCCTGCTTCGCCGCCCACTGGCAGGAGGGCCGCCGCCTCGACGACATGGAGGTGCTGGCCGACATTGCAAACGGGTTGGGGTTGGATGCGGCTGAATTTCGAGAGGTGGTAACGGCGGGGAAATACCGAATCCTGGTCGAGGCCGATTTGAAATTGGCGTGGGAATACGGGATCCAAGGGGTTCCGGCCTTTATCTTCGGCAACCGTTATCTTGTGTCCGGGGCGCGGCCGGTTGAAGTGTTGGAAGAAGTTATTGATCGGTGTGTGGTCGAGGGATTGGTAACCCTGTAGGGGGGATTCAGTTCATTAATGCAAACCCGGTTCCAGCCGTTGAGGCAGTGGGACCGGGTTTGCAATTTCTTTAAATCTATCAGGGTAACTACTCAGGCAGTGTCTCTATAGCGGGTACAAAGGTTATGAAAGTGATCACCACAAATGTTAGGGTGGCACACGAAAGCTCAACAACTCGTCCATCGTCCCGGTATGGTCAGTCAGACCGGCGGCCATGGCCGGGGTCATCGGTCTCCATTTCTTGTGCGACCCTTTTCGACCTTGGGTCGGGAGGGCACGGGGTAAGCGTTGCCGCAGACCGTGATGGGGGATGACGAAATGATAGTCAGCAACGGCCAAGGTCAATTGATGCTCCAAGTAGTCCGGGTCTTTCGAGAACGCATTGACTTTACGTCCCATGCGGCGCGAGTGTTGGCGTACAGTCAGATTGTTGCGTTCCGCGCCGTAGGTGGTGATCGTCCAACTGACCGGCGAGGCGGGTAGAGCCGCTTCAACTTGGTCGGTGGTGCCATAGATGACGCGGGTAGTGACCTTGACCACACGCCCGTTCTCCCGTTCTTTGACGACGACGGCGTAGCACAAGTCAGGCGGGGGCACGCGGCGCGGTTTCGGAAAGCGTCCGCGCGTGCCATGGCGCGGCGGATGCACCCATTAAGAGCGCGTCCGCGTAATGCGGCAACTCATCACTGGTGAAAAGCGGAAGAAGTAGTTCATCACCCCTTGACAGTGTCGGCCCAAGCCTGGCAACCAGTGACTGGCGGTGTCTTTTTGCGGTTATGCCACCGGGGTGTTCAGTTCACCCCAACGACAAGGCCGAAGCCGAACCGACCCTGGCCGCTTTGGCTCCTGAATTCGGGCCAGCGACGGCGGCGGCGTGGTTGCGCTGAACGGGCGCAATGCGGCGATGGAGATTTTAGCTCACGGATCGGATCCCCTACTGCTTGAGATAGAGATCAAAAAACTCAATGGTGCGGTTCATCGCCGTCGTAAAGAAGCCGGACAAGTTGTGGTTGTCGGCTTCATAGGTGTAAAACTCAACCGGCATTCCGGCGGCCAGCATTTGCTCGTATAAAGTCTGTGACGCTTTCAATGGCACCGATTCGTCGGCAGTGCCATGATGAAGTTGGATCGGGCCGGAGAGTTCGGCCAGGTAAGAATTGGCAGAGATGCCGTTCCAAAATTCAGGGTTCTCCTCAGGCGTGCCGTATTGTTCAATCCAGGCAGTGCGCCAGCGGCCACGAAAAGAAGGTGTGCCCGTTGCGGTCACGGCTGGTGTGGGACGTGTGCTCCCACGGGCGAACAAATCGGGGTATGGCGCCACCACCCCGGCCCAAATCACGCCGGCTTTGATGTCTGAGGTGATGACCATCGAGCGCAGGGTGATGTAGCCGCCCATGGAATGTCCCCACATGCCGATGCGGTCGGGGTCGGCCTCGGGAAAGCGTTTGAGGGAGGCCACTGCGTTGAGGATGTCAGTGACATAGCCAGGGTTGCTATAAGCGCCGTCGGCCCCCCCTTCAGATTGATCATGTCCTCGATAGTCTGATCGAAACACGATGTAACCACTCTGCGCCAGACGATCCACGTAAGCTATGTAACGCTCAGTAGTGCGATACACATCGGGCGGGATGAAACCATGGTTGAAAACAATGACCGGCCAACCTGTGGCCGGACGTTCGCCATTCGGGACGGTGAGCAGAGCATAGATTTTCAATCCCTCGGAGAGGTACGAGGCGTAGTAGCGGCGGTAATTTGCCCCTGCCTCAAGTTCCTGTTCCATGACAATATCACTGCCCGGATACGAACCCTGTCGCGCCGCCTCAATCAACATCGGATGCAGAGTGGATGTTGGCGTGGGAGTGGCCGAGGCAGTTGCCGTTGGCGTTGCGGTGAAAGTTGGAGTCTGGCTTGGTGGAGGTGTTTGTGAGGGCGTGGCCGTATTCAATTGCGCCACCACCCCGGTGAGTTGCGGCGGCGGACTGGCGCAGGCGGCAAGAGTCAACACCACGATCGCGCTGTAGAGCAGAGTTAATTGACGAGAAGTAAACAGGTGTTTGTCGCTCATCGGTCAATCTCCACGGCGTTTCCCAAGGGCGGGGTGATAGTAGGTGCCGGCAATGGCAATGAGAGCGGCAAGGGCGAGAATGCCGGGAGCCAGTAACGGCGCCGCCCCGCGCACGGCTTCCCATAGTGCATCACTCATCGCCACATTGGGCTGGATTTCAAGGGCGAAGTTGAAGTTTCCTTCAATATGCTCAAATATACCGAAGAGACTGCCTAACGTTACCAGCCCCATTACGATCCGTAAAGCCCAGATCGTGCCACGCCGCGGGTGAAGCAGGACGGCAATTATAACCGCCGACCCCAACCCGCAGAGAATGAAAGGCAGGAGTTGAATAAGCTCTTTGGTGTGTTCTGCGAGCCAGAGTTCAACCGCCGTACCAACACACAGGAAACCAGCCAGGCCTAACAGAAACAGACGCAAGCGTCCTTCGATGATTTTTGCCGTCATGGCGTGGCGAGATAATTCCCGGCTGTCGCCAGCTCGGCAGCGGACAGATGTACGGTCAGCTTACTCAAAAAGTCGTCGTTGGAGCCATAGGAGCGACCGGCAATGAGGTCGGCGGCGATGGCGTCGTCCACGCCGGGCAACTGTTTGAGGGTCTCGGCGTCGGCCTGATTCACATCCACTGGCACGAATACATATTTTTCATATTCAGCCACCTGGGCGGCGTCCACGTATTTGCCAATCTCGCGCCGGAACTGCTGGATACTGACATAGGGCCGGTATTCCATAAATTCACGCACCATGCGATTGCCCATTCCGGGGATGGCCGCCAGAAAGTCATCGCCGGAGGCCGTGTTCAAATTGAGCTTAAGATTGACAGCGGTGTTAGCCGGTTGATTGGTTGCCGCGCCCAGCGCCTCCGAGTTAGCCGCAGTGGCCGGAACTGTTGAGGTTACAACATTAGAGTCACACGCCGCAACGAACAACATGAATAATAAAACAAACAACAAAGTTGCAAGTCGGTTGATCGGTGATTGAAGCATTGTTATATTCTTTTTGAGAAATCGGGAAAGGCCGGATCTGTTTCACCCGGCCTTTCATTTTCAAGTTACGGATCGCAGGTTGGAAGTTCCAACTCAAGCCATCCGCCATAGCCGCAGCTAGGCGTCACTGCCTGTGTTGGTGGGGGTCGTCGGAGCCAGTTGTTTGTTGAAGCATCGGCCCAACCGTTGGCCCAGTGTCGTGTCACTCACCACTTGCGCCGCTGTCTGATCGAACTGTTGGAGCTTGGCATCTACTTGCGCCTGGGTGAGACGCCCGGCAGTGACGGCCTGAGTGAGCGCGTCCTGAAGCTGGGTGCGCGCGGCGGCGATCACCTCGTCGGCGGTCTTGCCTTTACTTTCGGCAATTTGCGCCAGGCTCTTGCCGCTTTGCAATTCAGTCGCTACTTCCTGTTCCGTCAGTCCGGTCACGCTGGCCGTCGCGCTGATAAGCGACTTGCCGTTGTGGCGGCCTCCGCCGAACCCGCCGCGTCCGGGGCCACGCCCTGAACCAAGCCGTTGTCCCAGAGTCGTATCGCTGACGATCTGCGACGCGGTTTGATCAAAGTCGGCCAGTGTGACATCGGCCTGCGCCTGGGTGAGACGCCCGGCAGTGACGGCCTGAGTGAGCGCGTCCTGAAGCTGGGTGCGCGCGGCGGCGACCACCTCATCGGCGGTCTTGCCTTTGCTTTCGGCAATTTGCGCCAGGCTCTTGCCGCTTTGCAATTCAGTCGCTACTTCCTGTTCCGTCAGCCCGGTCACGCTGGCCGTTGCGCTGATAAGCGACTTGCCGTTGTGGCGGCCTAGGCCAAACTGGCCGCGAGGCCCAGGCTTGAGCGGGGCGCTTGAAGTGGCTGGCGGGGTGGGTGTGGCTGACTGAGCATTGGCTGCAGACGGCATCATCGCCAACGTCGCCAAGATGAGGGCCAGAGCACCCAACGTCAGTCCGAGAGTTAATTTCCAAATTCGCATGTGTGGTATCTCCTAATTCTTGTAATTGCGCACAATCGCGCCTATCCTAAACAGCAATCTTCTGGTTGAGAGTGTTGTGAAATTTTTTCTACTCCACTGCCTCATCATGGATCACCTCCTTTATAGCTGGTTGAGGTGTTGCAACTGTCGCCGCCGGGTACAGCGTGGGGGACAGGTTGAGGTCGCTTAACTTGAGGCGGACTCGGCCACGAAGTCAATTTCGAGCGTGACCTCCTCGCCCACATTGGCGACATTCGGCACACTGGGGATCGTCAGGTTGTAATCGCCGCGCTTGACGACAGCCGTCGCCGTCCCTGTGAGACGCGCCGTCGCCTCGCCTTGCACCGTCACATCGAACACGACCGGCTGGGTGACACCGCGGATGGTGAGATCGCCAGCGATTTGAAACGTGAACGGTTGACCGGGTTGGGCCGGGCCGCTCAGGCCGGTGACTTGCGTCGGCGTAAAGGTGATGAACTCATACTGATCCGTCTCAAGGATGAAGTTGCGGATGGCCCGGTCGCGGCGATCGCTATCGGTGACGAACGTCCGGGCATTCACTTGAATGACGCCAACTTGCGCCGTGCTCAAGTCGCTCAAATCCAAGGCTAGCTCTCCCGCTACTTGATTCGTTGTGCCAACGACGGTCTTGGGTTGACCGTTCAATTCTTCAGAGATTGTGAAGCGGGCTTCAGATTGTTCCTGTGAAATCTGAAGGACGACGACTGAGCCTGAACTCTGCGCCGCACTCACGACCGCTGCCGTCGGTTCGGTCGTGGGGTCGGGAAGGGCGGATGTTGCCTCGGCGATAGTTGGCTCACGGGTTGACGCGAGGGCTTCAGTTGCTGCGGCAACTGTTGCCGGGGCAACCGTGTTCACGGTCACCGGGATGGCGGTGATCGGGCCGCTGGCCGCTTCGGTGTCCCCTTGTAAAAAGTCATACGCCCACCAGCCGCCGCCGATGATGGCGATTAGGGCCACCGCGCCCATGAGTAGAATATTTTTGTTTTGCATTTGATAAACTCCAATTCGGGTAATGATATTTCAGGCCATCTGCAACCCGATGTCGAACGTCGCCGCATAACCCTGCGCCGCCTCGGTGAGTTGAAGACTGGACTTACGCAATGGCAGAAATGATACGCCATATATGGCAAAGCGCGCTTGTTCCTGCCTGTATATGGCGGGTGCAAATGCCAATTTTCACCTTTTTGCGTAAGTCCAGGAAGAGTCAGTTGGCCTCCACTATCTTGAAAGATGTTGTCGCCGTCGTTTCTCAGCGTGCGCTCGCCCTTGCTGGCATATGGGGCCTGGGCGTAGACCTGATCGGTGAGCGTGTCGTCGAAGAACAACTGTGAGGCAAATTCGTGAGTCGCTCCAGAGCCAGCGCCGGCGCGAATTTTGAAGTGAATGTGGACGGTTCGACCCTGATACCAACCGGGATAGATGGTCGTAAACTGAGCCAGACCATTGGCGTCCGTCACCTGGTAGCCGCGCAGGAACTTTTTGCCGAGGGTATTGAAACCCGGGTCCGTCGCGTCAGAATACACACCCTCTACGTCGCAATGCCAAATGTCCACAATAGCGCCCGCGAGCGGCGCGCAGCCGTTGCTGTTGATTTGAGAGACGGCAAAGGCGATTTGAAGCGGCAGGCCTTCCTTCACCGAACCGTCTGAGGGATCCGACCGGATGTCGGACCGTTCGATTTTTTCGTCCACAAAGTATGGGCCTTCGGTCAGCTCCGGGCGCACGATACAGGAAGGCAACACAGTCGTATTGGTCACGGCTGTTGCCAGGGCTGGCACGCTCGATGGGGCCAGGGTTGGCACGCTTGATGGCGCTTGGGCGACGACTGCGCTCGTAGGTTGGGCAGTGCCAGATTGACCGGGCGCACAGGCGGCCAGCATGGCCGCCCCGGCAGCGCCCAATAGAGCGAGTGCTTCCCGGCGGCTGAGAAGCCGGCCGATTGGTTGATCATCGTTTTCCATAGAATTTTCCTCCAAAAGATGTGCTTGCATGGTTCGTTACTATAGGGGGTGGCTATTTAGAAGTTGAGTAGATACGATGAAAGGGCGATGAGACCCGCAGGTCATCTACTCAAGATCATCTAATGCCAAAAACCGCTCAAACAACTTCGCCCGCCAGACGGTGCGCAAGGTCAGAAACCAGAGCGGTGTCATCACCAAAATGATAGGTAGCTCTGGCCCCCCTGGCGTGAGCAGACCAAAATAGTTAGCCAGATCTGGCGTCCTGATCACGACTATAAAAATCAGGGACAGCCCTAGCGCTAATAGCGCCGGACGTTTATCCGGGCTTTGAGTCGTCCAGCCGGTAAAAAAGCGAAAGGGCGGTTCCAGAAACAAAATCAACCCAAAAGCCGCCAGGGAAACAAAGACTGAGAGTGACGTTTGGGCCACGATAGTCGCGGCGGCTGCGCCAAATTCAGCATCTACGTTGTAGGCCAACCCCGTATACGCTTCAAACCGCGCCACTACCCGAAGCGGTATGACATGCTGGCTGACGCCGTTCAACACCAAGTTGTAGAAAAGCGTGTAAATAATCACGCCAAAGATGGTGGTCACAATGGCGGCGGGCGACACAAAACGCGCCAGCGAACGCAGCAAATCCGGCTGTGGGGGTTGGGGGCGCGCCCACAGAGTCAGAAAGAAAGTTGGCAGGCCGACGGTGAACAGCGTCAAGGCCACCTGCGCCGGCTCATAAGGGAAGCCCAGCCCGATAATGCTGATGGCGATGATGATCAGTGTCGAGGTGGCGACGCGGGCGAGGAACAGATACATCGAACTGGACAGGCCGCTCACAATGCGTTTGCCTTCGGTGAAGGCCGGGCGCAGTGCGGCAAACGAGTCGCCGAGCAAGGCCATGTCGGCCACGTTGCGGGTCACACTGCTCCCGCTCTGCATGGCAATGCCCAACTTCGCCTTTTTCAACGACAGGGCGTCGTTCACCCCATCGCCCATCATGGCCACATAATTTCCCTGGCCGATCAGGGCGGCCACAATTTGTTCTTTCTGCTCCGGCGAGATGCGGCCAAAAATTGTGGCCTCTGCCGCCGCCCGCTCAAACTCGGCGGGGGACATCTGCGCCAGGTCTGGCCCTGCAACCAGTTGGGCGTCGGGCGGGAGGCCGGCCTGCCGGGCCAGGGCGATGACGGTATGAGGGTTATCGCCGGAGATAATTTTCAGACGGATGCCCAGGCGCGTAAACTCGGCGACGGTTTCTTTGGCGTGCGGGCGCAGTTCATCGCCGAGACTCACCAGGGCCAAAGGAGTCAGAGAGGGTAGTCGAGG
>Ga0247727_10004364_pt1 | contig 30057 bp, 22 predicted proteins | sample WisWelCaveWW1625_FD_202498 | JGI IMG/M metagenome (GOLD analysis project Ga0247727, IMG submission 202498) | Biofilm microbial communities from Wishing Well Cave, Virginia, United States - WW16-25 | ecosystem: Environmental > Aquatic > Deep subsurface > Groundwater > Cave microbial mat | place...
TAAGGAGCCGGTCGGTGTTGTAATAAAACGCGATGGATGCCAGCATGGTCACCGCCAGCAGGATGATCGAAATCAATGTCTCGATGAGGGTGAAAGCTTTTTTTGTAGTGATAAGGGATAAGCGATAAGGGATAAATGGTAATGGAAAAAAAGCAAATAATACGCCTTGTCTTCCCAAATGCAAGATGTTTGCGAAGTGTAAACCTATTGAAAAAATTCTCTTATCTCTTATCACTTATCCCTTCATGTTCGGCCTCATTAACCCCGTCCCCCCTAATAAACTTCTTACTGGAAAATCAGAAAGAGGCTGGGGTTAATTCGCACATGAACTTACGTTCGCTTCGCTCCGTAAGTTCAGTGCTCATTAATAAATCGTCCAGTCACTTGCCGTTTCACACTTATTATTCTTATCCGCTGTATAGCAGACAAAAACCCGGCCGCTGTTATCCATGGCCAAACGGTAATTAGCCACATCATTGGCATTGATAGCACAGTTGTCTTTAATAGATCCTCCGCAATCTTTACTATTTTTTCCATTGGACAAAACAACAAATTGAACAGCCGCTGGCTCACCATCCTTGGTAAACGGTACAGCGTTAAATGGAGAAGGTAATGTGGTCGAGTCAGTTGGAGTTTCTACAACCTGGAAAGCCTGGTTAGAAAAATATTGAGCTACACCAATGTTAACATCCAACCCGGGTTCATCAGAGGTAGTTGGTTTATTCGCTGGCAACTGGTTTTGAATATCCCCATTTGTGATATCTTCTTTAACAGTAAAAAAATATCCCTTGTTGATGTTGTAATCCCTCATCGCCTGGCGCAGAAGACCCATGGTGGCGACAGCGTCCGAGGCCCTGGCCCTCTTGATGTGCTGCAGATACATCGGGGTGGCGATGGCTGCCAGGACGCCGATGATGACTAGGACGACCAGAAGTTCAACCAGGGTGAAACCTTTCTTTTTCATACTGTTCATTGTGATTCCTCCTTGATTTTAATGTTGTATCCGGGGACGTGTAACGAAACCTTATTTAATTCATGTTACGACACATGTCCCAGGAAACCTTAAGGCAATTCACCAGACGTCTGGTGAATTTTATACTGCTTCTTCTCAGAATTGCGAATTTGGGTTTCGTTACACGTCCCCAGATTCATATTCCCAACTCATCTAACCGCCAATGACATTTGAAAGATCGGCAGATAGATCGCGATCACGACCACCAGGACAATGCCTCCGACAAAAATGATCAGGGCCGGCTCAATCAGGGTCGTCAACCGCTGCAGGGTGTTGTCGATTTCTTCATCATAATAATCGCTGGTGCGGGTGAGCATGTCGCTGACCCGGCCTGTCTTCTCGCCGACCGCGACCATCTTGGCGGCCAGGGCCGAAAAAATTTTTTGTTTCTTGATCTCATCGCCTAAACTCGCCCCGGAGATGACCCGGTTTTTAATCTGGCTGATCGCTTCACACATCAGCTCGTGGTCAGCCACCTGGGAAGTGATATCCAACGCCTTGGCCAGGCCCACCCCACCCTGAAATAGAAATCCCAGTGTCCGGCAAAATTTGGACACCAGGGCTTTGTGGATGATGTCTTTACCAATAACCGGTAGCTTGATTTTCACGGTGTCCACCATGTACCGGAACCGGCGGTACCTCAAAAGAAAGATGAACAAAAAGCCCAGAGCGATAAATCCCAAAAGAATAAATGGGGAAAATTTCAGGCAGAAATTACTGATATCGACAATCAACTGTGTTAAAAACGGAAGCTTGGCTCCGGCAGATAAAAACATATCGTGAAATTTGGGGATAAGAAATAAGACAATCACCGCCAGGACAAAGAACGCGAAGGCGAGGACAAAGGTCGGGTATTGCACGGCGTTTTTAACTTTTTCTTTTAAACGCTCTGAACTCTCCAGGTATTGGGCCAAGTTGCGCATGACCTCATGGAGGTTTCCGGTCGCCTCTCCGGACTTAACGATGGCCACGTAGGTCACAGAAAAAATATTTTGGAATTTGGCCAGGGCCGATGAAAAATCCGTGCCTGAACGGATGTCTTCGATGATGTTTGAGATGATCTCGCGGAACTTCTTGTTTTCCAGGTCATCGGCGATGGCCTCCAGAGCCTCGGTCAATAAAAGTCCGGCCTGCAAGGTCGCGGCCACCTGGCGGGTAAAAATCGCCAGTTCTTTGCCTGAGGCAGGAGATCCCCAGTCCTTATAAAAAGTTTTTGTCTTTTTGTTTTTTATCTCAATAATTTTTAAAGGCAGCAAACCATCATTTTTCAACCGCAGGACAAGGTCAGGGATATCGGAGGTTGAGGCGAACCCTTTCACCTGGGAGCCAGACGTTCTATCAATAGCCACATATTTATAATGCATCGGATACCTCTTCCGTTTCCCTAGTCACTCTGAGCAGTTCTTCCGGAGTTGTCACCCCGCGGAGAAAATTTTCGATCCCCACCTGGCGCAAGGTCCTCATGCCGTTTTTCTGGGCGGCCCTCTTGATCTCATCGCTGGAGGAACATTTGAGGACCATCTGACGGATCTCTTCATTAGGGATGAGAAACTCATAAATCCCTTTGCGCCCGCTATATCCGGTCTGCCGGCAGTGTTCACAACCGCGCCCCCGGTAAAACAGATTGAATTCGCCGTTAATGGAAAATTTTTCCATGAGGGCTTGATCTATCGGATGGGATTCACGGCAATCAGGACAAATCGTCCTCAAAAGTCTCTGTCCCACCACTCCCAGAAGCGATGAGGCGATCAGAAAAGGTTCGACTCCCATCTTAATCAACCGCACCGCCGCCCCTGCCGCGTCATTGGTGTGCAGTGTGGAAAGGACAAGATGCCCGGTTAAAGCGGCGTTGATGGCAATCTCCGCGGTTTCCTGGTCGCGGATTTCCCCCACCATGATCACATCCGGGTCTTGCCTTAAAATAGACCTTAATCCTCTGGTAAAATCAAAACCGATATTGGGGTTCACCTGGGATTGCTGGATAAATTCCAGCCGGTATTCCACCGGATCTTCCAATGTAATGATTTTGAGGACCTCTGATTTGATTTCGTTAAGAGACGTGTAGAGTGTTGTTGTTTTTCCGCTTCCGGTGGGTCCGGTAACCAGGATTAATCCATAAGGATGGGCCAAAATTTTTCTATAATTTTCCAAATCCCTGGGGGCAAATCCAAGCTGTTCCAATCCCAAAAGCGGGGCCGAGGTATCCAGAAGACGCATGACCACACTTTCACCATAAATGGTGGGGAATGAAGAAACCCTCAGGTCGATCTGCTTCTTTCCCACATTAACCTTGAACCGGCCATCCTGGGGGAGACGTTTTTCCGCGATATCCAAACCAGCCATAATTTTGATACGCGTATTGATCGCGGCCAGCATGGCTTTGGGTGGAGGGTCATGGGGATGTAAGATTCCGTCTATACGAAAACGTAATTCCGCCTGGATCTCTTTTGGTTGCAAATGGATATCGCTGGCTTTCACGCTCACGGCCTGGACAATCAACGATTGGACATACTGAACAACGGGTTGGTCATTGGCGTCAAACGATTCCTCCGGGATCTTTTCATGCGGGGTCTGTCCATAGTTTGATTCTTTATCTATATAATTTTCAATATGTTCCCGCATCCTGGAGGTGCCGTGATAACAATACTCAACCGCTTCTTTAATATCGTCATAGGAAGCCAGGGCGCATTTGATTTTCAGCCCTGTTTTCATACGGATCGCGTCGATCGCCGTTAAATCCAAAGGATCAAACATAGCTAAAGTCAAAGAGTTATCTTTCTTTTCCACCGGAATCACGTTATAACGGACGGCCAGTTCCGGAGAAATAAGCTCAAATACATCAGCAGGGATGGATTTATACTTTTGTTTGATATTGATAAACGGGATTTGAAAATACTTGGCAAGAGCTGGGGCGATCGTATGGGGGGTGGAAAACCCTTTTCTTAAAACAATATCCCCAAGCCGGTCATGGGTTTTCTCCTGCTCATCCAGGACCATTTGCAGCTGGTCAGCGCTGATGACTCCCTCACTTAGAAATGTCTCTCCGATTTTCATCCTTGATCTTCACCTCTTGGTTGGGTTAGCCAATTTTTCCGGCTTTCAATCTGGTCGCAAAGCCAATTTTCAACAAGGTTTTGTGAATCTTCATGAAAATCAAACGCTAAAAAAATCAGTGGTCCAAATTCCAGCGAAAATGATTGTGAGGATACCAAAATGAAATTTTTTTGTCAAGAAATTAATTTTTGGGACATTTGATAAAAAATGACCTTTAAAATCAAACAGGAAAATTATGGAAGAACCCCGACGAAGAGGGATCCAGAATGACTGTCTGGGATGAAACAGGATTCAATTGGTACTATTAGGACAATAGTGGACAAGACAAAAATTGAAACAAATCATCTTCAAATTCATCAACACATGGGCCAGGTTAGTTGATCGCTCATTTTCCTAAAAAACTGTTCAAATTTGTGACGGAAAAGCCACGATTCCATGACGGCAGAAGGGATGTTTGATTTTCATATGAAACATAAATATATGCATTGCAACATCTTAAAAATTGTCATCATTATCCACGTTAAATTCATCTCATTTGAGACCTGAATATTCCGACGGAAGTCGCCCCCGCGTTTAAAACCAAGAAATTTTCCAACCCCACCCCTGAATATGTTACGATAACCGCCATGAAGAAAATCGAAGGCATCATCTTAATCCTTTTACTCTTCACTTTTTCTCCTCTTTACCTGCAAGCGCAGGAACCGCTCATTACAAAACTTGTCCGCTCCCAACGCTCCATTGTTTCTATCAAAGCGGTCAAAACCGAAAAATTTTCCAAGTAAATCTGGAACTGTATCACGAGGATAGCGGTGGGCCGCTGCTGAATCAAAAGGGGCAACTCATTGGCATGGATGGGAGCAAGGCTCAAAAGCGAACCAAGCGCCAGTTTCGCGGTAACTTCCAATAAAATCAGAAAACTTTATTTGGATTATATTCAATCAATGATAGAGTAATCAAACGCAAATTCGATGTCAGCATCCATTTGTCCAACATATTGAACCCTTTAATCATCAATTCATGAAAATCTCTCCCATACTTAAATACATCTCGACCTTCTTCATCGTTTTAAGCCTTGGTCTTTACTTTCGTTTATACCCCATGACCTCTTTTAACCTTGGCGAATCTTCCGAAAAAGCCACTGTATACGTCCTGGCTCAGCTTAAAGGCAAGATCAATCGGCAAGTCCAAGATAACTACCCCGACATGCCTAAAACGCAAAAAGATATTATCATCAAAAAGCTTTTTGATGAACTTGTGCATAAAGAGCAGGATAGAATAAAAGAAACCATATCCAAAGTCAGCCAGGATATCGGACAAATTTCCTCTGATGGCCGTGGATACCCTTACCTTTTGGCTTCAGATTCATACTATTATTACGGCCTCACCCAGCACATTGCCCAAACAGGATCCATCAGCGACAACTTTAAAGGGAGCAAATACTTTCATCCGCTCATGTCTGCGCCCGATGGCCATTGGGAACCCTTATGCCTCCATCCCTACATCGGATATTTTGTCTTCAAATCCTTGCAACTGTTCATCCCCGATATCAGCCTTATGCGCGCTGTCAGTTTTACCCCACTGCTGATAATGGCCCTGATCCTCATCGCCTTCCTCCTTCTATGTTCTCTTCTGGAAATCAGCTCAATGGCCGTTTTCAGTGGTTCTATATTTTTTATCCTGGCTCCCATTTTTGTCAAACGAAGCATGTTTGCCTGGTACGATAATGATCCTTATAACGTCCTTTTTCCATTATTGGTCCTTTGTCTGTTTTTTTACGGAATAAAACATCTGATCAATATCCGCCGCGCGGCCCTCTGTGCCGGGCTGACAATGCTGATGTTCATCATCTATTCCATGTTTTGGCAGGGGTGGGTATTAACGTTCGCCATCATCGGTGTTTCATCGCTCTTGATCGGCGCGCATCATCTTTTCTTTGTCAAAGACAGGAAGATTGTCAAAAATCTGCTGATCACTTTTTCCATCATTATCCTGGGAAGCTTCTTGGGGATCAGCCTCAACTTCGGCAAAGACGAATTCTTCGTGCTTTTTCAAGAAGGCTGGACAGCGTTAAGGGAATTTCTGACTCCCCAGCTTTCCCCATGGCCGGACATGTATATCGGGGTCGGAGAGTTACGGAAGGCCCCGTGGCCGTTACTCATTGAACAGCTCGGTGGCATTTTATTTTTTGTCATGGCCATTTTTGGGTTTGTTTATTCATGGTTCACAAACCTCCGGTCAACACAAAAATTGTACCGCGCCATCACCCTGTCTGTCTTTGGGGGTGTTGGCCTCTTTCTTTCCTTGGGGGCCCAACGGTTTGTCCTTCTCTGCCTGATACCCATGGCCTTATTTTTTTGCCTGGGAACAAACGCGGTCATAGAAATCATCCGCCAGTCTTTGTCCCTATATATTAAGGAAAGAACATCATCCAAAAAAATTATCTTGTCCATGGTCTATTTAATCATAGCCTTTTCAGCCCTCATCCCAATCCATAATATCCATGGATCCCTCCGGAATCTCCTCAACCCCATCTTTAATAAAACCTGGGAGGATGCCCTCATCACTATCCAAGAAAAGACCCCTTCAGATAGTATAATTACGGCATGGTGGCCGCCCGGACATTTCATAAAATCGGTCGCCAGACGGCGTGTCACCTTTGACGGGGCCACGATCAACGTCCCCCAGGCCTATTGGGTGGCCAATATTTTCCTAAGCACGTCCGAGGAGGAGGCGCTAGGCATTTTGAGAATGCTTAATAACAGCGGGAATAAAGCGGTGGAACGGCTCCAGCAATTGGGTTTCGATCTTCCAACAAGTGTCTTGATGTTATCAGACATTACCCACCGGGATTATAGTGAAGCCAGAGAGCTTCTCTTTAAGGTGCTGAAAAATTATAAAACAACGAATGAATTACTTGATATGACTCACTCGCGGCCCGCGCCGTCTTATTTGCTTATTTATAACGAATTTGTTGAAAACAATATCCAGCTAAAATTTGTGGGCCACTGGAATTTCAAAAAAATTCATGAGATCAACCATGCCCCTCCCCTCCTTAAGAAAGTCCCTCCTGGCGGCTCAGAAGAATTCATCGACTTTCTCTGGACGCTCGCGGGAGGACCCTACCGCTACAGCGGGCCATTAGCTTCTATCAGCCGGTCGGGTGATGTCACGCTTTTTCAAGAAAATGTAACGGCCGACACGGTCAAAATGTTCGCGTGGGTCAAATCCGAAAAATACGGAAAAGGGATCCCCCACAGCCTCTTTTATGTCGATCAAGATAAGGTTATTGAAAAGAAACTTATCGGGTCGGATTTATCATACAGTGTCCTCTTATATAAAAAGGACGGCCGTTTAGCCGCAGTTCTATTGGACCGCGAGCTTGCCCAGTCGTTATTGGTCCGCCTATATTTCTTTGAAGGAACCGGTTTGAAGTATATCAAACCGTTGACCCGTGAGTCGGATCTAACAGGAAGGACCCAAATTTCCGTATTTGAAGTGGATTGGGAAAAGTTTAATAATTAAATCCCTGCTGCTGGTAATTTTGTTGCATCTTCTGAATCCGCTGGGCGCCTGTCACCTGGCCTGGAAACGGCAATGGCTGAGGTTGTTCCCCCGCCAGATAAGAATTCATTTCATTTAAGGGGTCGTTGAACTTCCCGCTTAAGCGGACAGCGTAAGCCCGCGTCTGCCTTTCTCCGGAAGAAGAATCAATGGCAAGATTGGGCCTCTCATTTTTTGGTTTTATCAATGGCCCAACACCGGCGGGAGGAAGGTATTTTCCCTCCCGGAGCATGGCTTCCAGGTCTTCAGCCAGATCTTCACGTTTGTTTTGACGCAGACTGGTAATCATCTCTAAAACCACACCGTTTTGTCCATCCATAAAATAGGCCATGCCCAGACCGAATTGACCGTAGTCTGTTTTGGTTTTCTTCAAAGCATCCTCAAAATACCCGATCGCTTCTCTGGGCATGCCTTTCCCAAGCAGATAAATCCAGCCTAACGATAATTTGGCCGTGGCCATATTGGGATCAATTTCAATAGCCTTAAGACAATTTTTCTCGGCTTCATCGAATTTTCCCAAACCGTAATAGATCTTCCCCAAATTATCGTAAGCGATGGATAATTCCGGATCAATTTCAATGGCTTTCTCCAATAAACGGATGGTCTCTATTTCATCGGAATCCATTTCATAATGCGCCATGGCCATATAATTGTAGGCCTGGGCAAAGGATGGTGCCATGGCGATCGTTTCTTCAAAAAGGGCAATGGCTTTTTGATGATCTTTTTGTCTGAAGGCCAGCATGGCCTGCTCAAATTTTTCTTTCACCAGATTAATATCGGAAAAGGCCCATGGGCAAGAAAAGACCAGATTAATTAAAATAGTTAAGGCAAATATTCTTTTCATGTCATAACGATAAATCTGGAATGGACGAATCAGGGGACGACCAATTTAACAACAGTCATAGAAGCATTAACTTCGTTGTCTGATCCTCGTTTGGGAGACATATTAAACTTGACAATTTTCAATAATCCATCAGTCGCATTAATTTGATGCATAAAACTGATGACGTCCTCTAACTGCCCGTTACAATCAAGGTTGGCGAAATATTCGATGAACCGGTCGCTTTTATTAGTGTTGGCAGGGTTACTTTTAACAAGGTTGACCTTCGACTGCGTCGCCAACTTTTCAATCAGGCCTAAAAAATCCGCGTTAACCACGTCAGTGTCAGGGACATCCTTGGTTATATACTTTTTGAAGATCTCCCCTTCCTTCATCACCGTATCTTTATAAGATAATATCCTCAGATCTCTGACAATACTTGATTTCTGTGATGCGATCTCCTGATCAATCATGCTAAGCCGGTCAAGCACACGTCCCAAAAAAAGCCGGTCAAACAAGGCCAGCAGGACAATAACCAGCATAATATAAAAAACCTTTCGTTCTTTATCTGAAAATTTTGAAATAACATTTTGCATGAACCCTACTCCTTCAGCGGTTTGGCGCCTGGCGGCTCATCTTTAGACCGGATTTGAAGCGTGATCTCAAAAGCAGAAACATCCTTACCGCGATCCTTCTTGGCTGTTGTTGATTTAATATCGACGCTTTTGAAAAATTCGGATTCTTTCAACGAAGTTCCCAGGTTAAAAACAATAGAAGCCACATCGGATATACCCTGGATACGGACATTGCCTTCTTCATCCATTTCAACACCGGTTAAATAAATTTCATTCGGGATATTTTGATAAAGCCCCTTAATCGTATCCAGGCCTACCATCCGGCTGCTTAAAAAATCACGCAGTATTTTTGTCTTGGCAGAGCGGTCTTCCAATAAAACGACTTCTTTACGCTTTTGTTCGTAGCTGCTCATCATGTTCTTCAGATAAGTATTCTTGAAATAAATCTTAAGACCAAATAACCCCCCAACCAATATCAATAACAGAAAACCGAAAATGGCAGCTTTTAAGACTTCTCGTCCTTGTTCCTCAATTGACTTTTGAAGCTGGAATTCTTCCGGGACCATATTGATCTTGGCCGTACGGGCAAAAGCGGCTGAAGCGATAACATCCAAAAATGAAACTCTCTGGGACCCCGTGGTTATCTGATTTAACACATTTTTATCGATCTTGACATGATTGATATAAGGAACAATTTGCACATCCCAATTCAAACGCTGCTGCAGGTTCATCTGAAGCGATTTGGTTTCTTCATTATCCAATGTCAAAACAAAATTTGCCGGAGCAGATTCGATGTCTTCCGCGATATAAGAATCCAGGCTATTTTTTAGTTCATCCACCAATTGCTCATGAGCAGCCGCCCCCTGGCCTTGAAGATGCGCCCGCCCAACAGGGATATTACGGGTGGTAATGGCAGTCCCGCGGTAAATCACGATGAAATTTGTCGAATCTTCATCCACATCAACAATTCCCACCGGAGCCGACTTTCCTTTTAATTTCAGGATGCTGGAGTAAAACGGCCCGACTCCTTCGGGAGAGAAAAAAACATTTTTAAATTTTAAACCCGCCGCCTGCAAGGTAATCAGCCGTTCTTTTAATGTATTTTTATTGGCGATCGCTAGAAGAACCTTCGTATAGTTCTTTTTATGGACCCCGATATTAATATACCCCATCTGAATCTCATCGCGGGAAAACGGGGTATGGCGGCTGGCCTGAAGATTGACAATCGAGTTGATTTCCCCTGAGTTAACTGAAGGGATTTCAATATTCTTTGTTGTCACCATGGATTGAGGAAGGATAAATAACAGATTTGAATTTTTGGTATTAATCCCGGATAAAGCGGAATGAATAACGGAAGACAACTGAGCGGAACCAACACCAGAGATATCCTTAGACAGCGCGTGACTCACCTTCGCGGACATCCCATTGCCATGCGAACGCACGATTTTTAAACAAGTGTCGCTTAAAAAAACACTTACAAACTCATTGCTTTTTGATAACATATCCTTCTCATCTGGATTTTAAAATTATAATTTTAACAACTTAATTTTTGTTTTAATTATAACTTAAAAAATTATCTTCTTAATAAAAATGTAAATTATTTTTCTCTCCAGTATTCCACCATGTTCTCGTCAACATTATAAACACACGAAACACTCAACGCCCTTTTTGTCCCATCCAATTTTCCATGGCTTTCAATAAAATAAAAAGAGGAATTTGTTTTTATTTTTCCCCCTCCATTTAGAAATTCAATCTGAATCACCTCGTCTTTTTCCAAACTAACGACGCTTTGGACTTCGCTAGTCACATCATACGCGTTTCTAAAGACATGGTCGTCTTCGGTGGCTTCGATGCCATCTGTTCCCCATCTCACCTGCATCAATTTATCAGCGACATGAGATTCCAGACCCAAGGCCATAAGAACAGTCTTAGACGCGGTATTGATGTTAATCAAACCATCTCCGTAGATCGTGACAAACGGTATCAGCCGTTCATAGATGTCGTAACGCATCCCTTTAATCAACAGCAACTCATCAATCAGCTCAAAAGGAGCCTCCTTATTTTGGTATGGATGAAGTAAACCCGCGTAATAATCGTCACTATTAAACCCTTGTAATTGCGTGTGACCTATCTCACGCCAATCGACGATCGACTCTGCCAACCCTTGAGCTTGTTCGCCATTAACTCCGGCCGCCAGTTCCAACAAAGCCCTCAAGGTTATACGATCCACTGTATTTAAATTTATTTTACTTTCTTCGTCAATAAATCCAAACCGTGTTTGGGGTGGGAGTTCATGGCTCATATAGTATGGATACGAAACATGGCTCAACCCATTACCTATAGGTATACTTGAAAACTTCTCAAAATTGTTATGACGATAAGATTTGTTATAAGCGGAATATTGCCCTCCGCCACGAAAGTAATCCAGCCGTAATGCCGCAATGGCTTTCTTAATACCAGAGGAAGCAATAAGGCGTAACTGACTTTGGTCCTCAAGATGGGACAATAACGCTATCCTCTGGTTAACTTTTGTTGCCACCTGAATTGTAAAAACAGTCAAAAATGTTAACACCCACAAGGTTAAAATGAGGATGGATCCTTGCTTTTCCCCTAATTTGGGAGTGAATTCTTCCTTCATCTATAAAATACCTATAAGGATATCAAAATACCTTTCCATGGATCTCCGCCCTTTCCGATCATAAAAATCAATTTTAACTTCTACCCCGGAAGGCGGGACATCCAAAACCTTTTCGCTAAGAACCTCACCATCATCCGTGAAATAATAATAACTGAATCGGATTCCTTCAATCGAGGTCACCAATACCCTGGGCCTATTAAACTCCTTCTGAAGGGCCTGCCCATAATCCGCCGTTCGTCTATTTAGAGTATGTTGAATATGATCCACATAGTATTCAATTTTTCCTATTTGGTCGACATTCTCGTTCTCGGGAAGACCGTGATGAGACAACGCCGTTAAAGGGATGACTATTGGAAATGAGCACCTCTCTGATTCTCCCTCAAAGGCCATGGTTGAAATAGAAACCGTGTTATAAATATCTCTGGAAAACTGTTCAAAAAAAACGGCAATATCTTCCTCAATGACCAACTCCCGGCTCTTCTGCCACACCTGAAGGCCATTCGTAAAAGCTTTATAGACCAGCAGCGTTACTCCGGATAACAATGTGACCACCACCAAAATTTCCATTAAGGTCATGCCTTGGATATTTCTTCTGTGACCATGCATTTTTAAAAATTGATCCTTGATAAAACGGATGATTCTATGGCATGTCATGACTAAAATCACAAATATAAGCGGATCTCGAAATTTTAATATCACGATTGGATTCTTGCCAGGTTAATTCCAAATCTATTTTAAATATATCGACAAATTCTTCAACTTCCGAAATCTTCATCCGCGGATCAAAATCGATTGTTTTAAGCCCCATATCAGTCGCATGATGTTGATTAAATTCAATGGGAAGAGTTTGATAAGCCCTTAATGATCTTTCGATGACCGCAAGCCGATGATCAATCATCGCGTTGGCATACAAACGTGTCGTTAAATGGGACATCCTGTCTAGCGAAGAAAAAAATATTTGATAGATCATGACAATAGCCAAAGAAAAAATGGCTAATGCCACCATCACTTCAATGAAGGTAAGTCCTGATTGGCTTAAAGTCAATCGGCGGCGCAGATGTTTAAAAAAATCTTCCTGGGGAGGCTGTTGATTATTCCCAATTTTTAATATCATCCGTATCTGTTGTTGTATCTTTTCCCTGAGAGGAGAGATCAAAATCAGAACGATGCTTGCCAGGGCAAACGTAAACATAAAGATTACCCCATGGATCAAGGGGTTCTTTTTCGAGATACGGTCCATTCCAATTCTTGGCGGTTGGACTCTCAGCCGGCTTGACTCTTAACGCGGCCAATCCCTGGCCTGTTGTTGGAAAAAATCCATTGTCCAACTCAAATAACTTAAGGGCCATGGGAATGTTTGACTCGATATCAGAACGGGCAACGGAGATTTTGGCCTGCTCGGAACGGCCGACCAACCTGGGGATGACCATGGCTGATAACGCCGCGATGATCACAACAACCAACATAACTTCAATTAACGTAAAACCCCTTCTTTTATCTTTTGTTTGTCTGATCTGAAAATTCATATACTCCTCCTGAAATATGTGTTCCTATCATACAACGATTTTTTAATTTTTTATATATCTTAACCATTTTTTTCAAGTTCTTCCATAGAAGGGGCCGCCTGGACATACGTTGCTTCAATGGCTTGCTCAAAGCTTCTCCCATTTTTCATCGCGCGACATAATATTCCGAATTCATAATTTCCATAAGATCTAATCATGAAATCCGTCACCGAAACACTCTGGGCATAAAAGACGGCGACATTTCTTGGATCGGTTTCTTTGCGTATATCGTAATTCAACAAAGCAGGGAATGGGATATATTGGTCTCTGGAAACAAGCATCTTCATCAATTCATTAGCTTTGCTTAAAGTCTCCTTCTCTTGTAATTGGGCGATGCCTTCATCAAACCACACGGGAATATTTTTATCATGGCCGATAAAATCATGCAGCATCAGATGACTAATTTCATGAGGGAGAATCCCGTCTAAAAACATTGACTCTTGTTTGAATGTCACAATCATGCGTTGCCGACCGTGTTGGGCGTGCTGGATGGCCCCCGCTTTGGACCAAGGCGGTTGACCGGTTTCTTGAATGAACGCATCCTTATCCGGATAAACAACAATACTCACACGATTATTCCACGTCCAAAAATCTTGATATCGCGCATATCCTATTTGGTTGGCTATCGTCTGATAATATTGTTCCGCTGCCTGAAGGACTTCCTGTGCCCACTGGTCACTCTCCTGGGGCGGATACAGAATAATAAAATGGCCGCTTTTTTCTTCCTTCCAAGACTGCGCAAAAGCCTGCTGTGATCCACCGCTCATCTGGATGAACAGAAAAAAGATAAAAATCACCTGCAGTGATGGCTTATGGAGATTCTTCTCGCATTTCCAAAAAGTAATCTCAGAAAAAATTATGCCGGGCATCAATAATCTTTCTTAAATCAGAACTTTTCTATCTGGGAGCTAAAACGTCTATTTGAAAGATAGGGAGCAAGATGGCAAACACAATCAAACCAACCACCAATCCCACGGCAAGAATCATGACAGGTTCAAGCAGTGTTGTCATTATTCTGATACTATCATCGGTCTCCCGCTCATACGTATCGGCAATCTGATCCAGCACTCCATCGATATTTCCGGACTCTTCTCCCACCGTAATCAGATGCCCCATCATAGGTGGAATTTGTTTTGAACGCTTTAGAGTCTCTCCAAACGATCCGCCAGCCAGTAAATTTTTCCGACACAGAGTTAATTGCCTTTTGATAACGTCATTACTCATAAGCGGTATGGCCACTTGAAGAGAATTGACAATCGAGACACCACCACGAAGCAAAAGAACCAACGTCCGGCAGAATCTGGACAACTCTATCTTTAAAATAATGGTTCCCAAGATCGGCATATTCAAAAAAATCCGACTCAAGGCCCAACGCCCCATTTTCGATTTGCTCCACTGTAGAAATAAAAATCCCGAAAGGCAGACTCCAGACAATATCCATATGCCCCCTTGGCTCAGCAGATCAGCCACTTTCAGAAGGATCACGGTTGGCATTGGCAACCGCTCGCTCATACCGGAAAACAAAGCCCCCAATTTCGGCAAAACAAAGGTGAGAATAAAATAGACCGTCACCACTCCAAAAAAGGCCATAAATACAGGATAGGCCACGGCTGAACGCACTTTGGAATTAATTTCTTCCTGCCTCTTCTGATAAGAAGAAACGTGAACAAACATTTCCTGAAGGTTGCCGCTTTCCTCCCCCGCCCGAATCATCGTAATAAAAAGAGGAGAAAAAATATTGGTGAAATTGGATAACCCATACGACAAAGATTTTCCATTCTTAATCTGTGACGCGATGTAAATGATGACTTTCTTGAAGTAGGCGCTTTGGGTTTGCTCGGCTATAATTGTCAAAGAATACAAAATCGACACACCCGATTTAAGAAGGTTAGACAATTGCTGACTAAACAGATAAAGTTCTTTTGAAGTAACCTTCCCTGAAAATTTTCTTTTCGTTTGGGTCTGTTGGCTAGACTGACTTGGCTTGACGGATATAGGCAGCAACCCCAACTGATTGATTAAATCGATGGCTTCTTCCTGGCTTCCAGCCTTGATCTGACCTGAAATCGTTTCCGCAGTGTTTTTCTTTGCCTTGTAGATATACGTATTCATCGATGAAAGGACTAAACACTAATATTTTCTTTTTTCATTAATTTTCCCTTTACAAATCGGTCGATCAAAAAACGTCCGTCATCGGATATATCCAAATAATATACTGAAATGACAAATAAATTGTCGATTTGTCTTTGTTCAACCCGGCCGACTTTGACACGGCATGAAACCATGCTTTCTTGTCCAGTCAATTCAATATGTGCTTCGAGTGTTGTCCCAATCGGGATAAAATCCTTAGATAAAAAACTCAAGCCACCCGCGCTAATATCATTCGACATAACAACAATCTCTGTGTTATCCGTATTCAACCCGACTCCAGAGGGCGCCATGTGATAACGGATCCGGACAGGCTCATATGAGCGCATAAAAAGCCTCCCATCATATTTATTTTTTTCCAACCACCGTTCCTGCTTGGAATCTCTGGTAAAATGAAAATCACCTGACTCCCGGTTAGGAATGTCCGCTTTCAACAAGCGCCGCGGGTTATCATCCGAGTCATCCCTGGTTGTCACATTCATCACTTCATCAGGGGTCGTGATACCTTTGAGAACCGCTTGCCATCCGCTCTGGCGTAACGTGCTCATCCCCTCCTGAACAGCAATCTTTTTAATATGATCCGATCGTGGTTTCTCTAAAATAGCGGCCTTGATTGTATCATTAAGCGTTAAACATTCAAAGATAGCCACCCGTCCATAAAATCCAGTTTGATTACAATGATCACATCCTTTCCCTTTATATATTTTAATGTCATTGGGGTTGGTTAAATTTAACGAATGTATAATTTCTTCTTTGATCGCTGGAGGTGGGCTAGAGTCGCGCTCTTTACATTTCGAACAGATCACGCGAACCAAACGTTGAGCGATAAAAGCTTCAACGCTTGAAGCCACAAGGTACGGTTCAATTCCCATATCAATAAGACGCGTCACGGCACTTGCCGCATCATTTGTATGCAGCGTCGAAAAGACCAAATGCCCCGTGAGGGCCGTCTTAATCGCGATTTCCGCGGTTTCAGGGTCCCGAACCTCACCAACCATCATGATATCCGGGTCATGCCGCAATAAACTCCTGAGTCCCGTGGCAAAATCAAAATTCACTTTCGGATTAACCTGTACCTGAGTAATCCCCTGCATCTCATATTCAACGGGATCCTCGATGGTGATAATTTTTTTCTCAGAAGAATTAATTTCATTAAGACAGGCGTAAAGCGTCGTTGTCTTTCCGCTTCCCGTTGGCCCTGTCAGGAAAATAATGCCATGGGGCTTCTTAATCAAATGACGGAACTGTTCAATCGCTCTTTCATTAAATCCAAGTTTCTCCAGACTAAAAAGAATGACTTTAGTTGGCAAAATCCGAAGAACCATGCTTTCCCCACGGGGAGTTGGGATGGTGGATACTCTTAGATCAAGCTGTTGTTCTTTAGTCTGCACAACAGCGCTTCCATCTTGAGGCAGGCGTTTTTCGGTAATGCTTAAGTTCGCTAAAATCTTTATACGTGACAAAATCGCTGGTAAAAAGACTTTAACGTCATCCGGAAGATTAGCGTCCACCAAGACCCCGTCAATTCTGTATCGGAACCGAACCTTATTTCTGTAAGGCTCAATATGGATATCCGTTGCCCGTTTCTTATAGGCTTCAAGAATGATCTCATTGACCAATTGGGCAACGGTCGGGTCTTCCGACTTTTGTTCGATATCTTCTATCCATTGCTCATGAATAGCCTCGGTTTCCAGAGGAAGATTGGTCTCTTTAGTCTTTATACGATCAATTGTTTCGGAGGCAAAGCCGTAGTACTTATTAAAAGCCTCCTCTAAATCCTTCCGCGATACCAAAACGACCTTTATACCAAAGCCTAAATGCACACGCAGCTCATCCTGGACCTTGACATTTAGAGGGATCGCGCTGGCGATGGTTAGCGTATTATCCTGAACTCCGATCGGCATAATTTTATAATACCAAACAAATTTAACGGGAATTTTATCGATCAGAGAACGCTCGATATTGACATTCTTTAAATCAACCCGTTCCAGATTCAAACTTTGTGAAAGAGCAACGAGGAGCTGATTTTCCGTCACAATGCCTTCGGCTAAAAGATAGTCTCTTAGAGATTGTTCTTTTAATTCCGCTTGTGTCTGATATTGCTGAAGGGCCCGTTCTGAAAGCAGGTTATTTTTAACCAGGGCGTTTTCTAAAATCTTATTAAACTGTTTCAATCTTAGAGCCTCGATTCATTATTGTACGAATTCAAAAAATTAATTTGATATTGAGGGAAGCAGAACTTACCCAACCACTCTGGATTCCATTGTCTTAATTTCGCGAACCTGTTGTTTTGGGTATTATACTGCTTTCCTTAAATTCGCAATTCTGAGGAGAGGCAGTATAGTCCCGCATTCCACTGTTCAAGAATTTAAGAAATGCGGGACTAAACACTGGGGGCTTTACCAATCATATAAAAATCGTCTTTACTTAATTTATCAAACGCTCCCTCCATTATCCTTTCACATCCTTCAATATTTTCCTCGAGGGTCACATATTCTCCCTTTTTCCCTGTAAAAACCTCACTGACGTGAAAAGGCTGAGTCATAAAATTGTAAAGTTTTTCCGCCCTTAAAAAAGTTTTTTGATCATCTTTGTTTAATTCTTCAACTCCGATAACAGCAACAATTCTTTTTAACGCGTTGTGTTTGTTAAAATGCACTAAGACTCGCTGCGCGCAGTTATAATGACGGCGCCCAACAATATCAGGGTCCAGGTTGGTGCAGTTACTGACCAACGGATCAATGGCTGGATACATCCCGCGCTGAACCAAATCCCTGGAAAGAACAATCATTCCATCTAAATAACTGAAAATAGCCACCACAGCCGGATCCGTCATGTCGTCAGCAGGCACATAAACAGCCTGAAATGCCGTGATTGAACCGCCTCCTTCCACGGAACGGATCCTTTCTTGCACAGCACTGACCTCTGAAGCAAGAGTTGGCTGATATCCCGTTTCAGCGGGGACGCGCCCCAAAAGTGTTGAAATCTCCTGCCCCCCCTGAATATACCGGAAGACATTGTCCATAAATAAGAGGACGTCTTTATTTTTGGCCTGAAGATACTCGGCAAGACACAATCCAGCGTTTACCACTTCCGCGCGCATACCAGGAGGCTGATCCATTTGACCAAAGGCCAGCATGACATTCGGCAAAAGATTGGCATCATGCAATTCATAATATAGTTCATTTCCTTCACGGATACGCTCACCAATACCGGTAAAAACGCACGCGCCGCCATGAGCTTTGACAATATTATTGATAAGTTCCATGATAACAACTGTCTTCCCGCATCCGGCGCCTCCTAATACTCCTGTTTTGCTTCCTTTAACCAGCGGAAACAACAGGTCAAAATATTTAATCCCTGTCTCTAACTGTTCAATCTTTTCGCCTTTTTTATTCGCCAAATTAAAACCGATGGGCTTTTGAAGGTAGCGGATCGGGACCCGCCCTGGAACATCAAACGCTCCTCCTTTATCCAGGGCACGTCCGGTCGCATCCATCACCCGACCGTAACAGCCATCCCCCATGGGGATTGTAATGGGTTGAAACGTGTTATAACATACAGAATTCAGCTGAAGATTAATCGTGTCCATCAAAGCAACAGTACGAACCATGTGACTCGATAAATGCTCCATGGTTTGCAAAACTATTTTCTCTCCCGAGATCAATTCAACTTCAATGACATCATACATGGAAGGCATATTGTTGAACTCTTCGAAATAGCAGTCCACCACCTGTCCCTGAACGGAAATGATCCGTCCCGGACCGCGGCGTTGATTGATTGTTCCCGGGTGAACGGAGCCTTCTTTTTCACTCTTGACGGCCTGCTGAGACGGATTCAACGTTTTTTCATCTTTTTCTTCACTCATTTATCTCGCTCCAACGATCGTATACCGCTTCTCCTTAAGAATTGTGAATTGAGGAAAGCAGTATAATACCCAAACACCCTGGATTATATTTATTTTGGTTTCGCAAACCTGTTCAGACTGGTTGCGTTTGGGCATACAATGATCATTATTATGATTATTAATTGGTTTGCACCATCGATCGCGCTGTGAAGGTTTCACGTAACGCCGTATCAATATCCATCTTTTTAGCTTTTCGATATTTTAACCGGGTTTTACTTCTTTCTTTCTTCATTTTTTCAACAGCGTCTTCCAAAAATTTAGCCTGATGCGCGGCCGAAGCGATCAACGTATCCATAAAAATTTCATAGAGGCGTGTTGTAATCCAAATGTTTACCAAGAACCCTATAATATTCTCCGGTCTTGACTCTTCTATAATCTTTTCAAACCTATCAACAAACTGGGCCTGTTTTGTCAAGAGTTCATCACAAGGCAATAATTTTAAAGACCGGATCTTCTGAATTTCAAATGACTTTGGCCAAGCGTAGACAACGATGACCTTGCCAAGCCGATTATTCATTATCTCTTCATAAAGGTAATCCTTAACGAGGACCGCGGTTTCATAAATTCCAAAACCTTCCATATTGGTAAACAATTTCAAATCGGGAGTAAATTCCTGAAGACGGTCAATGGTCCTGTTTCCAACAGCTATAAATTTGGCCTGTTCACATTTTTTATATTCTTCAATGGCCTTACGCAAAATTTTGTTATTAAATTCTCCTAAAAAACTTCCTTCAATTGTTACAACCAAGATCGCTGTGAGAGGGTTATCATTGGTAATCATAGGATGTTTGACTGTTGTCAAACTTAACATCCGAAAGAATTCAACAAAAGTTTCCCCGAACCTGCGAAATGTATATTTTTGATTCTGTAACGTATGAAGTTTATTATCCGCGATATCCTTGAGCGTCTGAATCAGCTCAAGCATGTCCACCGCATCCCTTAATTCAATCTTTACTTTATTGGCCTTTCCCATCTAATCCCCTAGCGTCTCGTTACCAAAATAGAGTATACCCAAACGCAACCAGTTTGCGAAATTAGAAAAATGTAACCCGGAGCGTTTGGGCATTATACTGCCTTCTTCTAATCGCCTTTCCTGAGGAAAGGCAGTATACTTTGTACAACTGTTGATAATTTTTGAACCAAAGTACTAGACTTTACCATCTTCCACCTTCTGCTGCATTGATACGGCCGACTCACGGATCAAATTTTTGATGCTCCCATCCAAGGCCAGGCTGCCAAATTTCAAAATCACACCACCGCTTAAACTACGGTCTGTAACAGGATTAATGGAAATTTCACGTCCCAATTTTTGTTTAATAATGGAAGTTAATTGATCACGAACATGACTATCTAGAGAATTGGGGGTGACCACATCAACCTGCTTAACGTCAGGAGTTATACGGTCCATACTGATCTGTTTCAATTTTTCGAGAAACTCCGCGATCAAAACATCATTAAGCGCGCCTTTGGCTTTCTCACTTAACACTTCGCCAAGGATTTTCATTCCCATTTGAATAGCCTTGATCTCAAATTCAGATTCCAATTCACGGCGGATCTTTTCCTTTGCATTCTGCGCTTTGGCAATAATCTCTTCCCCTTCTTCCCTGGCTTTGGAAATGATCTTCTCACGCTCGCCCTTTGCTTCTTCTTCAACCTGATTATTAATCTTATCAGCCAAGGCCTGAGCTTCGGCTTTCCTTTTCTCCAGCGTCGCATCCGCTTCACGAACTTTCTTGCTTAATTCAATCTGCTGAGCATTGGCTTTTGCAATCTCATGATTCAACCGATTAATCGCTCCTTCTGTGCTTGAGACATAAATCCTTTTTAACCAAAATATAATGGCCACAAGAATAAATATCTGAAGAGCGATAAAACCAATGATCAAACTTTCGAACTCCATAATAATACTCCTTTTCCATTATCCTTTTATTTCAGGACAGGTATCTTATATTTTTCCAAAGTACTGTTATGTAAATACTAAATAAAATCCGACAAAAAGTAAAAAGGCCATAACCTCTACAGCCACTAACTTCATAACGATTTTCATCTGGATCGCTGGTGTTTTCGTTGGAAAGTATCCGATTTGATCCATCATATTTCTTCCCAAAAAGACAACAAAAATACAAGGAATAGACATAAGTATCGAGAATACGCCGATAAAAACAAATGCCTCACCCCATAAATTAAATGGTTCCACAGATTCTCTCCTCTTATCTATACCCAAACGCGACAGGTTTGCGAAACTTTAACCACGTAATCCAGAGCGTTTGGGTATTATACTGCCTTCTTCTAGTCGCAATCCTGAGGTAAGGCAGTATACTTTCTTCTGTAAGAAAACTTCATCAATTAGCAAACAACTGAAAGATAACAAGGATCGCCAGGATTGCTATTGCTTCGACAAAAACCAAAACAACAACCATACCCATAAAAATCTTGGAGGCAGCTGATGGATTACGGGCCAAAGCTTTAATCATTGATTGCCCAACCATCGCAAGAACTATAGATGGCCCAACAACGGCAACTAACATCAATCCTATAATTATTAAAGTTTCACTTAACATATTTCATTAATTTATTCGCATTTGATGATAATTTTCAAAATTTCTGCTATTCCCTTCTGATTTCCTCTTCGACCATAATCGTACACTGATTCGCCAAAAACTTGATAACCCCCCCCTGAATTGAGATCCGTTCATTCCAATTAATAATGATCTCTCCCTTTTTTAAAACGCCTAACAAAGGATAATGATACGCCAAAAGTTCGTATTCTCCCTGATCACCTTTTAAAAAAATACTCTGAATTTCGTTTTCGTAAATAAGCGTCTGCGGACTTAGGATGACACATTTAAATATTCCTTTATACTTCATATTTAGCTATTAACTTTCGTTGTGGCTTCCTCTAATACCGTTCTTTCAATATCCTCCGCCTTCGGCTGGTTCCCGTCTTCCACTTTGGGTTTCACTTTGGCAATGTAGGCTTGAAGGGCGTCTTCCAGTCCCTTCTCGATTTGATCGTCCATTTTTTTGCGTTCCCTGATAATCTTAATTAACTCTGGGTCTTTTTTCTCAGTAAAATCGAAAATTTCCTCCTCAAATTTATAAATCTCATCAGGATTTAATTTGTTCAAGTGCTTTTTATGAAAACCCCATAATATCAATACCAAAGCCTCCATGCGAACAGGGAGATTTTTGTCTTGCCTTAATAATTGAGTTAAAATTTCACCGCTCTTAAGTTTTGCAATCACATCATCCGTCTGTTTCCCCGACCTTAATTTAGATATTCTCAACAGCTCACGATATTGAAGATATTCCAAACGCAAACTAGCGCTCAGGCTTTTCACAATAGGCCACTGCACCTTGGTTCCCGTTCTTGATACAGAAAGCCCTAGATCCAAGGCTGGTTTTTGACCTTCACCAAACAGCGCTGAGTCCAGATAAATTTGTCCATCAGTCATGGAAACAAGATTAGTAGGAACAAACGAGGTGATGTCGCCTTCAAGAATTTCAACAATGGGTAAAAATGTCATCGTCCCTCCGCCAGCTTCTTTGCTTAGGCGGCAAGCGCGTTCAATCATTTTTGAATGTAAATAAAAAATATCTCCTGGATATGAATCCCGCCCAGGGGCCCGCCCTAATAAAAGAGAAATTTCCCGATACGCCCAGGCATGCTTTGTAAAATCATCGAACCCGACAAAAACATGTTGACCCCGGTCGCGGAAATATTCCCCAAGAGAACAAGCCACGTAGGGCGCTAGGTATTGCTGGCCCGGGGGAGCCGAAGAAGGGGCAGCGACAATGATAGAATAGTCAAACGCATTATACCTATTAAATAACTGCACAACACGCAAAAGCTGTGACCTAGCCTTACCAATAGCGCAATAAATACAAATAACTCCCGTATGTTTCTGGTTTAAAATGACATCTGTAATAAATGTCGTTTTACCTGTTGATTTATTTCCCAGTATCAACTGCCGCTGGCCTTTACCAACAGGGATCATGGAATCCAAAACCTTTACTCCCGTTTCCAACGGTTCAGAAAGAACCTGTCGCTCCAGAATACCCGGGGCTTTGGGCCATATGGGAATATTATCCTCAGCTTCAATTGAACCCAGCCCATCAAAAGGTTCACAAAGGGACGTGACAACACGTCCTATAAATTTCTTTCCAACGGGAACGTTAAACGGCTCCATAGAAGCCCGGACCTCATCCCCGGTCTTAATCTGTGTTGACTCTTTCAAGATCAGCACTTGAGCTTCTTTTTCATTAAATCCGATAATCATCCCCATAGTCCCAAAACCAAAATGGACCATCTGACCATTAATGCAAGACCTAAATCCGATAACAACAACAATACATCCCCGGATACTCTTAACCTCTCCAACTTCCGTGTACTTTAATTCTCCTGCTGGCATATAACTTTATCCTTTAGGTTCTTCTGTGGATTCTTCTTTGGGAGCGTTCTTAGAACGCATGGCCCAGATGGAAAAATGAATCAGCGTGTAGATACCGACAAAACTGACGATCACGATAATAATAGTCCACGCCTTGCTGGGCTCGGGCTTCTTAAGCATATTTTGCGCGATGTCTGAAACAGACTGCAAGCCCTTGATTTTCTGCAACACATTTTCCACCTTGCTTCGCTTTAAATCTTCCCGAACAACCTCCAGCAAAGACTCAAGGGCTTCAACATCCTTTTGCGCTGAAGCAAAATTCTTTGTATTACTACGATAAACGCTGATATGTTCATTAATATTCTTTTCTAAAGCTTGTGACTCTTCGATAGACTCCAATTTTTTCTTAATACTCGCCATCAGGTAATTGGCATTCTCAACATATCCTGTCGGCTCCAAAAATTTATACGCATACCTCGCACGGTCTTTAAGATTATCAATCTCTGTCTGTTTAATGTTCCAAACGTCAATGATCCCTATGCTGTAACGCCTGGTCTCTCCAGGCTGCAGATCCTCCTCTTTAATCAAATAAGAATTACCTTTAGCGGCGTCATAACGCAATTCAAAATCCTGGAGGTCGACAAAATGTTCCGGTTTGACCTCTTTAGGCAAATAATTGCGTTGTTTCGATATCTGCGATTTTTCATCGGAAGTATTTTCCAATTCTATAATGAAATAAAAAATGTCCGCCTCCTCAAGGGAGGGCGGCTTGGAACGCCAATATTTGATCGATGTAGCGCTATTACGGATATCCTTAAGTTCCGGTCCATAAATCCGGAAAGAATCAATGCGTTTTTCAATATCGTCCGCGTATTTTTCCTGTTCTTGAACTAAAAAATCAATCCGCTGAAGTAAACTCTGCTTCTTAATTTGACCAGTTTCAAAATATTCAGTGTCTTCTAGTTGTTTTAAACTTAAATCAACTTGCTGACGAATATTTTCAATATCTTCTTGCTCCATCCGCCAAACATCTGAAATGAGCACTTTAAAAGTTTTTGTCTCTTTAGGAGCTAGATTGACCTTCCCATGAACAAAATAAGCTCCTTCAGAAACATCATAATCAACATCCAATCCTCCCGCGTCAACAATATCTTCGGCTGTTAGTTCTTTAGGCAAAAATTGATGAATCTGTTTCTCTTTAGCAACTTCTGTTCCATTAACAGCTAAAATGTTCAAATAGACATTTTCGGCGAAACCCTGACCGCACCATCCTGTAAAGAACAATGTTACGATAATCAAAAAAATTTTCTGCCCAAACGGATATATACTGCCCCTGCTCAGAATTGCGAATATTGGGTATATCTTATCCCCCATTTTCATCAAGCGCTTTCAAAGTATGTTTTGATGGAAATTTGATCGCCAACAATGGATTCTTGAATAGCTTCCAATATCGCCTGGATTTTATCCAACCGGTCGTTGACCTCCTCCATATCCTCTCCCGGACCAATCTTCCCATCGATAGGCTCTATATCAATGCCAGCCGCTTCGGCGCTCTTGTTGGCCAGATCAGCCAAAATACTGACCATCTCTCCAGCCAAGGCATTGGAATCAACTGTATTATCCGATATTCCATCAACGGTGCTTCTTAAGTCTTGTAATTGAGTCGTAAGTTCATCGACCAAATCATATAACGTAGGCGTTTGACCATTGACCCCTAAATCATCACGAATTTCGGAGGAAATCGAAAGCGCGGCACTGGCGCTGCTACCGGCACTATCAGTGGCCGTCTTAAGAGCGTTGAGTTTTCCAAATACGCTCTCCAGTGTCTCAGCATCTGTCGTTGATCCTAATAGCGTTTCGAGTGTATCCACAAAATTTTGGGTTTGTTTGATATCCCCAAAAACAGTTTCCTCACTGGACTCATCCGATGGAGTTCCTAACCGGGTTTCAATATTGGTTACCTTCGTTAATACGTCATCAATACTGCTACCCGCGGAAATACCTGAAACAGAATCATTAACTTCAGCAATTTTGCCAAATAACGTTGAGTCTGAGGCCGTGTCAGCCGCGGTACCAACCAAAGATTCAATATTCTGGACAGTGGTCAAAATCGTATTAACATTATCAATCAGTGTCTGCGCGTTCTCTGCCAGATAAGCAATGCCCTCCCAATTAATTCCGGCATTGGACATGGCCGCCATGTCGCTCCAATTGACGCCCTGGCTCATGGCTGTTAAATCTGTCCAATTAATCCCTTCACCGGACATAAAGGCGAGATCCGACCAGTTAATAGCAGAAGTTGTCATTGTATAGAAATCATCCCAATTGATTCCTGATGTCGCCATCACACCGATATCATCCCAATTAATTCCCGCCTCAGAAAGATCGCCGATATTTTCCCAATTAATATCTTCATCACTTATTTCTCCAATACCCTCCCAATTAATACCTGATGTCGCCATCACACCGATATCATCCCAATTGATTCCCGCGCCGGAAAGATCGCCAATATTATCCCAATTAACTCCAGCAACGCTAAAATTCTGGATTCCTGTCCAATTAACCCCGGCTTCACTCAGAACTCTCATTTCATCCCAGTTAATCCCGACATCAGAGAGAACACCCACATCATTCCAATTAATCCCGGAATCGGTTAAGACTCCAATCTCATCCCAATTGATATTACTTTCGGCCATAACACCTATTTCAGACCAATTGATTCCCGCACCGGAAAGATCCCCGACATTATCCCAATTGATACCTACGTCACTCATGACATCAATATCGTTCCAATTAATTCCAGTCCCCGCCATCACACCGATATCATCCCAATTAATCCCCGTATCGGAAAGATCTCCAACATTATCCCAATTGATCCCCACTCCACTCATCTCCCCAATATCGTCCCAATTCACTCCAGCTTCGCTCATCACCGTAATCTCATTCCAATTGATTCCAGCCGTCGCCATCGCACCAATATCTTCCCAATTAATGCCCGCATCGGAAAGGTCTCCCACATTCTCCCAGTTAATTCCAGTATCACTCATAATATCAATATCAGACCAATTAATTCCTGTCATAGCCATTACACCTATATCCTCCCAATTGACACCCACTCCTGCCATCTCTCCAATATTATCCCAATTAATCCCCGCGTCACTTAATGTGTTAATATCTTCCCAATTGATTGCCGTTGATGACATAACACTGATATCATTCCAATTAACTCCAGCCGTTGCCATCTCTGCGATACTATCCCAATTGACCCCAGCCTCGCTTAAAACATCAATTTCATCCCAATTGACTCCAACGGCCATTACACTAATTGCATCCCAATTAATTCCCGCATCCGACAAACCTCCAATATTATCCCAGTTAACCCCAGCTTCGCTTAATACGGTGATCCCTTCCCAGTTAATTTCGGTTGCAGCTAAGACACCGATCCCATCCCAATTAATTCCAACAGCTGCCATCTCTCCAATATCATCCCAATTAATTCCCGCATCACTCATGATATCAATATCCGACCAATTAATACCCGTGTCACTCATGATATCAATATCCGACCAATTCACTCCCGTAGCACTCATTACTCCAATATCCGACCAATTAACCCCGGCATCGCTTAAAATATCAATATCCAACCAATTTATGCCTGTGTCGCTCATAATATCAATATCAGACCAATTAACGCCAGCCGCACTCAGCGCTCCGATATCTGACCAATTCACACCGTTTATTGACATTTCTCCAATATCTGACCAATTAATTCCAGATTCAGCCATAACACCAATATCACCCCAATTGATTCCGACCGTCGCCATCTCTGCGATACTATCCCAATTGACCCCCGCGTCACTCATAATGTCTATATCGGCCCAGTTAATCCCGGTGTCACTCATAATATCAATGTCTGACCAATTAATACCCGCATCACTAAGAATATCGATGTCATCCCAATTGACACCCACGGCGCTCATCACTCCAATATCCGACCAATTGACACCCGCGTCACTCATGATGTCAATATCCGACCAATTCACTCCAGATTCAGTCATTAAAGTAAAGCTATCCCAATTAACACCAGCCAAAGTCATGACACTTAAATCATCCCAATTGACACTTGCCTCAGTCATGACCGTAATATCATTCCAATTGACTCCAGCCTCAGTCAATACAGTGATATCCGACCAATTGATCCCCGCATCACTCATGAGATCGATATCAGACCAATTGATTCCCGTATCGCTCATGATATCAATATCCAACCAGTTAATACCGCTTGCGGCCATGACACCGATATCCGACCAGTTAATTCCCGATTCTGTTAATGCTCCAATATCTTCCCAATTAATTCCTATCTCAGTCATTACCGTAAGGTCATCCCAATTAACACCAGCATCACTCATGAGATCGATATCCGACCAATTGATTCCCGCGTCACTCATGAGATCAATATCGGCCCAGTTAATACCGGTGTCACTCATAATATCGATGTCTGACCAATTGACACCCGCGTCGCTCATCACTCCGATATCAGACCAATTAACCCCCGCGTCGCTTAAAATATCAATATCCGACCAATTCACACCGGTCTCGGTCATCACTGTAATATCAGACCAATTGACACCCGCATCACTCAAAATATCAATATCGGCCCAGTTGACTCCCGCGTCACTCAAAATATCAACGTCCGACCAGTTAATACCCGCATCACTCATGATATCGATGTCTGACCAATTGACACCCGCATCACTCAAAATATCAATATCAGCCCAGTTGACTCCCGCGTCACTCAAAATATCAATGTCCGACCAGTTAATACCCGCGGCACTCATGATATCGATATCGGACCAATTAACCCCCGCGTCGCTTAAAATATCAATATCCGACCAATTCACACCCGCGGCACTCATCACTCCGATATCAGACCAATTGATACCTGAATCACTCATGATATCAATCTCAGACCAGTTAACTCCCGTATCACTCATGATATCGATATCCGACCAATTGATCCCGGCATCAGCTAATAGACTGATATCATCCCAATTAACTCCAGCATCCGTCATCACCGTTATATCATCCCAGTTAACTCCAGCCTCGGTCAATACAGTTATATCTGACCAATTGACACCCGCCTCACTCAAAATATCAATATCAGCCCAGTTGACTCCCGCGTCACTCAAAATATCAATGTCCGACCAGTTAATACCCGCGTCACTCATGATATCGATATCGGACCAATTAACCCCCGCGTCGCTTAAAATATCGATATCCGACCAATTCACACCGGCCTCGGTCATCATTGTAATATCAGACCAATTGACTCCCGCCTCACTTAAAATATCAATGTCCGCCCAATTGACTCCCGCTTCCGTCATCACCGTCAGATCATTCCAGTTGATGCCCGCGTCACTTAAAATATCGATATCTGCCCAATTGACTCCCGCTTCCGTCATCACCGTCAGATCATTCCAGTTGACGCCCGCGTCACTTAAAATATCGATATCTGCCCAATTGACTCCCGCTTCCGTCATCACCGTCAGATCATTCCAGTTGATGCCCGCGTCACTTAAAATATCGATATCTGCCCAATTGACTCCCGCATCGCCCATAATATCCAAATCAGCCCAATTGATTCCCGTGTCGCTCATGATATCAATGTCTGACCAATTCACCCCTGCCGCGCTCAGCACTCCGATATCCGACCAATTCACCCCCGCGTCACTCATGATATCAATGTCTGACCAATTAATCCCCGTATCACTCATGATATCAATGTCCGACCAATTGATTCCTGCATCAGCTAACAAACTGATATCATCCCAATTTACTCCAGCAGCCGTCATCACCGTTATGTCATCCCAGTTAACTCCAGCCTCAGTCAAGACTGTAATATCGTTCCAATTCACTCCAGCTTCAGTCAATACAGTGATATCCAACCAATTCACCCCCGCCGCGCTCAGTACTCCGATGTCAGACCAATTGATACCGGTATCACTCATGATATCGATATCGAACCAGTTGATGCCCGCGTCACTTAAAATATCGATATCTGCCCAATTGACTCCCGCATCGCCCATAATATCCAAATCAGCCCAATTGATTCCCGTGTCGCTCATGATATCAATGTCCAACCAATTCACTCCTGCCGCGCTCAGCACTCCGATATCCGACCAATTAACACCCGCGTCACTCATGATATCAATGTCCAACCAATTAATCCCCGCGTCACTCAAAATATCAATATCAGACCAATTCACTCCTGCCGCGCTCAGCACTCCGATATCCGACCAATTCACCCCAGCGTCACTCAAAATATCAATATCCGACCAATTCACTCCAGCATCGCTCATAATATCAATATCCGACCAATTAATCCC
>Ga0247727_10004365_pt1 | contig 30054 bp, 31 predicted proteins | sample WisWelCaveWW1625_FD_202498 | JGI IMG/M metagenome (GOLD analysis project Ga0247727, IMG submission 202498) | Biofilm microbial communities from Wishing Well Cave, Virginia, United States - WW16-25 | ecosystem: Environmental > Aquatic > Deep subsurface > Groundwater > Cave microbial mat | place...
TTCGTGCGCACCACGCGCCGCTCGCTCGCGGTGAGCGGCCGCAGGCGGAGCCGTCGAGCCATCCTGCCCTCCCACGGGGGTGGGAGACAAGATAGCATTAGGCATAATAAGTTGGAAGAGCACTAGTCATCACCCTCTGCTAGTCAGGCCGTGGCCTCTGTGATCCCGCGCTTCTCGATGTATGCCTCGAGCGCCGCAGCGCTGCGCCGCCGTACCGCCGCCTGAAACGGCGGCGCCCACCCGAACAACCGACCAGTCGGCCCGAGGGCCTGGCTCGCCCATCGGTAGAAGGCGAACCGGTCTTCGTGCACGCAAATGCGCCCGTCCGCAAACCGGAACGACGCCGTGACCACGTTATGAACGGGACGCCCGGTTGTGCTGAAGGTATACCAAGCCTCCCAGTGCGCGGAGCCGGACACGTCGTCGGCCTCGACGGCCCCGAACTCAAGGCGCAGGTCCTTCCCGCGCTCGCACAGCATGCGCCACATTGCGCGCGCCCGCCACCCCTCCAGTGCAAACACGACGTCTCGGAACTGGACGGTGGGGGCGTAGCACGCAGTCATCGCCACCGCATCCCGAATCTGGAAGGCCTTGTAGAAGGATGCCACGAGATCGGCATTCGGGTGCGTCACGGCTGCCATCTCCGATCCTCCCCCACTCGACCTTCAACCCGCTGCCGATCCGATGAGCTCGGAGAACGTCTTCAGATCGATGTTGCCGCCGGACACGATCGCGACGATCGGGCCCTGACCGGCCTTCCCGGTCAGCGCGGCCGCGAGCGGCAGGGCCCCCGCCCCTTCCGAGATGACTCGCGCCACCTCCGCCATGAGCCGCATGGCCCGCTTCGTTTCTTCCAGGCTGACCACGATGGAGCCGTCTACCACCGGTTTCATGCGTTGCCACATGCGCGGGAACACGCTCCGGCCGCCGGCGCCGTCGACGAACGACGGCTTCCATTCCTCGAGCTTCTGCGGAGACCCCTTGGCGAACGAGAGGGCCGCGGGAGCGGCCGTCTCGGGTTCGGCGCCCCAAACCCGGATCTGTGGCTTCAGCGCCTTGACGGCGCTGCCGACGCCCGTGACGAGCCCGCCGCCGCCGATGCTGGCGATCACGGCCGCCGTGTCGGGCGCGTCCTCCAGAATCTCGAGGCCCATGGTCGCGTGCCCGGCGATGAAGTTGTGATCGTCGAACGGATGCACGAACGTCCCCTCGACGCCCGGGAACGCACGCTCCTCCAGGGCCTTCCACGCGACCTCGTACGGCACCGCAATGAGTTTCGCGCCGAGCGCCTTCATGCGCTCGACTTTCGAGGTCGGCGCCGTCTCGATCACCACGACCGAGCACGGCACGCCCGCGTTCCTCGCCGCGTAGGCGACGCCTTGTCCCGCGTTACCCGCGCTGATGGTCCACACGCCGCGCTTTCGGTCGGCCTCGGGCAGCAGGGCCACGGCATTGGCGGCGCCCCGCAGCTTATAGGCGTTGATCGGCTGCAGGTTCTCGAGCTTGAGCCGGATGTCGGGATAATCCGGTCCCAGCTCCAGGCGGACGAGCGGCGTGCGCACGATGGTCGCCGCGATGCGCTCGCGCGCCTCCTGTATCTCGGCCAGTGCTATGGGGCGGACAGGTTCAAGCGTCGTGGTCACGGGCGATCACGTGCTCGTTCGGCGGCGGCTCTTCGCACGCCCTACCAGATACTCCGAGAGGCCGATGCATTGTTGAGGCGCGTCTCCTTGGATCCGTACAGCAGTGTAACCGCACCGGTGCCCAACCGCGAACGCAACTCAGCGAGGCCCGCAGGATTCGCGTCGAGCTCGGCAAAGTAGCGACGTCGGAATTCTTGCCACTTCCCTGGCTCGTGGCCATACCAGCGGCGGAGCTTGGTTGAGGGGGCCACACTCTTGGCCCAGGAATCGATCCTCGCTGCAGCCTTGGAAAGGCCTCGCGGCCATAGGCGATCAATGAGGATTCGGCGGCCATCGGATCGAGCGGGAGGGTCATAAATGCGTTTCGTCTGAATGCGCACGTGCCGCCCCCTAACGCCGGAGTTGAGCTGCGAGCGATTCATACCAAAGTGGCAGCGAGCGAAGCGAGCCGCCACAGTCCGACAGATCGCTCGTCAGCTCCAACGAGTGTTAGGCGGGCGGCGCGAGATATCCCAATGCGCGGACCGGCGGCTACGAAGGCTCCCAAGTCGCTCAGGTCCCCATCGCCCGGCTTGCGGTGCTATGCTATGCGGAGCCCTAGGCATTACGATTAACGATTCACCATTGACGCTGGCAGCTCGCGCTGCGAAACGTCTCGGAGGCCTGGCTCGTATTCATGTCGTGACGCATCCCTCCGCCGAGTTCCTCGACCTGCAGGCCGCCCTGGCCGGTGAGTACTCGCTCGAACGCGAGCTTGGCCGTGGCGGCATGGGGGTGGTCTACCTCGCGCGCGACGTGCAGCTCGATCGCGACGTCGCCATCAAAGTCCTCCCGGCTCACCTCGCCCGCACCGCGGAGGCGCGCGAGCGGTTCGTGCGAGAGGCCCGCACGGCGGCCGGCCTCTCGCACCCGCACATCGTCCCGATCCATCGCGTCGGCGAGGCAGGCGGCTTCGTCTTCTTCGTCATGAGCTACGTCGAGGGAGAGACGCTCGGCGAGCAACTCCGCACGCGGTCCCCTGCCGCCGGCTGACGCGACGCGCGTGCTGCGCGAGGTGGCCTGGGCGCTCGCCTACGCGCACGGACGCGGCATCGTGCACCGCGACGTCAAGCCGGACAACATCCTGCTGGAGGCGGGCACGGGCCGCGCGCTGGTGACCGACTTCGGCATCGCCCATGGTGGTCGGGATCCCGGTTCCGTGACCGATCCGGGGAAGATCATGGGGACCGCGCACTTCATGAGTCCCGAGCAGGCGGCGGGCGAAGCCATCGATGGACGCAGCGACATCTACGCGCTCGGTGTGGTCGGTTACCTCGCGGTGAGCGGCCGCCTGCCGTTCGAGTCGAAAAACCTGCCCGCCCTGCTGGTGAGCCAGGCGACCGAGGAGCCGCCGAGCGTAACGCTCGCTGCCCCCGGGCTCCCTGCCGCGCTCGGCGCGGCGATCGACCGGTGTCTCGCACGCGACCCGGCGGAGCGATTCGCCGATGGAGAGGCGCTGGCCGAAGCGCTCGCCCCGGCGCCTGACGCGCGGCCGGCACTGCCGCCCACGCTGCGCGCCTGGCTCGGCGCGCGGAATCCGCTCCTCGTCCCCTACATGGCGTGGTCCGGACTGTTCGGTGGCCTGACCCTGGTCAACCTCGTCGTCTGGCTGGCCGGCAAGCGGCCGGATGGGCCGGCAGACATCGTGCTCCTCGCTGCGATCACCGCGGCGCCCCTCCTGCCCATCGTCGGTTTCCACCTCAACCAGGCGCTGCGGCAGTTCCGCGCCGGACACACTCACGCCGATCTTCGGGCGGCGCTCGAGATCGGGCGGCGCGAGCAGGCCGAGACGGAGGCATCGGTCAACGACGAAGGAGAGAGCCGCACCCATCGCGGCCTCCGACTCGCCACGGTCGCCTCGACGACCTGGCTCGCGGTCACCTTCGTGTTGGTCCTGCTGGACGTAATCCACGAAAACCGAGGCGGCCTTGTGTTCGTCCTCGCACCCCTGCTCAGCACAATGGTGCTGGGAGCCGTGAGCAACGCGCTCGACGTGCAGTTCATTCCCACCGGGATCCGCAAGTGGTGGCAGACGGGGATCCGCGAGCGCCTCTGGAACAGTCGTGTGGGAGCGTGGCTCGCCCGCCGGCTCGGCGCGCCGGAACGCTCGAACCTCGCGGGTGCGTCCGCATTTCGCGCGACGGAGGCAGCGCTCGGCGTCGCCGCGTCGGAGCTCTTCGCGGCGCTGCCGAAGGAATACCGGGAGCAGTTCGCCGAGCTGCCGGCGATCGTCGCGGCGCTCGAGGCCCGCGCCGCCGAGGCGCGCGCGGAGGTCGAGGTGGTGGCCGCCCTCGTCCCGTCCGGATCGGCGGACTCCGAAGTGCTGGCTGCCCGGAAGAAAGCGGCAGCGGCGCACCTCGCCGAGAGCGTCGCGGCGCTCGAGGGAATCCGTCTCGACCTTCTCCGCCTGCACGCGGGCGCCGCCGATCTCGCGCCGCTCACGACGCTGATGGACGCCGCGCGCCTAATTGGCGAGGACTTGAGTCGACTCGCGGAGGCGCAGCGGGAAGTCGAGGGCGCCTAGTCGCGGGCATGGGCTCCATGGTTTCTCGGGCGGAACCGGCATCGACGGTGAGCACGCCCGGCCCCGGACCGCGTCACCGCGTGTTGATTACGACCTTACCCCGCATGTGTCCAGCACCGAGGCTCCGGACTGCCTCAGCGGTCTCGCTCAGCGCGAAACGCCGGTCGATGACCGGAGTGATCGTTCCGCGCTCGACGAGCCCCGCCAGCAGCGCGAGTCCTTCCGCGTCGTCTTTCGCGACGAACGGGACGACTCGCCGGCGCCGGGTGAGCAGCGACAGCATCACGGCCTCGAGCAATCGCCCGGCTGGCGCGAGCCATCGTCCCGCCGGCCCGCCGATGGCGACGAGGATTCCGTCCGGTTCCATGACTCGCCGGCAGCGGCTGAACGGCCGGTTTCCGCCGATGTCGAGGATGACGTCCCAGCGGTCGCGGCGGCTGGTGAAGTCTTCGGCGTCGTGATCGATGACCTCGTCGGCGCCGGTGGAGCGGACGAGATCGACGCTCCCGGCGCGCGTCGCGGCAGTGACGTGCGCGCCGAGCCACTTCGCAACCTGCACGGCGAATGTCCCGACGCCGCCGCCGGCACCGTTGACGAGCACCCGGTGCGCGGCGCGCACCCGCGCCCGGTCGCGCAGCCCCTGCAGTGCCGTGAGCCCGGCGACGTTGAGCGTCGCCGCCTGCTCGAACGTGATGCCCGCCGGCTTCGGCGCCAGTCGCTTCTCCGTGGTAACGGTGAATTCGGCGAAGCTGCCGTCCGCCGCTCCGAGCACCTCGTCACCCGGCTTGAACCGCGTGACGTTCTTTCCGACCGCCGTCACGCGGCCGGCCAGATCGACGCCGCGGACGCGGTGCTTCGGTGCGCCGATGGCCTCGAGGATCGGAATGAAGAACGGCACGCCCCGCGCCAGGTGCCAGTCGAGCGCGTTCACCGACGCCGCGTGCACCTCCACCAGCACGCCGTCGTCGCCGCAGGCCGGCATCTCGATTTCGCGCAGCTTCAGCGCGTCCGGCGAGCCATAGCCCTCCTGCACGATCGCTTTCATGGTGCCTCGCGCCGCTCAGCGGCAATCCTGGATCCCGGACGCGGTGTCGCTAATGAGGCGCGAGCAGAGGACGAAGTTCCCCGTGAAGCCGGGAGCTACCTACGGCCAAGGACGTCCAAAGAACAGGACGTAACCGTCCGAGTCCTTGAGCTCGAAGCCTCGCAGACCGTCATCAGTATCCCTGAGTGGCTCCGAGAATTCGACATTTCGCGATGCAAACTCAGCCGCCAGCGCGTCAGGATCAGGAACGTAGAGATACGCGTCCCAGCGAGCTCCCGGCTCCCGCCTGTAGTTTGGGAGTGGATCTACACCGACACTCTTGAACATGATCATTGCGCCACCTCGGCGCACGATGCCAAAGAAGAGATCGTCGCCAAACCCTTGAAACGTGACCTCAAACCCGAGCCGGTCGCAATAGAACGAAAATGCTCCCGCCACGTCTTGCACAATGAAGAACGGCGAGATGCCGCCAATTTCTGGTCGTGTCATGTGTACGTCCTCGAAGCGTTTTTACCAGAAAGCGTCGTCTTCACGTTCACGCACATCCCGGAGACTGTACTCAGCGATCTTGCGAACCAGGTCCTCTGGCAGGGACTTGTTGTAGGGAATCTGAAGGGTGCCCTTGGTAGTCTTGTGCTTTTTCAGTTCCTTGCGGAATGCCTCCAACGCCGCCGCTGTTGGCGCGAAGCTGAGGTGCGCTTTGTGCGCGGAGAAAGCGAACAGGAATCGGGGTTCCACGAAGAAGGGGGTTCCCCACTTGATCGCCTCCTCGGCCTCCGGCGCGACGCTCCTGAGGAGCGCGTACAGCCGGCGCAAGTGCGGCTGGCCCTCGCGTGGGGCAGCCCGGATATACTCGGCGATCGTCGTCGGACGCTTGCTTGCCATCTCTTTTGCCTCAGGACTTCGCTTTCTTCGAAGGTTTCGACTTGCCGGAACTGTTGAGGGCGACCGCTTGGCGAACGAGCACCTTGAAGGCGGACTCGTCAACTTCTTCTCCTTCGTGGATGTCGATCGCGCGGCGTGTATTTCCGTCGAGGCTCGAGTTGAAGAGACGGGCCGGATCCTTCAGAGACGCGCCCTTGGCGAAGGTAAGCTTCACGACATTCTTGTAGGATTCGCCAGTGCAGATGATGCCGTCGTGCGACCAGATAGGGTTCATCCACTTCCACTCCTCGACGACGGCCGGGTCTGCTTTCTTGATGACCTTGCGCATTCTGCTGAGGGTTTCCCCGCGCCAGTCCCCGAGTTCGGCGATTCTTTTCGAGATGAGCTCCGATGCCGACTGGCCCTGGCTCGCGCCCGACTTTTTCATGTTCTCATCCGGGAGCGGGGATCCGCCGTAGCGCCGGGGCGCCCGCTGCGCCACTTGGTGGCATACGGCAGCACGAACATGTACAGACCGGTGACAGGAGCAAGGCGAGCGGGAGCAGCGGCGAGTAGGTCACCCAGGCGGGAGGCGCCCCCTTTGCCAAGGCGACGAAGTTGGCGATGAAGGTCACCGTAAAGGCAATGGACAGCCAGCGGTGGATCTGCCGAACCCACTTGTTCCAGTTCATGGGATCCTCGCGAGCAGGTCGACGAGCTTCCCGCCCATCATCTTCCAGCCGTAGCGCGCGCCGCCGGATGCCTGCTTCTGGTCCGGCTTGAAGCCCGACGAATGAGGGACAGGCGGGTGCCCGACGCCGTGGGCGTGAGCGTGAAGGTCACGACGGTGTTGATGGCCATGTCGCCGACGACCCACGCGTAGCTGAGCTTCCTGTGCGCTTCGATCTCGAGGATCCGGCAGTTCACGGTGCCGTCCCACCCGGGGTACGGCTGCGTCTTGAACGTGAACGCGGCCCCCGGTTCGAGCTTGAGCCCGACGACGGGCAGGAGCCACTCGGTGAGCAGCACGGGGTCGGTGAGCGCGCGCCACACCTTCTCCGGCATCAGTGAGCGTCAGTGAGCATCAAGAAACACGACCGCCAGAGATTCCCGCGTCGCGGGTGGTCCTGGCGGCTACCGCCCGCCTACTGCCACCCTCCGCTCAACGCGCTGGTGGCTGTCGCCCGGACCACCTGCACCACCCGGCTGTAGTCGCGGCCGTTAAGCCGGATGGTCACCCGGTAGGAACCGGGCTCGACAAACGGGCCGATGCCACCGAACCCGCCGGCGCCGCCACCACCGCCGCCACCACCGCCGCCACCGCCCGGTCCGCCGCCCGGCCCGCCACCCGGGGCGTTCGGGTTCTGGAACACGCCTGGCTCACCGGGCGTCGGATCGCGGAACGCGCCGCCGCCGCCGGGACCGCCACCACCCGGACCACCCGCTCCGGGACCGCCGGCCGCGCGAATGCTGTCCCGCACCGCCTGCTGGCGCTGGGCCGCGACCACGCTGTCGCGCAGCTGCGAGGGCGACAGCGGCGCGCGGTTGCGCCTGAGGTCCCACGTGATCAGGCGCAGCGGGGTGTTGGTCCCCGAGGTACGCATGGTCCGCACCGTGTCGCCCGCGACGTCGGTGACCACGACCAGCACCGTGTCGCCGCGCGCCGCCTGCTGCTGACCGAACCCGCCGCCGAACGGACCGCCACCCGCCCCGCCGGGTCCGCCCTCGAGCGCGGCCCCGCCGCCGTCCGCCGCGGCGGCAATGCCGGTGTCGGGACGCGCCGCACCGCTCGCGCCCTGCGTCACCCGGAACCACATCCGCGCCCCGAACGGCGGGTTGGGCGCGTTGAACAGCTTCGAGCCGACCGCACCCACGCCGCCTCCTGCCGCGCGCGTGTTGTAGAGCAGCGCGGGCTGGACGGCAAACAGGTGCGCGGGAGCGGCCAGGATGCTGTCGGTCGCCTCCTCCAGCGGGCCGATATCCATCACGTAGATGGACCGGCCGTGCGTCGCGGCGACCAGCATCCGGTCGCGAGGATGCACCACGAAATCGTGCACCGCCGCGGGCGGCAGGCCGTTCATCAGGCGCGACCACGACGCGCCGGCGTCGGTCGAGACGTACGCGGCTAGCTCGGTGCCCACGAACAGCACGCCGGGGCGCCGCGGATGCTCGCGCACCGTGTGCACGTACTCGTTGTCCGGAATCCCGGCCGCGATCGATCGGAAGGTGCGCCCGAAATCGTTCGACACGAACACGTGCGGCCGGAAGTTGTCGTCCCGGTGCCCGTCGAAGCTCACGTACACGGTGGCCGAGTCGTGCCGCGAGGCCTCGACCCGCGAGACCCAGGTGCGGGGCGGCACGCCGGGGAACCGGCCGGTGAGGTTCTCCCACGAAGACCCGTCGTTCCGCGTCATCCAGACGTTGCCGTCGTCCGTCCCGGCGTAGAGAATGCCCGGCCGGCGCGGCGACTCGCTGATCGTCGTGATCGTGCCGTGCGTCTCGGCGCTGGTGATGTCGCTGGTGACGCCGCCGGTCGCCGTCAGCGAGATGCGCGTGCGCATCGTGTCACGGGTCGAGAGGTCGTCGCTGATCGGTATCCACGCGTCGCCGCGGTTCACCGACTTCCACAGCCGCTGGCCGCCGAGGTAGACGGTGGTCGGGCTGTGCGGCGACAGGAAGAACGGCGTGGACCAGTTGAAGCGGTTGCGGGTCGCCCACGCCGTATCCCCCCGGATGCGGGCCCGGACCGAGTCGATGCGCCGCTGCACGTCGGGCGCCGCCGGCTGCGTGGTATCGCCACGCCACACGACGATGGAGTCGTTCGCTTCGCGGAACGCGCCGCCGCCGCCGACCCCACCGCCCCCGCCGGCCGGCACGCCAGGCCTGATGCCGCGGCGCTCCCAGGTGCGCAGGTCCAGCCGGTTGGTCGAGCCGCCCTGCGACTCCACGTACACGATGTTGGGGTCGGTCGGGTCGATCTGCGAGTAGAACCCGTCGCCGCCGTTGACGTTCATCCAGTCGGTGTTGCGGATGCCGCCCCGCGTCGTTTCGGTCGGCCCGCACCACGTCCCGTTGTCCTGCAGCCCGCCGCACACCCAGAACGGCCGCTGCATGTCCACCGACACGTGGTAGAACTGCCCGAGGGCCATCTGCAGCTGCGCGTCGTAGGTGCGCCCACGGTCGAACGTCTGCGCGATGCCGCCGTCTTGCCCCACGATGTAGTGGTCCGGGTCGTTCGGGTTGATCCACAGGGCGTGATAATCCACGTGGATGCCCTGCCCCACCTGGCGATAGGTACGGCCGCCGTCGTTCGAGTAGCGGATCTGCGTCGAGATCCAGTACACGCGGTCCGCGTTGCGCGGATCCACGCGGACGTTCGAGTAGTAGAACGGCCGGTTGTTCAGCGAGTTCATCCGCTCCCATGTGGTACCGCCGTTGGTCGAGCGGAACAGACCCGATTGCAGCCGCTGCCGGGCCGCCGTGTCCGGCACAAAGCCGCGCCGCAGCGACGCCGGGTTCGGATTCGAATCGGCCTCGACGATGGCATACACCACCTGGGGGTTGCTCGGCGCCACCGCGACGCCGATCCGGCCGAGCGTCGTGGTCGGCAGCCCGCCCGAGGCGTTGGGCCCAGTGATCCGGGTCCAGTGCTCGCCGCCGTCGGTGCTGCGCCACAGCGCCGAGCCGGGGCCGCCGCTGCGCAGGAAATACGGGCCGCGCTGGCGCTCCCAGCTGGCGGCGAACAGCACGTCGGGATTCGACGGATCGATCGCGAGGTCCACGAAGCCGGCGCGATCGCTGATGAAGTTCACCAGCCGCCAGTTCTGACCTCCGTCGGTGGTCTTGTAGACGCCGCGCTCGCGGTTCGGGCCCCAGGCGTGCCCCAGCGCCGCGACCCACACCACGTTGGGATCGGTCGGGTGCACCACGACGCGGCCGATATGGTGCGTTTCGCGCAGGCCCACCGAGGTCCAGGTGCGGCCGGCGTCGGCGCTCCGGAACACGCCCGAGCCCGGCGACATGGAGTTGCGCGAGTCCTCTTCACCGGTTCCGGCGTACAGGATGGACGTGTCCGACGGCGCGATGGCGATGTCGCTGACCGAGTGCACGCCGGTCTGGTCGAACACGGGGGTCCAGGTGGTCCCCGCGTTCGTGGACTTCCACAGGCCGCTGGTCGCGAAGGCGGCGTAGATCACCTTGGGGTTCTGCGGGTTGGCCTCGATGTCGCTGACCCGCCCGCCCATGTTGGCCGGCCCGATCGAGCGCCAGCGCAGCTGGGTGAGGAACGCAGAGTCGGAACGGAGGCGCATCTGGGCGCTCGCGGCGGCTGGAGCCAGGACCGCGAGGGCAAGGACGGCAGCGGCACGTCGCATCGGAACGACCTCAGACTGGATGTGAATCGCCGGGAACGGGACGAAAAGACGCCTCCCAACCTGCTACGTCAACCGGGTGCCGGCCGTTGAACGCTCTCTCCCCTGCTCCCTCCCACCCACTGTCGCCTGTCGCCTTCCGCCTCCCTCTCGCCTTCCGCCTTTCGTCGCCTCTCGATAGCATCCCCTGATGCAGCCAGCCGAGACCTACGAGTTGTTGCGGACGCTGACCTCGCCAATCGTGGCCGTGACCAGCCGGCGCGACGGCAAGTACAATGGCCTGATCTCCGACGGAGCGATCCGTGGCTCCATCGTCCCGGACGTGCCCCGGGTCGGCGTGTTCATCCACAAGTTCAACTTCAGCCACGACCTCATCTTCGATACCGGCCGCTTCGCGATGCACGTGCTCCACCCGGGCCAGGTGGACGTCGTGCTGAAGCTCGGCTTCGCCAGCGGGCGGGACCGCGACAAGCTGGCCGACATCCCGTACCGGATCGGGGCGACCGGCTGCCCCCTGCTCGCTGACTGCTTCGCCTGGTTCGACTGCCAGGTGTGCAACGCGATGGACACCGGCTCGTCCACGTTCTTCCTGGGGGACGTCGTCCTCGCGGGCAAGGGTCCTGGAACCGAGCCGATGGAGCCGGCCTTCCTGCGCGCGCATCTTCCCGCCGACCGGATGCAGGAGTACGCCGGCAAGCTCCAGGCGGCGCAGGAGGCCGCGCGGGGTTTGTCCCGCGACATCCGGCCGATGGTCTGGAAGGGCCTTCAGAGCCGGAAGTAGTAGACCAGCTTCCCCACCAGCGCTCCCCGCAGCGGGCGGCTCCAGCGGGTGCCGCCGGGCAACCCGGTGGGCCACGCGGAGTTCCAGACCAGGTAGGCGTCGCTGCCGGGCCGCGGGATCCAATGCACGCGGACATTGCCGGTCAGCCGCTCGTTTTCGTTGTCCCACTGGAGGAACAGGGCGCTGGTGAGTCGCGGCGTCGCCGCGACGTCGAGGCGCAGGCGCGCCTCATGCGCCGTGAAGCGGTTGGCCGCGAACCGCACCGTCTGGCGCTCGTACTCGGCGCCGGCGATGAGGTGCGGCGCGAGCCGGGCGGAGAGCGTGCCCTCGACGCCCCAGGAGCTGCCCGCGTAGAAGTCGCCCGCGCTCAGCTTCAGCTCGCCGCCGATGACCCGCCCCTCGGGGGACTCGACCGACGCCTCCACCCGGTTCCAGGCATAGCGTCCCGGCGGCAGGGAGGTGCCCGGGAAGATCTCGAACGTATCGCTCGGCACGTCCACTTCCCGTTGGAGCACGATCTCGAGCTGCGCCCCGCTCTCGAACTGGGCGCCGATCGGCCGGATGGAGTAGCTCGCGTGATCCATGTCGCCCGCGAGCGACGTCGTGACGTCGAAGCTGAGGGCCGTGAGCTGCACCCGCCGTACGCCCCACCGGCCGGGGCGCGGGAAGAAGCGGAACCCGCCGCTGTAGTTCCAGATGCCCGCCTGCCGCACGAACCCGAGCGCGGGGTCGAAGCCGTCCTCGATGCGGCTGACCGCGATGAAGTGGTCCATGTTGTCGTTGGGGTAGTCGAGAAAGACGCGCCAGGCGTCGCGCCGGGCGGCGCCGCCGCCGTCCCAGGTGCCTGCCGCGAACGCGGCGAACACCAGGTTCTGGTCCCCGACCAGCGTCGGCACCTCGACGTCGAGCCCGGCGGCGCGCCGGGTGACCGACGGCCCCGGCCCGCCCTGCTGGGTCAGGATGCCGCCGACGTAGCCGCGGCGCAGCACGTCGTGCTTGACCCGCACCACCAGGTCCACCGCCGCTTCGTTCCCGCCGGTCCGGACCGCGAGCAGCCCGACGCGCTCCCGGCCGATCCGTCCCGCCACGCGCGCTCCCGCCAGAATGGGCAGCGGAGTACCGTCTCCGGCGAGGCCGACGCGGCGGCTGTAGAACACCAGCGCCCGCTCCCGCCGCCCGAAATCGAAGATGCCCGCCTGCTCGAGAAAGAACTGCCGCTTCTCCTCGAAGAACAGCGGGAACCGCGTGAGGTTCACGACCTGCCGGTCCGCCTCGACCTGCGCGAAGTCCGTATTGACGGTGAGGTCCGCCGTGAGCGTCGAGCCGAGCGCGAGCTTCACCTCGCCGCCGACGTCCGCAGCGGCGCGGGCGGACGCGAGCACCGAGTCCGTACCGTCGCTCCGGAACGTGCGGCTCGCGGCCACGCCCTGGCTGAGCGCGTAGGGCCGAAGCTCCGCCAGACGGCGCGGCGGAAGGTCGCCCAGGCCCTCCAGCGTGCCCACGTCCTCGAGGAAGAATGCTCCCTGCTGCCGCCGCCAGCTGCGCCACAACACCTCCTCGTTCTTGCGGCGGATCAGGCGGTACACGTTGAGGCCCCACGCGTCGGCGTCGCGCCGGTACCGGAGCGTCTGCCACGGGATCAGCAGCTCGGCGGTCCAGCCGTCCGATCCGATGCGCGCGCGCGCGTCCCACACGCCGTTCCAATCGGTGTCGGCGTCCTCGCGGCCGCGGATCTCGCCGTCGCGCATCTGGCCGTTCGGGTTGACGGTGAACACGAACCCGGTGCGGCGATCCTGCTGGGGATCCAGGATCACGGCGACGTAGTCGTCGGCCTCCGGGTCGGCATCGCGCCGGAGCAGCGAGTGGACGATGGCGCCAGGGTCCCGGTCATACGCCCAGATGCCGACGTAGAGTCCGTGCTCCCCACGCAGGAATCGCACCACCGTCCGTTCGGTGGCGGGCTCGCCTTCCCGCGGCTCCTGCTGCCGGAAGTCGGTGACTGAGTCCGCCGTGCCCCAGACGGGTTCGTCGGGCACGCCGTCGAGGCGGATCGCCTCGGCCGCGGCGGCGCGCACGGACGGCCGCGCCGACCCCGCCGGAGCGCCGGGGTTCTGGGCCCGAAGCGGCGGCGCGACCGCCGCGGCCACGACCAGGACGGCGAACCGGAGGCGCACCGTCAGCGGCCGTGCGGGTTGAGCCGCACCGCGGCTTCGCGCAGCAGCGTCCAGCAGGTCTCGAGATGCCGCCGCTCGGTGCGGATGTTGCCGATCGCCACGCGCAGCACCAGCCGCGAGTTCAACTTCGTATGCGACAGGAACACCGGCCCCACCCCGTTAACCTCGGCCATGAGCCGCTCGTTGAAGGCGTCCTGCTCGGCCGGCGCGACGTCCGGGATCGCGCGGAAGCACACGACGCTGAACGGCACGGGGGCCGACAGCTCGAAGCCCGGCTCGCGCCCGACCCATTCCGCGAACGCGCGCGCCAGCGCGCAGTGCTCCCGGAGCCGCGCGCGGAGGCCCTCGGCGCCGTAGGCGCGGATCACGAACCACAGCTTCAGCGCGCGGAACCGCCGGCCCAGCTGGGGGCCGTACTCGCTGAGGTTGGTGACACCCCGCTCGGCGGTCCGCAGGTACTCGGGCACCAGGCTGAACGCGGCGCGCAGCGCCTCGGGCTCGCGCAGCAGCAGCACCGAGCAGTCCATCGGGGTGAACATCCACTTGTGCGGATTGAGGACGATCGAGTCGGCGTCCTCCCAGCCCGCGAAGTGGTGGCGCAGCTCCGGGCAGATTGCGGCCGGGCCCGCGTAGGCGGCATCCACGTGGAACCACAGACCCTCGCGCCGCGCGATGGCGCCCGCGGCGGCGACCGGATCGACCGCCGTGGAGGACGTCGTGCCGACGGTCGCCACGACGGCAATCGGGCGGCGGCCGGCCCGGCGGTCCTCGGCGATCGCCTCGGCGAGCGCGTCCGGGCGCATGGCGTAGACCGCATCACAGGCCACCTTGCGAACGCCTGACGTGCCAAGGCCGAGGGTGATCGTGGCCTTCTCGATGGAGGAGTGGGCGTGCTCGCTGGTGTAGACGACGAGCTGCGGCAGCGCGCGACCCGTGAGGCCCTGCTCGCGCACGTCGGGCAGCGCCCGGTGGCGCGCCGCCGCGATGGCGAGGAGCGACGACATGGACGCGGTGTCGTTGATGTGTCCGCGGAACGGCTCGGGCAAGCCGAGCAGCCGGCGCAGCCAGTCGCAGGCGTGCTCCTCGAGCTCGGTGGGCGCGGGACCGGTGCGCCACAGCATCGCCTGCGCGTTGATGCCGGCCGCGAGCAGCTCGCCCAGCACGCCCGGCGCCGAGCCGGTGGTGGCGAAGTAGGCGAGGAAGCCCGGGTGGTTCCAGTGGGTGACGTTCGGCTCGATCAGCCGCGCGTAGTCGGCGAGCAGGGCGTCGAGCGGCTCGCCGCGCTCCGGCGGCGTTTCGGGCAGCTGGGCCCGGATGTCGCCCGGCCGGATCCTCGGCACCACCGGGTACCGCTCGACGCCCTCGAGGTAGTCGGCCACGAGATCGGCGGCGCGACGCAGCGCCGCCCGCACCTCGGCCGCGGGCAGTTCCCCGGTCTCGGAAGCGCCGCGATCCGGCTCCCCTCCCCTATCACCCATCACTCATCACCCATCACCCATCACCTCTCACCCATCACTCATCACCTATCACCCATCACCTCTCACCCATCACCCATCACCCATCACGCCGTCTAGTGTATCTCGGAGCTGAGGTACCGCCCCGGAATGGTGGTCGCCGGCGTCTCGCCCCACCACATGATGGACTGCACCCACCACCGGCTCCCGTCGTTCCACAGCTGAATGGAGTTGATGCCCCGCACGAACGGCTGCGGGTCCGACGCGCGCCGGCGCGACTCGTACGTCGAGAACGCGTGCACGATCTGGCCGTAGGTCTCCTGCCGGCGCGCGGTTTCCCGCTCGTGGAAGCCGTTGCGTTCGAGGGCCGGGCCGTTGCGCCGCAAGTATTCCTCGGGCGTCCACACCAGCATCTGCACCGGCTGGCCCTGTCGCTGGAACACCGGCATGAGCTGCGCGCCGGGGGCGAACAGCGAGCGGAACCGGTCCCAGTTCCGCGCCACGCCCGAGTCGCCGCTGATCACGTCGTAGAGGGCCCGGACGATCGCGTCCACCGAGGCGACGTCGGCCGGGTTGGGAGCCGGCGGCGGCGGCGGCGGCGCCGGCTGCTGGGCGGCGAGCGGCGCGGCGCCGGCCAGCGCGAGCGCCACCAGGGTGTGGCGGATGCGGTGCGTCATCGAAAACCTCATCGGTGGAATGGTGGCTCGACGCCGGCGGTAAGGTCGCCGCCGCGGCCGCGGGGCCGCAAGATCAGTCGGACGGGTTCACCGCGGGCACCGCGCGGCCGAGCGCGCCGGACGCGGGCAGGCACGCCAGCACCAGCACGCCGGCGATCAGGAACGGCGTGCCGCGGCCGAAGTGGTCCATCAGGAAGCCCGCCCCGATCGGGAACGCCACGCGGGCGGCGCCGCCGAAGGTCTGCTGCACACCGAGGTACAGGCCGCGCTCGCCGCTGCCCACGATCTGCGACAGCAGGCCCGACACGCTCGGGAACAGGAACGCCGTCCCGAGCGGCATCAGGGTGAACGACGTGAACAGCACCGGCAGGCTCCGGCCCACCGACCCCAATGCGAGCCCGCTCGCGAGCAGCACGATGCCGAGCCGCGCCAGCCGCGGCTCGCCCAACCAGTCCACCATGCGCCCCAGGATCCCCGCGCGCACGACGACGCCGAGTCCCGCGAAGTACATCACGATGTAGCCGATCGTGTGCTCGGTGATGCCGATCCGCTCCTGCAACAGCAGCGGCATCACGGCCGCCGTGCCGTAGAACGCGCCGATGCAGATGGCGTAGATCCAAATCAGCCGCGGCGCCGGCTCGTGCCACTTCGCGATCACGTGGCGGATCGCTTCGCCGCCGGTTTGCGCGCGGGGCGGCGGCCCGTGTGCTCCCGAAGGCCGCATCGCCTTCGACTCGGCCAAGTACCGCCAGGCGAACCCGGCCACGATGAGGGAGAGCGCCGCGGTGAACAGCCCCGGCGCCCGCTCACCGCCCAGGCTGATGAGCACCGAGCCCAGCGCCGAGCCGGACAGCCAGCCGAGACTGGTTACGGTGGTCAGCCACCCGATCGCCTTGGTCCGCTGGTCCGGCGGGCTCGCGTCGGCCACGTACGCCTGCACCACACCGATCGTCCCCCCGCCCACGCCCTGCACCAGCCGCGACAGCAGCAGCAGCGGCACCGACTGCGCGAACGCGAACACGATGTACGACAGCGCCGACACCACCAGGCCGATCAGGATCACCGGCCGCCGGCCGTAGCGGTCCGACAGCCGGCCCCACCAGGGCGAACACGTGAGCTGCGCGATCGAGAACGACGACACCAGGAGACCCACGAGGAAGGCGCTCGCGCCGTACCGTGTGGCGTAGAACGGCAGAATGGGCACCACCAGCGCTGCGCCGACCGTGTCGACGAACGCGATGACGAACAGGACGATGAGCTTCGTCACGAACCCGCCTCGGCCAGCAGCGCCAGCACGTCGAGCGGCGCGGTGCCCATCAGGAGCTCGCCGCCCGGGTCGCGCGGCCACGCCTCGCGGGGACGGTCCCAGTACAGCTCTACCCCGTTACCGTCGGGATCGGTGAAGTAGAGGGCGATGCTGACGCCGTGGTCCGCCGCACCGACGTAAGGCGTCCCCGCGTCGAGGGCCCGCCGCGCCGCCGCGGCCAGGTCGCGCCGGGTGGGATAGACGATCGCGAGGTGATAGAGGCCGGTGTGGCCGGGCGGCGCGGGTGTGCCGCCGCGCGATTCCCACGTGTTGAGCCCGACATGATGGTGGTACCCGCCCGCCGACAGAAACGCCGCGGCCTGCCCGTAGCGCTGCGTGAGCTCGAAACCGAGCACGTCGCGGTAGAACGCGACCGCGCGATCCAGATCGGCCACCCTGAGGTGCACGTGGCCGATGCGGGTCTCGGCGGGCGTGCGGTAGGCGTCGGTGGGCAGCTGGCTCATCCGTTTCCTCGTGCCGTTCCAACTCGTTCCATCTCAGGACCCGACTTGCGTCATCCCTGGTCGAGACGAGGGCCAACAAGTTGGAACGGCACTCGTCAGTCGTCGAACACCGCGACCACGGGCGCGTGATCGCTCGGCAACTTGCCTTTGCGCTCGTCGCGCACCACGTACGCCTGCCGGCACCGGGCGGCCAGCGGCGCCGTCACGAGAATGTGGTCGATGCGCATCCCGTTGTTCTTCGCGAACCCGAGCATCCGGTAGTCCCACCAGGTGTACGGCCCTTCCCCCTCCGGGTGCTGAAGACGGACCGCATCCGTGAGGCCGCACCCGAGGAGACCCGCGAACCGCGCGCGCGCTTCAGGGTGGGTGAGCACCGTGTCCCGCCACTCCTCGGGCCGGGCCACGTCGCGGTCCTCGGGCGCAACGTTGAAGTCGCCGCACAACGCGAGCGGCGTGCCGGGGCTCGCCGTGCGCGCGAGCCACGCGCGGAGGCGCTCCAGCCAGGCGAGCTTGTAGGCCCATCGTTCCGAGCCCACCGCCTGGCCGTTGGGCACATACACGCTCACCACTCGCACGCCAAGGGCCGTGGCGGCGAGCAGCCGGGCCTCGGCGTCGTCCGCGCCGTCCTCGATCCCGCGCCGCACGTCTTCGAGCGGCGCGCGCGCCAGAATCGCCACGCCGTTGTACGTCTTCTGCCCGTACACCGCGCAATGCCACCCCGCGCCCTCCAGCTCCAGTCGCGGGAATTCGTCGTCCCCGACTTTCAGCTCCTGGAGGCAGACCGCATCGGGCCGCTCCCGGTCCAGCCACGCGACGAGCCGGTCGAAACGGGCGCGAATCGAGTTGACATTGTAGGTTGCCAGCTTCATCGGCATGGTAAGGTAACGGCCCGACGGAACGCGCGCGGCACCAACGGGTTGTCGATGTGTACCGTACCAGGCCGGTGACTCGAGTGCCCCACGTCCCACGGAGGAACACGGTTGACCACCCGCGCGTGCATCGGCGTGCTCGCCGGCCTCGCGGCCGGCCCGCTGCTCGCACAGCAGCCGGCGCGGCGCGATACCACGCCGCCCCCTCCCCCCCCCCAGCTTGAGCCCATCACGGTCACGGCCACGCGTTCCGCGCAGAACCTGTTCGACGTTGCGGCGGCGGTCACGATCGTGGCGCCCAGCGCGTTCGACCGCGGCGGCGGGTACGGCCTCGATCGCGCGTTGCGGCTGGTGCCGGGGGTGCTGGCGCAGTCGCGCACCGGCAACCACGACATCAGGCTGGTCATTCGCGGGTACGGCGCCCGCGGTGCCGGCGACCGCTCCAACTCGGGCACCTCGCGCGGCGTGCGCGTCCTCCTCGACGGCATTCCCGAAACCGAGCCCGACGGCCGGACCGCCTTCGACCACGTGGATCTCGCCACCGCCGAGCGCGTCGAAGTGGTCCGCTCCAACGGCTCGGCGTCGTGGGGAAACGCCGCGGGCGGCGTCGTCAACCTCGCCAGCGTGCCGGCCCTACCCCGGTTCGCCACCGCGGGCACCACCGTCGGCGGATTCGGCCTGCGCCGCGCGGTTCTGCGCGGCAGCACGCTGCTGGGCTCGGGCCAGCTCTTCGGCAGCGCGACGCATACCGCGTACGAGGGCTGGCGCGCACGCTCCGACAGCCGCCGCTCGCTGGTCAACGCGGGCCTGGTGACGCATCCGGACGATCACACTACCGTACGCGTTCTCGCCGTCGCCGCCGACAACTTCTTCCGCGTGCCGGGCCCGCTGACCGCAGCCGAAGTCGCCGCCGATCCGAGGCAGCCGAACGCGACCTACGCAGCGCGCGACGAACGCCGGCATAACCGCCTGGGCCGGCTCGCCGTCGTGCTCGACCGGCAGCCCTCGGCCGACCGGGAGATCGCCGCCACGCTGTTCCTCAATCCCAAGCTCCTGCAGCGGTCGGAGCGCGGCACGTTCCGCGATTTCACCCGCTATCACATGGGCGGCAGCGGCTCGTACCGCGTCGGCGGCGCGCTGGGCGAGCGGACGCACGGGGCGCTGATGGTGGGCGGCGACGCCGCCTCTCAGGACGGCGCCATCCTCTTCTACAACCTCGGGCCGGGCAACGGGCGCGGCGACACGCTGCGCAACAACCAGCGCGAGGGCGCGCGCAACCTGGGCGTGTACGCGCAGGGTGAGCTGCGGATCGGGCGGGTGCTGCTCAGTGCCGCCGCGCGCTGGGATCAGATCGCCTATTTCGCCGAGGACTACCTCAATCCGGCCCTGGCGGCCCGCAAGGCGTTCGAGCGCGTCACGCCCAAGCTCGGCGTCTCCTGGCGACTCGGCCCCGAGCACAGCGTGTACGCCACGATGGGCGGCGGCATCGAGGCGCCTGCGGGCAACGAGACCGATCCCGCCGGCACCTTCGGCCAGGACACGGTCACGGCGTTGAACCCGCTGCTCGACGCGATCCGCTCCACGACGTACGAGGTCGGCACCCGCCGATGGGTGCGCCGGTCCGGCGGCTTGCTCCGCGCCGTCAACTACGACGCCGCGCTGTACCTGACCAACGTCGCGAATGAGATCGTGCCCTATCGCGGCGGCCGATTCTACTTCACGGCCGGCAAGGTGCGGCGCGCCGGCGCGGAGCTGGCCGTCGGCGCCTACGCCGCGGGCGGCCTGTCCCTCGAGACCGCCCTGACGCTGCAGCGCCACCGCTACGTCGAGTACGTCGTGGACTCGACCCACTACGGCACCCCGGGCGCGACCGCCGACTACGCCGACAACCGGGTGGTGGGAGTGCCGGACGTGATCGCCGTGGCGACGCTCGGCTGGTCCCCGCTGATGGCGCGACCGGTCGGCATCCGCCTGACGGCGCAACGGACGGGTGGCTACTTCGTGGACGACGCCAATGCGGTGAGCGTCGCGCCGTCCACGATCTGGGACCTCGCGATCGCCCTCGAAGAGCCCGTGCGACTGGGCGGGGGGGTGGGACTGACCGCGTCCCTGACGGTGAGCAACCTGGCCGGCACGCGCTACATCGGTTCCGCGTTCCTCAATCCCGACGTCGTGAGCGGTAGTCCGGTCGCGTTCGAGCCGGGCGCGCCCCGGGCGCTCACGGTCGCCGCCTCGCTCACGTGGACCGGCGGGTCCGGCGGCCGCTGAGCACCGCCGGCGCGGCTCAGGCGCCGGGCTCCGCGTACCACGTTGTGATCTCCGCGTCGGCGCGCCCGTCGCACCAGACGCGATAGCCGGCGCGTCGCAGCACCGCCGCGGCCGCGTCGGGCGCGAGGCCGAGCGCCGCGAGCCGCGGCAGGTTCCGCTCGAACGCCGCGAACCGCACCCCCCGCTCGCCTAACAACCCCTCGGCGCCCTCCAGCACGAGCGCGTCCGCCCCCTCGACATCGATCTTGAGGAACGCGACCGCCTCGCCCGCCAGCGCGCGGTCGAGCCGGACCACGTCCACGTCGTGCGTCGCGGTGCCCGCCGCCGCCGCGAAGCCGCCCCAGCCCGTCTGGTCCTCGGGGCCGAGGTCGAAGGGCAGACGCCCGGCCTCGCGGCCCGCCGCGCTCGCCAGCACCTGCACGCGTCCGGCACACCCGTTCCGCGCGAGGTTGCCCTTCAGCGCCTCGAGGTTGCGCGGCGAGGCCTCGACCGCGACCGCGCGGTTGTCGGCTCGCGCGGCCAGCCAAAGCAGCGTGAAGTAGCCCCAGTTGGCGCCGACATCCACGAACAGCCCCCCCCCGGCGCGCGCGCGCGCAGCGACGATCCGGGTGAGTTCGAGCTCGGTGAAGCCGAGGAACGCGATCTCGCCGTGGGCCACGTCGCCGGGGCGGAGCCGCATGCGAATCCCCGGGGCGAAGGCGAGTGAGGCGTCGGTGAACAGGTCGCCGCGCTCGCCGGCGCGGGCGCGAAAGAACCGGTGGAAGACGAACGGCTGCAAGCGGCGCGGCAGCAGGCGCAGCGCCAGGGGACGGTCCACGCTCAGCGTGGCCCTCGCCTCAATCCCGCCGGGTGATGTGCCACAACGCGAGCCACAACGCCGGCAGCGCACCGGACAGCTGCGCCGCGACGTACAGGTACTGCACTTCGCTGCCGGTCAGGTGCATCGACAGGCCGAAGAGCAACATCTCGAACAGAATCAGGGCGACGCACACCGCGCCGGCCCACACCGCCTGGCGCCTGGCGCGCCGCGCGGCCGCCTCGGCCCACGCCGCGCGCCGGAGCTCGGCTTGCATCCGCTGCTCCGAGAGGACCAGCATGCCTATCAGATAGGGCCCGGGGGCCCGCCCGGCAAGGGCCGGTCTCACGGCCTGCGACCCGGGTTCGGGGAATGTCAGGGCCGCGTCACAGGCCGTTGCGACCGACGTGCGCTGCGCTGATTGTTGGACCATGGCCATGCCGCCGCTCCCCCGGGGGATCCCGACCGCCGCCCTGCTCCTGATCGCGCTCGGCCTCACGGGCCTGCTCGCCTCCCAGGCCGCGATGACCGGGGCATACCAGCGGGCGCAGGCCGAGCGGGTGCTCCGCGACTACGCCCGGTTCGCCGCGGAGAGCTACGCGTTGCGGGCGGCCCAGCGGCTCTTCTACGCGTTCGGGCCGGCGCTCGAGGCCGTGGCCCGCGCGCGGCGCGGCGCGGGGGCCGCGCTGCCGGCACCCGCCGCGCTGGCAACGGGGCAGCCGGAGCCGGCGGCAGCGTTGCTGCGGGCGGCCCGCCTCGGGTTCGTGCTCGAGCCCGGTGGCGCCCTGCGCACCGGCGGCGCCGACGAGGCCGTGCTGCGCCCCTGGATCGCCGACACCGTCGCCGTCGACACGCGACGCTACGGCCCGGGCTGGATGTTCGCGGTCGTGACGGGACGCCCCGCGGGCGAGGCGCGCCTGATCGTGTACCGCGTCGAGCGGCCCTCGCGGACCGTCGTCGGCCTCGTCGTGCCGCCGGAAGCCCTGCATCCATCGCTGGCCGCGGCCGCCCGCGCCCCGCTGCTGCCCGGCGCGCTGGCGGGCGGTGTGCCGCCCGACTCGCTCGGCGTGGTGATCGTTCGCGGCGCCGGCGACAGTACGTTGTTCCAGTCTGTCCCCATCGCGGCGTCGCCCTACGCCGGTCGCGCGCCGTTCGGCGACTACTTCGGCGACCTGGCCGTCGTGGTGGCGCTGCACGAGGCCTCGGCGGGGCGGCTCGTGATCGGCGGCCTGCCGCGCTCCCGCCTGCCGTTCATCCTCACGTTATTCGGCCTCAGCGTCGCGCTGTTCGGGGCGGCGCTCGTGCAGCTGCGTCGGGAGCGCGAGCTGGCGCGCCTGCGCGCGGACTTCGTGTCGGGCGTGTCGCACGAGTTGCGCACGCCGCTCGCGCAGGTGCGCATGTTCGCGGAAACGCTGCTGCTGGGGCGGGTCCGCTCGGAGGAGGAGCGGCGGCGGTCGCTCGAAATCGTGGACCAGGAAGCCCGGCGGCTGTCGCACCTGGTGGAGAACCTGCTCCACGTCTCGCGCACCGAGCGGCTCGGCCTCCGCCTCGCGCCCGAGCGCGCGAGCCTCGCGCCGCTGCTCGCCGACATCGTCGAGGCGTTCCGGCCGCTCGCCGCCAGCCGGCGCGCCACGATCCGGGTGGAGGCGCCGGCCGACGTCGTCGCGCCCGTGGACGCGGCCGCGTTCCGGCAGGTGCTCCTCAATCTCCTCGACAATGCGGTGAAGTACGGTCCCGAGGGGCAGGTGGTGCGCGTCAGGCTCGGCACCGAGGACGGTGAAGCGCGCGTCGCGGTCGAGGACGAGGGCCCGGGCATTCCGGCGCCCGACCGCGAGCGGGTGTGGCGGCGGTTCTTCCGCCTCGAGCGCGACCGCGGCACCGCCGTGGCCGGAACCGGCATCGGGCTCGCGGTGGTCCGCGAGCTGGTCGCGCACCACGGCGGTCGCGCCTGGATCGAGGACGGCGCCGCCGGGGAGGGAGGGGGGGCCCGCGTCGTGATCGCGCTGCCGCTCGACCGGGGGGAGGCTCGGGCGTGACGCGCATCCTCGTCATCGAGGACAACCCCAACCTCGCCTTCGGCCTGCGCAACAACCTCGAGATCGAAGGCTACGAGGTAGACGTGGCCGCCGACGGCGAAGCCGGCCTCGCGCGGGCCCGCGCGTCGGCGCCCGACCTCGTGATCCTCGACCTGATGCTCCCGCGCATGGACGGCTTCCGGGTGCTGCGCGCGCTCCGGGGCGACGGCCTCCCGGCGCCGGTGCTCGTGCTCACCGCGCGCGGCGAGGAGGCCGACAAGGTGCGCGGCCTCAAGCTCGGCGCCGACGACTACGTGACCAAGCCGTTCGGCGTCCTGGAGCTGCTGGCGCGCGTCGAAGCGCTGCTGCGGCGCGCGGCGCGGGGCGGGAGCGACGCGCCGGTCCTCGGCGTCGGCGACCTCGAGATCGCGCCGGCCGCGCGCACCGTGCGGCGCGCCGGCCGCGCGGTGAGCCTCTCGCCGAAGGAGTTCGATCTGCTGCTGGCGCTGGTCCGGCGGCAGGGCGCGTTCGTGTCGCGGGTCGAGCTCTTGAAGGAGGTGTGGGGCTACCGCGCCGGCGTCACCAGCCGCACGGTGGACACCCACATCGCCTCGTTGCGCCGCAAGCTGGAGCCCGATCCCGCTGCGCCGCGCTACGTGCTCACCGTGCGCACCCGCGGCTACCGGCTCACGACCGACGGCGGCTGAGCGCTACTCGCCCCGACCGACGTGGCCCCGCCGGACACTCCCGCGCCGCGAGGCCCGCCAGGCGGAACTGCTACGCCGGATCTATGAATTGGAGCCGTTGCGCTGCCCAGCCTTTGGGACCGAGATGCGCGTCGTCGCGTTCATCACACGGTCCAGCGTCATCGACCGGATTCTCCCGCACGTCCGGCGCCTGCGCGAGGCGGCGCGGTAGCGGGTCTGCCCGCGCCTGCGCGACGTCGGTCGAATCGGTCATCCTGTCGACCGCAACCGCCTCCCTCCGCGCCCACAGCGTCCACCAGGCGACAATCCGGTGCGCCTCCAACGGGTCGATGGCGCGCTTGCCGAGGTATGCGTTGAAGCTCAAACGATCACGGTTTCGCGCACACCGAAATGATCGTGCTCACGAGGGCATTGAGTTCGACACACTTCGAGATGGCAACGGACAGATCGACCTCGCTGAGGATCCTGCCTGCATCACGCGGCTTGACATAGTCGTCCCGGCTCTTGCCGATCCGGAAGATCTCGCGGATTCGCTGGGCAGGCGGATTGCTGTGATTGACAGCCTCGGGGTTGCCCCCGGGAGCGGCTTTGTTGTGCCCCGCCAGCTTCTGGATCACAGGCCAGTAGGGAAGAAGCCACGCCTCGAAGTCGTGCAGGGCAACATGCGGATGGAATCGGTCTTCACCGCCGACCCATCCCCGCATTTTGCTCTTGGCATCGGCTGCCGTGTCGAAATCGGGCGGCTGGGTGCCCGTGTAAACGTCCGTCAGCGCGATCACGTAGTCGGCCGGCTTGCCGCTGTCGTTCAGCAATCGCTCTACGACGCGGCGGAGCTTGTCGCCGGTCGGTATCCGGCCATCATACGGCACTGGATCGAGCCGCGGCATCCTGCCCGCCAGATGCGTCTGCAAGTAGCTGCGCAAGTATGGCAGGAAGGCCTTCTCTGTCTTCCCCTCCACCAGGAGAGCGATCCTCATGATCGTCCTCCCATCCGTCCCATCCGCCAGACCTCATCGAGGCCGTACTCCGTCAGCCAAGCATCCAAATCCATGGCGTCCGCCCAGGTCGCGGTTGCGAAGCCATCCTCACCGATGTCCATCACCACGACCTCCGCAGGCTGAAGGAAGCGGATGAGGCGGTCGGAATGGGTGGCGACGACGAGCCGCGTGCGCTGCGACGCTTCCCGCATAAGGTCGGCAAGCAGACTCAGCAGCTCGGGGTGAAGGCTGACCTCCGGCTCGTCGATCATCGTGATCGTGGAGAGGCCAGGGCTCTGAAGCAGAGCGGCGAGCCACAGGAAACGCAGCGTCCCTTCCGAAAGCTCGTGAATGTAGAACGGCCTCGGGAACCCCTTGTCCTTCCACGTCATCGCCAGCATACCGGCAGCGACAGGCGGAAAGTTCAGGGCCTCGAAGTACCTGAAGGCCGCCTTTAGAGAATCAACGATCGCGTCGAAGCGCGCTGAATCGCCTTCCCGAAGGTAGTAGAGGTAAGGGACGAGTTCGCTGCCATCGGCTCCCGGAAGCGTGGCGGGTTTCATCTGCTGGGGCAGCTTGACCGGCGCTCGATGCCCCACGTCCAGGACGTGGTACAGGCTGGCAGATGCGAGGATGCGACGCAGCTCTTCCGGCTCACGGAACATCTTCGGGACCTGGGACAGGGAGGACTCCAGGGGGTTGTGTTCCCAATCCGGACGCACCAAGCCACGAGGCTCATCAGTCCTATAGTATCGAATCTCGCCGGCGCGAGAGTCGATGTGTTTGAACGGGTTCGGGAACCCGCGCGCCTGCGAGAGCACCTCCTGGCTAATCGAGTAACCCGTTCCCTTGGGAGCTAGCGAGATCTGGTACTCCAGGGGCTCGTGTCCAGGCACCTTCATGTCAACCAGCAGCGCAACGTCCTTGGTACCGCCGCTACGGGTGGCGATGCTCGCAATGCCGCCGAGTTCCGAGAGCTTGCTGTTCAGCCCTCCGGCGGCCGACGCAGAGAGCAAGGAAAGGGCGTCAAGAAACGACGTCTTGCCGACGCCGTTGGCGCCGATAAGCACCATGAGCGGGCGGACTTGCAGGTCGATGGCATGGAGCCTTCGGAAGCCGTCGATCTTGAGCCTGCTAATGTCCATGTCTGAAGCCTCCTCTTGGGAACGGCCTTCTCGGGCGATCTTCCCACCCGCTCATCGTTCTGGATTGGCGCAACCACGACCTCGCACAGCTCCTCGAGGTACTTGTCAAGGGAAGCCCTTTAGTCGCGCACGAACTGGATGTTGATGGCCACCAGCTCGTCCTCGAACCAGCCCACCAGCCGCCCGATGAGCTTCTCCGCCAGATAGAAGTGGTCCGCGCCCCGCGCGGGCACGACGCGCGCGACCAGGATCCCGCCGGCACCGCGCACCTCGACGTAGCCGCCCTTCGCCCGCCCCTTGTGGCGGAGCCGGGTCCTGGCCTTGTTGGCCCAGAACCACGTGCTGGCCCCATGCCGGATCTTGCTCTTCAAGAGCTTGTGCGCGTCGAGGTCGCCGCTGGGTACCACCTGGATCTGGATCACGTTGGGCTCCGGAGAGGGCGTCGCCGCCGTGAGGGGCAATAGCCGGGGAGGCCGCCGCCTGTCAAGCGATCAGCCCGCGAGCCCCTCGCGCCCCCGCACGGTCATCATCGTCCCCACCATCGTGGCGACGTGGCGCTCGGCGGCGCCCTCGCGCATCAGCCCGTCCGCGGCGCACACCGTGACCGTGCGTCCGGCCCGGATCACGCGGCCGCGCGCGAGGAACAGCTCGCCGCGCGCCGGGGCCAGCAGGTTGGTCTTGAACTCGATACTGAGCACGGCGGCGTCGGCCGGCATCAGGGTGTAGGCGGCGTACCCGCAGGCGCTGTCGAGCACCGTGGCCACGATGCCCGCGTGCAGGAACCCATGCTGCTGCGTGAGGTCGGCGCGGAACGGGAGCTCGAGGTCCACCTCGCCGGCCGCGACCCGCGCGAGCCGCGCCCCGAAGGTGTGCATGACGGTCTGCCGCGCGAAGCTGTCGCGCACCCGCCGCTCGAAGTCGGGGTCGGCCGGTTGGTGAGACGCCTTGGTCACGATCGCCCTCCGGTACGCCGGGCCGCAACGGCGGTGGGCGACAGTAACAGCCGAATGATCCGGAGGCCAGCCGAGAACACCGGCGGCCGCTGGCTAGCGGCTTCGGAGGCTGTCGAGGCTGGCCCGCGCCTGCCGGAACTGCGGGTTGATGCGGAGCGATTGCTCGTACGCGGCGCGGGCGCTGTCGGGCAGGCCAAGCTGCACGAAGGTCTGGCCGAGCCGCCACCATGCGGCGGCCGGCGCGAACGTGGGCTCGCCGGCGGGCGGAACGGGACGCGCGAGGACGTACCGCAGCGCGGCCTGGGCGCGCGCGGGGTCGCGGCGGAGCACCACGAGACTGCGCGCAACGCCGAACCGCGCCACCGCGTCGGTGGTATCGCGGGCCAGCAGCCGCTCGAAGACGGCGAGCGCCCGTTCCGGCCGGTCGGTCTGCGACGAGTGTGCGGCGATGCTGAGCTGGACGACGCGGTCCGTCGGGCGGCCGCGCTCGAACGCCTCGATGAGCGAGTCCCCCCGCGCCTTGTCGCGGTCGTTCCCGCGTCGCAGCACGCTCACCACGAGGAAGGTGCCACGCGACTCGTCGAGTCGTCGTACCCGCTCCGCCAGGACGAGCGCCGAGTCCCGGTTCCCACCGGCGATGCCCGGCGCCTGCGCGAGGTACCCCGCCAGCCCGGCCAGGTAGCGGACGCTGTCGGGCGCCAGCTCCACCGCGCGGGCGAACCCCGCCCTGGACCGCCGCGCGAAGCTCATGGCGCCCAGCCCGCCGACCGCACCCGCCTTCGAGCCGGCGATCTCGCCCAGCCAATAGTGCGCTTCGGCCCGGTCGGGTTCGGCGTCGACCGCTGCCTGGATGGTCGCGAGCGCACTGTCGAGCTGGTTGCGCCGTAGCATCGCCTGTGCGTGATCCACGAGGTCCTGCGCCGCCACCGGGCGTGACGGGGCCAGGAGAATGCACGCGAGAACGGCGGCGGCGCTTCGAACGGGCATGAGCGCACTACGGGAGGACCGCCGACAGTGTTCCAGCGACGGCCGCTATTTCGGTGTCTTGGGTTCCAGCGACAGCGACGCCGAGTTGATGCAGTAGCGCTGCCCGGTCGGCTTGGGGCCGTCCGGGAAGACGTGGCCGAGGTGCGCGCCGCACCGCTTGCAGTGGACCTCGACCCGTCGTATGCCGTGGCTGGTGTCGGTCTCCTCCTCGACCCGGTCCGGTTGCAGCGGCTGAAAGAAGCTGGGCCAGCCGGTTCCGGAGTCGAACTTCGTGTCGGAGGAGAACAGGGCCTCGCCGCAGCACACGCAGCGGTAGGTCCCGGCGTCGTGGCAGTCCCAGTAGGCGCCGCTGAACGCGCGCTCGGTGCCCTGCTCGCGGGCCACGCGATACTGCTCGGGGGTCAGCTGCGCCCGCCACTCCGCGTCCGGTTTCTGGATCTTGTCGGCCATGACCAGCATAATCGCCGGCGGACCACCGCTGTCAAGCGGTCGCGGGGGGGGCGGGGGGCGGGGGGGGCGCGCTCAGCGCGCGCGCACCCGCACCGTAACCGGAAGCCAGGTCTCCGGCCGACGGACCTGGTTGACTTCGAGCACGTACGTTCCCGGCCCCGACTCCACGACGCGGGTCGCGGCGTCGAGCGTCGAATCACCCGGCGCCAGCGTCACCTGCATGGAGAACCCGGCGCACACCGCGAACGGGTTGGCGATGGACAGCGAGCCCCGCAGGCCGGGACCGCAGATCGAGACCTCGAGCGGCTGGCTGGTGGCGGAGCCCACATTCGTGAGCACGGTCGTCACCACGATGGTGTCGCCCTTGGCCGGCTCGGCCGGAGTGATCCGGACAGTCTGTACCAGGTCGGGATGGCCCGGTACGGACTGCCGGATCTCGCCCGGCGCATTCGGCGACGGGAGCATCGGCCCGCCCGGCTCGCACGAGGCGGCCGCGAGGGCAGCGACGGCGAGCGATGCGATGAACGCGCGTTTCATGCCTCCTCCTACCCCGCGTCGGGTCGGGGGGGTCACTCCGGTCAATCCACGAAGGCCCACAGCAGCCCGCGGCTTTTCTTGTCCAGCTCGCCGGGTCGGGGCACATAGTACAAATCGCCCGCGACGTCCTTGATCAGGAGCCCGCCACCCGGCAGCGCGCGCGGCCAATCGTCGAGCCGGGTCTGGAACGAGCGCGGCCCGTGGCGCGTCTCGACTCGCCAATGCCGCACCTCGACCTCCTCTTCGACGGCCAGAACGCGTGTCACCGTGAGCACGAACCCGGCCAGTACCAGGGCATCCTCGAGCGCCCGCCGCGAAGCCGGGTCGAGCGCCGATGCATCCTCGACCAGTGCGACCTCGTCTTCGTCGTCGTTCCGTAGCGAGAGAAACCGGCCCGGCTCCGTCCACGGGAACGCCTGCCGTACCCACACCACCGACTCCACGCCGTTCTGCACCGCCGCGAGCCGCCCGTCCGCGCGCGGCGCGAGCACCAACTCGGCGGCACCGGTTCGGGACCGTCCGGTATCCTCGGGATCCCGCCTGCCTGTCATCAATGCGACCATGCGACGCTCCTCTCGGTAACGCGGTTTCGCCTTCTCCCTTCTCCTCCTTCCCGTCCTTCCCCTCCGTCCCGTCCTTCCCGTCCTATTGGAGTTGCACCTGCATCTCATACAGCCTGCGGTACACCCCATCGGCCCGATCCAGCAGCTCCCGATGGGTCCCGCACTCCACCAGGCACCCATCGTCGATCACGAACAGCCGCGACGCCTTCCGCAGCGTCGAGAGCCGGTGCGCGATGGCGAACACGGTCCGTCCGGCGATCAGCCGCTCGAGCGCTTCCTGAATCGCCCGCTCGGTCTCGGTGTCGACGCTGCTCGTCGCCTCGTCGAGGATCAGGATCCGCGGGTCGTGCAGGATCGCCCGCGCGATCGAGACGCGCTGCCGCTCTCCGCCCGACAGCGTCTGCCCGCGCTCGCCGACCACGGTGTCGTAGCCGTGCGGCAGCTTG
>Ga0247727_10004366_pt1 | contig 30049 bp, 26 predicted proteins | sample WisWelCaveWW1625_FD_202498 | JGI IMG/M metagenome (GOLD analysis project Ga0247727, IMG submission 202498) | Biofilm microbial communities from Wishing Well Cave, Virginia, United States - WW16-25 | ecosystem: Environmental > Aquatic > Deep subsurface > Groundwater > Cave microbial mat | place...
TTTGAGAGATTGGGCGAACATAAAGATAAATTTGTTCAAGCGATTAGCGGCAAGATGCGCGCCGCGATGCCGGGAAGCCCTGTGTTCTATCCGTTCCGCAGGATATTGTTCTCGGCGAGAAAGCCTAAATAGCAGAAAAACCTGACATGTCTTCGCGGGCATCCTGCCAGACTTTGATCATTGCCCACGCAAAAATTGAGGTTGACAACGGCGCGAAGGAGACATGTCAGGTTTGTGTAAATAATCATGGGCGAACATCAGAACTTTCGCAAAGAATTCATCTATCGAGTAGGGACGTTCTTTTTGATCGTCAGCCTGGGGTTGATTGTATTCTTCCTGCTCTCCGAAGCCGCCGGGAAACCTACATTTGAATATTTTTGCTGGGGAACGGTCGTGGGCGCACTCGGGTTCTTATTCCGCGCGCGACATAAAAAGGAAGTTGCATCAAGCGGACGGTTTGGCTGGTGGAGGATGCTCATAAAAGGCAAAAAAGAATGACAAAATTAATTCCCCTCTCCGAAGCCATCGCGAAATTTGTCAACGACGGCGATACTGTCTACGCGGCGGGATTCACACACCTGATCCCATTTGCCGCAGGGCATGAGATCATTCGACAGGGCAAGAAAAACCTCACGCTCGCCCGCGCCACCCCTGACTTGATTTATGACATGATGGTCGCGGCGGGATGCGCGAAAAAAGTGATCTTCTCGTACATGGGAAATCCCGGTGTGGGGTCGCTTCGTATAGTTCGTTCGGCGCTCGAGCAAGGAAAACTTGAATGGGAGGAGTATTCTCATTTCGGCATGATCACGCGTCTGCAGGCGGGCGCATCAGGCTTGCCCTTCCTCCCCATGAATCAAACCGGCGCAACCGATTTGGAACAGGTGAATCCCAATATCAAACGCATCCCAGACCCATACGGCGGCAAGGATGTCATTGTTGTTCCTGCGTTGAATCCGGATGCAGCAATTGTCCATGTTCAGCGAGCGGACGCGAACGGCAACTCACATTTGTGGGGAATCATCGGCGAGCAGAAGGAAGCCGCGTTTGCCGCGAAAAAGGTCATCGTCACGGCGGAGGAAATTGTGGATGAATCAGTGATCCGGTCCGACCCGAACCGCACGATGATTCCCGGCATCGTCGTCAGCGCGGTATGTCATGTCTCGTTTGCATGTCATCCGAGTTATGCGCAGGGATATTACGACCGCGATAATGAATTCTATCTCGCGTGGGATACGGTCAGTGAATCAGAAGATTTGGTAAAAGCGTGGATGGATGAGTGGGTTTACGGTGTGAAAGACCGCGAAGAGTATTGGCGGAAGTTAGGCACAGAAACTCATGAACGATTGAAAGTTGAAGCGCGGTACAGCGAGAGGATCAATTATGGAAACTATTGATCCAAGACTCTAAAAGTTTCCAAAAACCTTTAGGATCTAATTATTTACCGCAACCCTTCAAACAAATCGGCTTCGGCTCTTCTCCCCGTGCGTCGCGCACACCAGATAAGTCTCAACGCCTTCCGCGGAATACCGCGCCAACGTGGAGCCAAGCCCCATCGTTTCATCATCGGGGTGAGGGAACACCGCAAGTAATTTCAATGGCTCAGTCATGAGTCACCTCCCAAACGCGTTGAAATTCCAGCAGGCATTGATCGGCTTGGTGGCGCAGGTGGATCAAGCCGCCGAGCAGGGCAATCCCGAAGCCAAAGCCCTCAGCGAGAAAATCAATACAATTTACAAGACCGCGTTGAAATTCTCAATGAAGCAGAATTTGTGACAACAAAAAAGGGTTCCTGGCGGAACCCTTTTTTGTTGAAAGCCTGGGGCTGTTACTGCACAGCTGTGCAGGTCACCGAGGCCGGGAACCGGGTGGTGACACAGGTGTAATTCTGCTGGGCAAGCAGGGCCTGGGTGGCAGTGTCGTAGACCGAGAGAGTGGCTTCCGTCCAGAAAACAAAGTCAATGCTCGCCGTCCACGTATTGTTGGGGCAGCCCAACTCTTTCGCGGTCAACCCCGGCTGCGGTTCTTCGGTCTCAACGTTGAACGGACTTCTTCCATTCCTTGTATAGGTTTGGTGGATAAGAAATTGTGCTCCCGAAGCGGAAACCTTGGGGGGATTCTGACCCGGAGCCGGGTTGCCGCCGTTGTTAGAGCACGTGACCACAGGTATACCTGCGGCGTTGAGTACCACGGTCACGTCAGTATTGCCGAGGCCGCTGGCAAAGCCCGTGGCGACGAGTGAACTCAGGTTGAATTGCACGCCAGATAATTTGACGTTCCCGCCCGCAGCCGCGGTCGAGGTCATCAGCAGCGTAACAAGTAAAACACCGATAATGGAATAGAATTTTCTTTTCATGGGTCTCCTCATTTTGTCTTCACGTCACCGAGTTGGGCCGCCTAAAGCCTGATCCTGCCAGCCAGACTTGCCGACCCTTTCACACACCAGCAATTTGCATGATAATTATCTGGATTGTACCTGGATTATCATGATGGTTCATTTTGAAAAGGTTACAATCGTTCAGACATAGATACCTGAGAGATCGATGAATTCCGGGAACAATTCACCCGCACGGAACGAACGCGAAAAACTCGAACAAGCCATGGCGGCGCTCGAGGAAAAACGCCCCCTTTTGGGGGATGAAGTCGTCGATTTGGCACTTGCATCCATGCGTGACAAGCTGGTAGCGCTTGAAGCAGATGAGCATCCCACCCAGGAGCCCCAGCAGCGCAAACTGGTTACCATACTGTTCGCAGATGTTTCCGGATTCACAGCCATGGCGGAAGCCATGGATCACGAGATTGTCAGCAGCGTGATTAATTCCCTCTGGTTACGGGTGGACCAGGCAATTTTGGGTCACGGGGGGAGAATCGACAAGCACATGGGTGACGCCGTAATGGCGCTTTTCGGAACCCCCATCGCCCACGAGGACGATCCGGAACGCGCGATACGCGCCGCATTGCAGATCCAGACCGAGTTGCAGGAATGGCAGAAGGAATTCGCGGCTTCCTCGCCGACGCGACAAGTAAAGTCCCCAAATCTCCACCTCCGCATCGGAATCAATACCGGACCCGCCCTGCTCGGCACGGTTGGAACCCTCGGCGAATATACGGCGATCGGCGATACGGTCAACCTCGCGAGCCGACTGGAACATGCTGCCCCGCTTGGCGGGATCCTGATTTCGCAGGATACACATCACCACATCCGCGGTATTTTCAACGTCACAGCCCTTGAACCCATGAACGTCAGGGGCAAGAGCGAACCAATTCAAGTCTATACCGTGAACGGGGTCAAGCCAAAGTCGTTCCGCGATACCACCCGCGGCGTGGAGGGTGTGGAGACCCGCATGATCGGGCGCGGTACCGAGTTGCGAAGGATGAAGGAGGCATTTGAATCCGCGATTCGGGAACGCCGGACGCACCTGATCAGCCTTGTGGCGGAGGCTGGCATGGGAAAGTCGCGCCTGCTGTTCGAGTTCGGAAAATGGCTCGACCGCCAGGTATATTCGATAAATCTTTTCAAGGGCCGCGCAACGCAGGAAATGAATCAAATCCCGTATGCCCTTTTGCGCGATATTTTCTCAGCATCGTTTGACATTCAGGATCATGAAAGTGCAGCCAGCGCGCACCAAAAACTTGAGGACGGAATTCTCAATCTGGTAAAGCACCCGGAACGTGCAGAACTCCGTTCACATTTCATCGGCCACTTGATCGGGTTTGACTATTCCACAAGTCCCCATTTGACCGGCATCCTGGGCGATGCACGACAGATTCGTGATCTCGCCTTCCACTATGCCGCACAGTTGCTCGGAGATATTGCCCAGGAGAATGTGATTGTCTTCTTCCTGGAGGATATTCACTTTGCCGACCAGGGTTCACTGGATTTCTTCGATCATCTATTTCGAACCAAAGCCGACCTGCCGCTCTTGATTATCGGTCTGACGCGATCCGCCCTCTTCGAGCAGCGATCGGACTGGGGAACGGGTCCGGTCGAAAACCTACGCCTCGACCTGCTCCCGTTAACCGGGGACGATTCTCGTCAGCTCGTTCATGAAATCCTGCAAAAGGTCAGGGTCATCCCGCCGGCGCTCGTCGAGATGATCGTTACCAAGGCAGAGGGCAGCCCGTTCTACGCGGAGGAATTGATACGCGTCTTGATCGACAAAAGCGTCATTACGCGCGGCGAAACCGAATGGGATGTGCATATGGATCGGCTTCCTGCTTTGCAAGTTCCGGCAACATTGACTGGTCTGGTGCAAGCCCGCCTGGACGGTCTCGACTCGGTGGCGCTGGAGACTCTCCAGCAAGCTTCCATTGTAGGCCGCATATTCTGGCTTCCCGTGGTGGAACATATGCGAAACCCTGAAACAAGAGAGGGTTTTGCACCGGAGGCTATCCGGGACAAATTAAGGACATTGCGGGCAAAGGAGCTGGTCTTCCACTACCAGGAACTCCTGCCAACTGCGTCACAGGAATATATCTTCAGAAACATCATTCTCCACGATGTGACCTATGAGAGCGTTCTGCTAAAGCTCCGTCCCGTATATCACATGCAGGCAGCGGAGGGCTTGATCAACCTCGGCGGGGAACGTATTGGGGAATACGCAGGACGCGTGGGCGAACATTACGAACGCGCAGAGGAGTGGTACAAAGCGGCGGAATGGTATGGGCGTGCAGGGAGGCAGGCGCAGGTTACCTATGAGCCGAACGCCGCCATTCGATATTTCCAGAAGGCCTTGGGCTATTTGGCCTCATACGATGATGCCGCTCAGATATCGCAGCGGCTCGAAATTCATTCCTGGCTGGGCGAAGTTTTGAACTGGCAGGCGCGTTATGGGGAGGCGATTAAGAATTTCGATACGATGCTGGCAGTAGCGGAGGAGAACGGCGATATCCTCTTTCAATCGCGCGCATTGTACGGACTTTCCATCTCGCTCACGTATCAGGGGGATCACCGCCTGGCTCTGGAAAACGCAATCCGTTCCGAAGAACTCGCGCGCGAGATTGATGCCCGCCCCGAAGTTGCCCGGGCGCTTTGGGCACAAGGTTCCTCGCGCTACCGGCTCGGTGAACCGCAGGCGGTCCTATCTCTCAGTGAGCAGGCACTTGCCATCAACACCGAACTGGGGGATAAAAACGAAATGGGAAGATGCCTCAACCTTCTTGGGGCGGCGCACTATGTTTTGGGGCGCTATGGGCAAGCCGAGACGTATTGGGAAGGTGCATTGAACATCTTCCAGGAATTGGGTAATCGACAGCAGGGCATGGATCTCCTGAGCAATCTGGGCGTTATCGCCGACGCGCGCGGAGATTATGACACGGCTCTTCAGCGATACGATTCCGCCCTGGAAATCGCGCGGCAGATCGGCAACCGCGATGGTGAGATCGTCTTTCTTTCCAACCGCGGAATCGAACAGGTGGTATTGAAAAACCATGCCGCCGCCGAGGCTGATTTACGGGATGTCATCAGTCTGGTGGGCGTATCCGGCTCGTGGATTCTGCCGAATACCTACAACTACTATGGCGAGGCCCTGCTGGGCCTGGGGAGGGATGAAGAGGCAGGTTATTTCGCTCAACAGGGACTGGCTCAAAGTATCGAAGATGATTCGCCGGAATATATCGGTGGGGCATGGCGGGCGATAGGGTTGGTCGCGGCAAAAACCGGGAAGCCGATCAGGGTCCGGGTAAAAGGCGAAGGGGGACCGGTGGAGTATGACGCCCGAGCCTGCTTTACGAAGAGCGCAACGATATTCGACGAGGCGGAGATCCATGGTGAACGGGCGCGGACTCTGCGTGAGTGGGCAAGCTATGAAATTCGCTCCGGCAATCGCGAGAAGGGCGAATCCTTATGGCAGGAAGCGCGAGATCTGTTCGTCACCCTTGGCGCCCAACGGGAGGTTGAGCGCATGAGTTCCCTCCCGGAGTGATTTGACCTCTTGCATCAGTGGTGCATACCTAGCCACAGAGCCTGCTGCGGCCTTTGAGAAAATCTCATTTTCTCTGTGAACTCTGTGGCGGATCGACATTCGCAAGAGGTCTGTTTATCTGAGCCCCTCAAACAAATCGGTTTCCAGCTTCCTCCCACCGTTCACCAGACTATAGGCACGATAGAAATTCCCAATCCCGAAGACCGTTCCTAATTTCTCCAGCGACCAATCCACAATTGGACCATAACCCGGTAATTGAGATTTGTGGCATCGGATCGCCCGTTGCACCGGTGCCATGTGGGCATTGTTATCGAGCCGCGTAGTGATCTGCCAAGCCTCCCAGCCGACATGATTACGAGTCACGCCGTCCACATCCATGCTTATTCCTCCAAAGGCTTCGTTGGCACTGCCTACGATATCCACCGAATCCACCATGTAATAAAACTTCAAGACGCGATGCGGGGACTGTTTTTGCGCGTCGATAAATCTTGAATCTGCCGCGCAAACCAGCGCGCTCGTCGTGAATTGTGAAAATGCAATATGATCCGGATGTCCATAATTTCCATCAGGGGCGAATGTAACAACAACCTGCGGTTTTATACGGCGGATGTGCGCGACGATCTTCCCTATGATCTCAACCGGGTTTGCCTGATCAACATCCCCATCGATGTAGTCGAGGCAGCTTACTTCGCGGATACCAAGGTTCTCCGCCGCGCAGCGCAACTCGGCTTCACGGATTCGGGCGACTCCTTCCCAGCCTGGGTCTGATCCCTCGGAATCGAACCAGCCTCTCTCCCCGTGCGTCGCGCACACCAGATAAGTCTCAACGCCTTCCGCGGAATAACGCGCAAACGTGGAGCCGAGCCCCATCGTTTCATCATCGGGGTGAGGGAACACCGCGAGCAACCTGAGTCTCTCAGTCATGAGTCACCTCCCAAACGCGTTGGAATTCCAACATGAATTGTTCGGCAATCGCTTTGTCGTAAATAATCAGGGTATTTTCATCGTTCCGCGTCTCCGCGCTTTGCGAAAAGTTATACGAGCCGATAACCACAATGGATTCGTCCACAATGAACACTTTGTGGTGCATCTGCCCTTCGATGCCGTCAATTCTCACATCGAGGTCGGCTTGTTTGAACGGGTCATACTCCGTGCCTTGGTTGGACGAGACCTGCTCCTCATCCATCACGCCTTGCACGGTGAGTCCCGCCTCCGCTTTGTCACGAACAATTGCGCCGAGGTCATTCGACGTGAACGAGAACGCGAGAAAGTAAATGCTTTCCTCTGCCCCGCTCAACAGGGTTGCAATCTGGCTCGCCACACCGTCGTCAGGGGAGAAAAACGTGTCCACGCGCGTGCTGTCAATCGTCAGCGTGGGATGAGGCGTTTCTGAAAGAATGTTTTCACCGAAGCGATTTTCCAAAAACATCTCTTCGAATTCCTTTATGTAATTCTCCGCCATCCTCGTGGAAAAGATTCTGATGAGGTGATTGTTGTCTTCATACGCGCCCGAGTCGGTGAAGTTCATCGAGCCAAGCCACACCTCCGATTTGTCAATCACCATGAACTTATCGTGCATCAATCCGCTTTGCCGATCACCGGCGATGGGCACGCCCGACTCCAAAAGGATTTCCACATCGGACGTGTCCATGTTCGTGGACTCCATCACCATGCGGATTGTCACGCCGCGGTCGTGCGCGCGCAGCAACGCGTTGCGGACGCTGTTCAACGTTAGACTATACGCGGCGACGTCAATGCTCAGGCGCGCCGAGTCAATCGCCGCGACGAGCGGTCCATCCACGCCGCCTGTGGCTTGGGAGGAGAACGGGTTGGCAGGGTCAGTGAAATACAACTCAAACCATGAGCCTTTGACTCCATAGCCCGACTGTAATTCAATGGGAGTGAGTTCGGTTGTGGGAGTTGGGGTAATGTCAATTTCAGGGGAAGGTGTGACTTCACCGCAAGCGGACAGCAAAAGGCACAAGGTAAAGAAGAAAGATGAAATGAGTTTATGTTTCATTGGTTATTTGTTTTTTGAACGTATTGGTGGTTTCGACACTTGCACCTGACGCAAGTGCAGGTGTACGTCCCGTGAACATCACGCGGGACTACTCAACCATCGAAGTTTTCTTATATTCTTCCCCTGCGAGTTGCGCGGCTTTCGCAAGCGCCTGGTCGAAATGATGCTGGTTGACCATAATGTATTTCACTATGGCTCTGCGGGCAAAGCGCGGTAACGGCATGTGCATTTGTATCAGGTCGTGGATGCGCGTGCCGCCGTTGGGAAGGGGTTCGAAGAGGAAGGTTTCAGTCACGGTCTGCTTGCCGTTTTCGAATGAATCTGCTGTGGAATATTCGAATGGGCGCCAAGCCACCACAACTTCGGTGCTGACGGATTTCCCATGCGCGCAGTGATTGCTCGAACCCACGCCTGCGCGTCCCCTCGGCCTTTCACCCCGCGTCCAATGGACGTGCCCATCCATCCACTGGTTGCGTCGGATGGGGTCTTGAATCCATTCCCACGTCACGGCGGGAGGCGTGGGGAAATCCGCGCGGAAAACGATGTCGGCATCCTTTTCTTCCACCACGATTCGGCGCGCATCCGAAAATTCCTTGTAGCGCGCGTGCAAATCAATATTGTAGGTTTTGACGCTTCCTAAATGCTCGAACTCTTCCGCCTGGGTATGCGTGTTTTCGAGATTCAAACTAAGATGTTCGAGACACTGTTCAGTTAACATCACATACGCGCGCCAACCCGTCGCTTCGGTGACGTGATTCTTCAATAACCGATGCACGAGATTCACATCGGTGCCGACCAGTTCGCGAATCTCGCGCACCTGCTGGACGATGTAATCGCCGTGATGCGCGATGAATTTCAGGTCGAGCGCGGGGATGTTGCGACAGGCGTTGCACGTGCAGGTCGTGGCGCGCTTCATCGAGACCTGCTTATCGCGGAACGCCGCATACGTGGACTCCATCAATTCAAGGATCGTATCGCCGCGCGTGACCTTCGATTCGGGGATGTACGCAAAGACCGCATCGCCTTCGAGCTTATGAATCGTCAAGAGCGATTCGATCTTCATGCAGATCGTTTCGAGCAGGTCGCTCAAAATTTCGTGTGAGTGTTCTAATTCGGTGCCTGCGACATAAGAGGTGTAGCCCGAAATGTCTGCGATGACCAGATAACCGTGCTGGGTAACTGCGCTCATGTTCACGATTATAATCCTCCACGTGAATACTTCCAACGCAAACGCTAATCGCCAAATCGCGCGCGCGGCTGGCACCGTGATGTTCGCGATCCTTTTCGGTCAACTCGCGGGGCTGGCGCGCGGCATTTTGGTCGCGCGTCAATTCGGCGCGTCGCCCGAACTGGATGCGTTCTTCGCCGCCAATCGCGTCAGCGAGACTCTTTTTCTCTTGGTTGCAGGCGGCGCGCTTGGCTCTGCATTCATTCCCGCGTTCACTGGATTGCTCGCCAAGGATGAAAAGGACTCGGCATGGCGACTCGCCTCTGCGCTCGCAAACACGGTCACACTGACCTTGAGTCTGCTCGCGGCGTTAATCGCCTTGTTCGCCCCTCAAGTAGTCCGCTTCGCCCTCGCGCCTGGGCTTTCCACTGACCCTGACCTTTTTTCGCTCACAATTTCCCTCCTCCGCATTCAACTTATCTCCGCCGTTTTATTCGGCTTGGGCGGATTGATTGTCGGCATTCTCAACGCGCATCAGGTCTTTCTCATCCCCGCGTTGACTCCCGCCATGTACCAACTGGGAATCATCTTCGGAGCGCTTGTTCTTGCACCTTCGATGGGAATCTACGGACTCGCGTGGGGAGTTGTGATCGGAGCGGTTTTATATCTCTTCCTGCAACTTCCATCCCTCTTCAAACTTCTCTCCCAACATCAATTACTGATTGCTGATTACTGGTCACTGAACTTGAATGACTCCAACGTCCGCATCGTCCTGCTCCTCATGCTCCCCCGCCTGCTCGGCGTCGCTGTCGTTCAACTCAACTTCTGGGTTAATACAAATCTTGCCTCTAACATGGAAGAGGGAAGCGTAACCAGCCTAACCTATGCTTTTTCGTTGATGCTTATGGCGCAAGCCGCGATCGCGCAGTCGGTGGCGATAGCCGCGATGCCGACCTTCTCCGCTCAACATGCCCTCGGCAAAACGGACGAAATGCGCGCCTCACTCGCCGCATCGTTACGCGGGATTTTGTTGATGGCTGTGCCCGCCAGTGTGGGACTCATCATCCTGCGTGAGCCGTTGATTTCCTTCCTCTATCAGCGCGGTGAGTTCGATTCGCGCGATGTCCAACTCGTGGCGTGGGCATTGCTCTGGTTCGCGGCAGGACTCGTCGGTCACTCCATTATGGAAGTGTTGACCCGCGCATTTTACGCGCAACAGGACACGAAGACTCCTGTCATCATTGGCACAATTGCGATGGGACTCAACGTGCTGTTCAGTATTTTGTTTTCGAGATGGTTCGCGCAAATCGGCTGGTTTCCGCTCGGCGGGCTGGCGCTGGCAAACTCACTCGCCACCGCCCTCGAAGCGACGGCGTTGTTCATCTTCATACGAAAACGATTGAATGGGATTGAAGGCAAATCAATCGCGGACGGCGCGTGGCGCGTCGCGCTATCCGCGCTGGGGATGGGGATCGGTCTGTGGTGGTGGATTCGGAATGCGGGGAGTCAGACGCGTTGGCTCGTCGCGCTGGGAGGAGTTGTCATCGGAGGAATCATTTATTTGGCGAGCGTCACGATTCTAAAAGTCCCAGAAATAAAATTGCTCACCATGCTGGTGAGCAAAAGATTGAAAAGATAGTTTATCCGCCCGCACCTTGTGTGGGTGCGATTTGTGGTTCGCCGAAGGGACGGATATCGTAGCCCCAAACATCCGTGTGATATTCATACATCAAACCCTGCGTCACAAAATAAATACGAAAGCCTGGTGTGACGATCGGCTCACAAATTTCGTCGGGCTTGGGCGCGCCGAGACATGCGTCGGGGAAGTCCACGGCTTCGAATTTCAAAACACTTGAATCATAGAGCCAGATGTTAAGCTCATGTGACAATACGGAGCGCGCGACTGAAACAGCGGATGGAGTTCCGCCCCTGTGAACATACTGAAGCGCCGTCCATTCAAGTTCACCCAGCATGGCTTGCATCGAGGCTATGTTTGAGAACTCAGGTGCGGCAACACCTTTCCCCGCGAATACGAGCAGACCATCCATGGAAGGTTCCTCAAAACTCTGGAACTTTTCCACCCAGCGGGAAAGATACTTGGTTTGATTTGCATCCAGAGTTCCCTGTGGCGCGGGGTACGTAAAATCCGCAAGGCATGAAATTACGAGGTAGGTGTTATCGTTATAGATTCCGACATCGTAGCAAATTTCATCGTTTAGATGCCCGACCGTGTCCGCGTAGAAATGTCTGGCAAGAAGCAAATTGTCTTTGGGCAAGGCGTCGTTCAGGAGGGCGGCATACGGGAACCCCGCTGGCTCTGGCGATTGATAGATAAGCGTGCTGGTTGGAGTAAAGGTTGGGAACGGAGGCAAGGTGGCTGTCAGGGTCGCCGCATGAGGTATGGGCGAATCGGTTGGGAGAGGAGCGTCCGTCGTTGCCATTCTGTTACAGGCGCCAAGCAAAACGATGATGAAACATAAGGAAATTAATTTTCTTGTCATGCGGGCTCCCTTTCATATGGAACAACGAATTTTATTTCGCAATTGTTCCAAACAAAAGACCTCCTGTGCGGAGGTCTCCTGGATGCAGAACCCATTCAACTGCTATTTCCAAATCAACCACTGACTTGTGGCAATGATGATTCCAAGCAAAATTCCCCCAACCACCTCCAGCGGTGTATGCCCGATCACTTCACGCAAATCCCTTTGGTTGATCGGGTGCCCGCGCATTAACTCATCAAACAATACGTTGATGCGTTTCGCGTGAATTCCGGCCTGTTGGCGCACACCCGCCGCATCGTACGTCACGATCATTGTGATCGCGACGCCCAACGCAAAAAGCGGATGATCGAATCCGTAATACAAACCGATCGCCAGGGTCGTGGCAGTGATGAGCGAAGAATGTGAACTGGGCATGCCGCCCGTTGTGAGGAGCAGCGACCAGTTCCATTTGCGCGTGCGAAGAAAATCCAGCGGGATCTTGATGATCTGCGCGAGCAGCCACGCGGTCAAACCGGCGATGAGCACTTTATTTTGAAACAACGCCAGCAGATTCATTCAGACTCTTCCTCGAATGGAATCACCTCATCACCGGCGACCTGCTTCACTTTGAGTTGCGCGGCTTCGAGAAGTACGCCGCAGCGCGCCGCCAAAGCCTGCCCTCGCTCAAAGAGTTTTATCGCCTCTTCAAGTTGACCCTGCTCCCCTTCGAGCGTTTCCACGATGCCCTCCAGTTCGGCAAGCGCTTCTTCATACGATAATTCTTCAACGGGTTTTTCTTTTTTAGTTGATCCTTTTGGCATGATGACTCCATTCGCTCTAGGCGGCGTCCTCGCCGCCGGGGACGGCGGCTGAGCAACATTATTATTTTCTTACCTCAAACTCTCCATCAACGACTCTCACCTTCATCACATCACTCGCCTGCGCAACGCGGGATACAACACTGCCATCGTCCTTTCGTGTCACCACAGCATAACCGCGTGACAGCACCCCCAGCGGACTCAACGCTTCGAGCCGTTTGCCTGTCCCTTCGATGTGTTTCCTCTGCAAGTTCATACGATTGAACACGGCAGAAGATGCGCGGCGCGACAACTCGTCCACGCGCTGGGATTCGGATTGGATGAGGCGCGCGGGAGATAAATAGCGGAGTTGCGCGGCGAGAGAAGCAAGTGAGAATTGTTTTGATGAAATAATGTTGAAGGTGTGAGTGAGAATTAGAGAATTGAGATTGGAGACTGTCGCGGATAAATCTTGAATCGTGATTTGCGTGGCGAGTTCGGCGGCGGCGGTGGGAGTTGGAGCGCGCAAGTCGGCGGCGAAGTCGCAGAGGGTGAAATCCGTTTCGTGACCGACTCCGCAAATAACAGGAATATCCGATGCGGCTACCGCGCGCACGACGCGCTCGTCGTTGAACGCCCATAAATCCTCAATCGAACCTCCACCGCGTGCAATGATGATTACATCAGGCAGTAGGCGATTGAGAGATTGAATTGCTTTGACAAGCGCCGGTGGAGCCTCGATTCCCTGCACAGGCGATGGAGCAAGGATGACCTCGACAAGTGGCAAACGACGTCGCAACGTGTTGAGCATGTCGCGCAACGCCGCGCCCGTCGCGGACGTGACGATCCCAATCTTGCGCGGAAGTTCAGGAATAGAACGTTTGCGTTCGGGGTCAAACAACCCCTCTGCTTCGAGTTGCGCCTTGAGCCTCATAAACTCCTGATACAGCGCGCCTTCGCCCACAGGACGGATTTGGTCGGCATACAGTTGATACTGCCCACTCACTTCGTACACGCCGATCTTGCCATGCACTTCCACTTCCATGCCATCGCGCAGTGAAAGATTGAGTCGCGCCGCACTCATCTTCCACATCACGCACTTGAGCGCGGCGTTGGCATCTTTAAGTGTGAAATAAATATGTCCCGAAGCAGGGCGCGACAGGTTCGAGACTTCCCCTTGCACCCACACATCCTGAAGCGTCTCATTCTCCTCCAGCAATTTGCGGATGAGGAAAGTTAGTTTGGAGACGGTGAAAGTTGACGGGATTGGTGCAGGAAATAAGGAGGGTTGCATTGACGGGAGGATACTCGAATTAATGGGGGATTGTAAAGGATGAATTCGGTATTACAATTTTAGATGTGGAGGAACAAAATGAAGATTATTCAGACCACAACGATCAACGATTCATTACAGCAAAAATTCAGATTTTTGATAATTCGTCTTGTTATTCTTGTTGGAGTATGCGGGGTGGCTTATTTTGGCTACTGCTTCGGTTTGTGGGGAGGAAGAATATTGCTCTTACAATATCTCTTTCAGTGCAATTGCCCTGCCATCAGCGAAGAGTGGCGGTACCCAAATGAGGTAGATGTGATTGTCCCAGCTTGCCGAAACATTGGCACGCGAATCTCGCCTAGCGGACGCTTATTATTGGTATATGAAAGAATAGAAGATAATGGCGATTTGACAACTTACGCGTTGAATTTACAGACAAACAATGAGATTCCTCTCACCCTGCCAATAGGAGATATCTATTTTCTGACGGATAATTTGATTTATATATTCGTAGAGTATGGACATAACCACGAAGGCGGAGAGCATATTTTTGACCGCACAACAAATACAATGTATCCAATTCAAAGGTTTGTATACTCACACCCTGGTTCCTATATTAATGGCAATGCAGATCCTGTCAAACTCGCCACAGCATTACGACAAGCCAAGGAAGTTTATTTTATTGACAACAGTACAGACACAGCCGTTGCATTGATGTCAGATTTTTACAATCATCCAGAACATAGCTTCTTTATTAGTACGTTTGACTTTCCATACAACGGTGATCTAAACCGAGTGGAACCTTTCTTGCTCGAAAACAATATTGCCTATCAATTCACCCCCGCAAACTTTCCTCAAGAGTTGGTATCTCCAGATGGCAGATACATCGCCCGTCGTGACGGAATTTATTTGATTGAAACCAATCAAAAGATTGTTGAGGGTTATACATTTAGTCCATACTATCGTTCATATAGTGGGAAATATTTTTCGTTACGAGGATGGAAATACGATAGCAGTGGGGCAATTTATTCTCAATTCATTGGCCCTTGTTTGCTTGAGTTTGGTTTCCCAGGCACCGATGGACCTGGTTGCTTTTTCGATGTAGCTCAACCTGTGATATTGCTCAGAGTACCGAGAGAATATCTGGCGCTTGCGGAAATACCATGATTCAGTGAGATCTAGATTTCTCTGCTAAAATTCCCCAATGAATCATATCTGGGCGCCGTGGAGAATGAAATACATCGAAGGGCATGAAAAAGAAGACGGCTGTGTGTTTTGCAACGCGCAAGCGAAGGAAGATGGCGCGGAGAATCTCATCGCGTTTCGCGGCGAGCGCGCCTATGTGATCCTCAATCGCTACCCCTACACCGGCGGACACTTGATGGTCGTCCCGTTTGAACACAATGCAGTCCTTGAAGAACTCGATCCACAAACGCGCACGGAAATGATGGAACTGACTTCCCGTTGCATGATTATTCTGCGAAACCTCTACAAGCCGCAGGGATTCAACATGGGAGCGAACATCGGCGAAGCCGCGGGCGCAGGCGTGAAGGAACACGTGCACATTCACATCGTCCCGCGCTGGAAGGGTGACACCAATTTCATGTCTACGCTTGGGGAGACGCGCGTCCTGCCCGAGGCTTTGGAAGTTACTTACCTCCGCGTGAAGAATGAATTTCACAATAACCTTGCTTGAGGCGGCGTCCTCGCCGCCGCGGACGGCGGCGAGAGCAATAGTCATATTAATTTTTCTTCTTGCCAGTTGCACTTCAAACGGCGGGAAAGAAACAAAACAGGTCAACACTGCCGAATCAACGAGCCTTCCTCCAACAGCAGCACAAACCATTGAACCTCTTCAAGTTCTGAATCCGCTAACGGGAGTGCCAGCCGCGGATCCGTCTCTGCTTGAACTTCCCGCACTGCTGGTTTCGATCTCACACTTCCCTGTCACCGCGCGCCCGCAGGCGGGGTTGTCGTTTGCGCCGTTTGTCTTTGAGATTTACATCACGGAAGGCGCTACGCGTTTTCTTACGACTTTTTATGGCGAGTTCCCCGCGCCTGAAGTTCCCGTCACCGGCAATTGCGAAACGCGCAAAGAAATTTTCACTCAAACCGATTTGATTCTCGGCAATCGTGCCTGGCTCGACGCGAATCAAAATTACGTGCAGGACGCGTGGGAGCGCGGCATCGGCGGCATGTGCGTCAATTTGTACGACGCGAACAATAATCTGCTTCAGCAAACAACCACAGACAGCAAAGGTTATTACGGATTCAACGTTCCCGCTGGAAAATATTTCATCGCCGCGGCGAACCCTCCGCAGTTGGAGTTCGCGCAGAAAAACGTTGGGGATGAGACACAAGACAGCGACGTGGACCCAGCCTCGGGGTGGAGTGACGCGGTGGACGTGACATCTCCGCTTCTTGATCTGGACCTCGGCCTGATCCCGTCCAGCGGCATTTCCCCACCTTCGATTCTGCCAGAACCCAAAATCGGACCCGTCCGTTCGGGGCGGCTCGTCTATGCAGACATCGCCGCGCTCTTTCACGACTCGTGTTTGATCTACGCGTTCGCGTCGCCCGAAGTGCTGGTTGAATTGCCGAAATGTGGATATGTGACTCACGATGTACAAGGCGGCGGGTACATGCTCGACATCGGCCAGATGGAACAACTCGCACAAGACAGCAAAGAGCCGAATGCAAAAATTGATTACACCAGCAATGTATATTCGAATGAGCCGCCTGGGGGAGGCGCGCCTGCTTCGGAATTGCACGTGTTCATCGCGTATTTGAATCAATCGGGCTGGAGATACGACGCGCTCTCGCAAAGTTACTGGCGTTTCGTGGATGATGCAAGTTCAGATACTGCTGGAATCCTTCACCCCGAAGTGGACAGGCTGACGAATCGTCAATTGCAATTCGAGAATGTGATTGTGCTTTTCACGAGGCACGATGTCGTATCGCCAACCAATTTGGATATTCATCTTGAAGCAAATCTATCTGGCGATGCGATTTTGTTCCGCGATGGGATGAAATATAACATCCGTTGGAGCACGCGGCTCAGCGAGGAGGAAATCCGCACGGGTCGCCGCAAGCCGATTCGATTTTTGTATGCGGATGAACAAACTCTGTTCCCCCTCAAGCCCGGTCACACGTGGATCGTTGTCGTCACACCTCAAACAACAGTGATTGAGGATTCATCAGGCGAATGGCTGTTGCGTTTTTCGCAACCACCCGGGGCAAAATGAACAATAACCCGTCATTGCGAGGAGGTCTGAGACGCGATAGCGTCGAAATCCCGACAAAGCAATCTCCAACCTCGTGACGGAGATTGCTTCGGGCAAAGAGCAAGAGCGCCCTCGCAATGACGGAGGTTACATTAATTCAACTTTGAATTTCATCCCATATTTCGGGCGCAATGTCGCTTCGGGCTTGAAGGCGATTTTTTGCGCGGGGTCGAGCGTCAACTTGAATCGCTGCAACGACGCGGCGAGAATCAACTGCATCTCCATCAGCGCGAAATTATTTCCGATGCACACATGCGGACCCTCGCCAAACGGATAGTAGACGTGCTTCGGGCGGCTGGCAACATTTTCAGGCGTGAAGCGTTCGGGATCGAATTTTTCTGGGTCGTTCCAATATTTCGGGTCGCGGTGGGTAATGAACGGCGTGATGAAAATCAGAGTCTTTGCAGGGATGGTATATCCATCTATCACATCATCTTCGATTGCTTCGCGCGCGAACAAATACGCGGCAGGGTATAACCGCAACACTTCGTTAATGACTTCCCCCATGTAGGTTAGTTTAGGCAGGTCGGCAAAGGTCGGGACGCGTCCATTGAGAACGGATTTCACTTCCGCGCGCAGGCGTTTTTCGATATCGGGATGTTGTGAAAGCAAGTAAAACGCCCACGTCATGGAGGCGGCTGTCGTTTCGTGACCCGCAAAGAAGATCGTCACCACTTCATCACGCGCCTGCCCGTCGGTCATACCTTCGCCCGTTTCTTCGTCGCGCATTTCGAGCATCATGCCAAGCAGATCGTCCTTTGGGTTTTTGCGCGAATCTGCAATTAACGGGTAAATCGTCTCGTTCAACACTTTGAGCGCGCGGTTGTATTCCACATTGCGCGGGATCGGCACCGAAAGCGGCGGCGCCCACATCTGCTGACTGCGCCACAGCATAAACTTCGATGCAACATTGAACGCGTGACTCAACGCTATGATCTTGTCGTCCATATCCGCGCTAAACATGGATTTGATGATGACCGTCAGCGTGAGGCGCATCATTTCATTGTCCATGTCTATCATTTGCTTCGCTTTGGCTTTGTCTGCCCACGAGTTCATGAAAGAATCAACGACATTCCCTGCTGTGGTTGTCAATGTCTGGAATCGTTCGCGGTGAAACGCGGGTTGGAGGAGTCGCCTCTCGCGCAGCCAAAAGTCCCCGTCAATTAACGGCAAACCATTCCCGAGCAGGACGCGCCCCGTCTCCACGCTTCTGCCGCGGATGTATTTCTTGTAATTATCCTGAAGGATGTATTTGACGTAATCTGGATCGGTGATGAGGAAATACGGCTTGTTGAGCAATTTGAACTGGGTGATCCCGCCATACTCGCGCGCGGTTTTGGTGAACAGCCCGAGCATGTCACCCACCATCTCCGGCATCACGCCAAGGAGCGGCAGTCCGCGCGGACCCGGGATGATTTTAGATGTGGATCTTGCCTCGTTTATCATGTGTCGCTTTTTTGTTCCAGCCGCCGTTCCCGGCGGCTGGAGCTTTTTATCCTGATTATTTCTTGATGTAAATTCCCAGGTGGTTGGCAACTCTTCTTTCCCGACCCGGGACACCTTCGTCGAACAATTCACTCACGGCGCGAGGCTTGCCATCAATTCCCTTGACTGCCAGCGTTGAAGAGCCACCGCCATCGAGAGCCATGCCCGTGTATACGCCATACGACAGCAACAAATCGGCAAGTTCGGGGAAGGTGGCGCCTTCGCTGAATTCACGGCCGTCAACGACAACCATTACGAACCAGCGTCCGTTTTGATTGACGCCAACTGCGGTGCGCGGGTCCATGCTGGTGGATTCGAGCCCGGATACTTTCACTCCCTTTTTCACCAACATGCGATCCCCGGTGATGGCATTGAAAATTACACCTTGAGGGGTATCAACAGTTATCACATTATTCTTGTTGATATAGAGGATCGGGCGCCCCGGCGCCTTTGCGGAATATTGCTTGCCGCGTGAGGAGGCCAACCCCACCAGCCGAATCGGCTCCCCGCCATCCGCACAATAATCCTGCGGGTTGTATGTTGCAGGGTCGAGGTAATAGAAGCCATCTGCGTTAATTGCCATGTGAAGCTGATACTTCTCGAGGAAACCCGTCGTTGTGCGCGTACAAAGGAACGGCTCCTTGTCGCGAATTGGCGGTGTGACCAAAAATTCAAAGGCGGCCGCGTTCAAGTCCACAACGAGCGCATGTGAGACCATGCGTTTTGGGGTTAACCGCAGTTTCCGGTGATACGTAACACCAGTAAATAATTTTTGTGTGATCGCCGCCGGAGTTTTCCCCAGGCTTTTCAAAAATTCACCTGAACACCAGCCAGTTAACCCATCGGCTCGTTCGATCTTTCTCCAGGTGCCATCGGTAGATGTATCGAGCTCCATCACACCGTCATTCTTGGATAAAAATCCAAGTGACTTGAAAGTGGTGTTGGGTCCTTCGCGAACATTCAAGGCAGTAGCAGTTACCTGATACCAGGTGTTCGTTTGTTCCACCGGCGGAGGCGGAGCCGTTGTTTCGGCAAGAAATTGTTTGGAGGACCAGCCAGAGAGGCCATCATAAGGACGCTTGATCTGGAACCAGTTTCCATCCGGAGAGGTCGCGAGTCTTTGCACTACTTCATTGCGATTCAGCAATCCAACCGATTTGAATTCCGTGCCCGGACCTTCGCGTACATTCAACGCGGTTGCATTCACTACCTTGTACCAATCGCCGGATGGCGGTGGTGGAGGCGGTGGAGGAGGAGGCGGTGGGGTTGGAGCAGAAGTAATTTCGAGAAATTGAAGGGAGGACCAACCTATCAGATTATCTGAAGGCCGTTTGATCTGTACCCAGGCTCCGTCGGTGGAAGAGGCGAGTCTTTCCACTACTTCGTCCTTTTTCAGCAATCCGATTGAGCTAAAGTTCGTCCCGGGTCCTGTGCGCACATTCAACGCAGTAGCTGTCACTTTGTACCAAATGGGTCCACTGGGTGGAGGATCCGTGGGGGGCGACATCTTGAAGCGTTGCCGAAACGCCGCGAGATCGCCGTTGAAATAATTCAAGTCGATACGCGAGCTTTCCACGCCATATAATTTTCCATCACCGCTGTCTGTGAATTGCCAGAATATCCATTCGTTTGCGCTCCAGGGTTTGGGGACGCTGGGAGCGGTCACGCCATAGTTCGCGATCCATAACGGATACTGATGAAAATAGGCAAGGTTCGTTGGGTCCAAGGTCGCGCTCGGCGCGTTCCTGATCCAATAAAAATACGCCGTGTAAATTCCGATTTCCCGGTTGCCCGCAAGCGCTTTTAACCGGTCAAGAAACGTGCGCCAATGTCTCCACCCGGTAAATTCACCGCCATAGGCTTCTTCAAAATCAGCGAACAAAGGCAATTCCCCAAAGTCGCCTTCGAAAACGGAGAACCACAATTCCGCTTGTTTCTTCGGTTCAGCGCGGCTGTCGTAGAACCAGTAGGAACCGCGCGGCAAACCAGCGGCTTTTGCATCGCGCCAATTGGTCTTGAAATCAGAGTCTACCCACACATTTTGACCTGAGCGAACGATCACATACCCTGCAGATTGCTTCATCTTCAGGAAGTTTATTCCCTGAGGTGTCCCTGGCTCATCCTGATAAAAACTAACATCGGGTCCGATGAGGTTTGCCATGTCTAACTCCTTTAGTCAGTTTCGTGGAAATATTTTACCAGTGATGAGGCGCGGGTTGCAAAGGAATTTGGAATTCACGGCGTGGATCATTCCTTTTGGATACCCTGTATAATCCACTCATGGATGATCAAAACCGCATCATTTCGGACCTCGAACTGCGCGGGCAAAATGGAGAGCGCGGCGCCCGAAAATTTGTCGCGTACCACGGCATCGTCTACGATGTGACCGATTGCCCCAAATGGCGGCTGGACCTGCACGAGAACCTCCACTTCCCCGGCCAGGATCTGACGAGCGAACTCCCCGACGCGCCGCATAAGGAAGATGTATTTACACGACCATGCGTGAAAGTCGTCGGCAGGCTGGAAGGTTAAACCGTTCATGTTGAAATCGAGTCTCTCGAACATTTTTGCATCCAATCATGGAGGTCTTGTCGCAATCATTTTGTTGGTTTCACTTGCGCTTCGGTGGCTGTTGATTTTTCAGGGCGGGCAGTATTATTTTTCGGATGAACAGCGTTATGAAACCTCTCGCAACACCGTTAATCTGATCGTGGAAGGTCATCCGAAGCAAGCGCTTATCCATCTACTCACCCGGCCGGAGCATCTCGGATATAAAATCATCGGACTTTTCCCCGCGACAGTCGAGCGTCTCGCTCGCGAAAGCCTTCTCATCCCATCCACTTTCTTTAGCATTTTTTCTGTACTTAATTTATTGTTGATTTGTCAGCTTTCAAGACGAGTTACGGGACATTCAAAAGAACCGCTTTACGCATTATTAATTGCCGCGTCGAGTGTATCGCTTCTATATTTCACAAGACATCTGATGCCCTATGATACGGCGATGACGTTTGGATTGTTTGCCCTGCACGTTGCACTCACAGACAAGCCATCACTCAAGACCTCCCTGCTCTGCGGCGGGCTAAGTTTCCTGTGCTTCATAACGTATAACGGATATTGGTCTCTCGCCGGGCTGGCAATGATAACAAATGTTCTTAGAAGTGATCGAAACCTACTCAGTCTTGTACAGAAAGGGTTTTTCACTGCAATCGGCTTTGTAACTCCGGTTATTTTTCTTCTTATTGTGGCAATCCGGTTCGGCGAAAATCTGCTGACGGAATATCGCACCTTTGCCACAACTGTCAGCCAGGGAAGCTACGCAGAGGGATGGAGTCTCCCATTCGAATATTTTTGGCACACCGAACATCTCGCCATCCTTGCTCTCGGATTGCTGTCGCTTTACGCAATCATCGAATCAAAGGGCCATAATAAATCTCTAAATGTTTTTACGGCGGGTCTGATCTTTGTCTACCTTTGCCTGCTCATACCTTCTGTGTTTTTGCATTCATTTGTGGTTTATGGAAGGCTGGCGCGGCAGATGATGCCATTCCTTATCCTTTTATCTGCCAGTGGACTCGTAAGACTCGAGCAAAATTTTTTGTTGGGGCAAAAAATCGCACGGTTCGTTTTCGTTGTCATTTTCATCCAAGCCGCCTGGAATTATTCCACTTCATATCAACTCTCGTATCCCAGACAGTTCGCATCGAAGGCGCAGGCTCAATATCCCGATTTCGACTTTTCCGAAAAGCGACTGGGGTTTGGCGCGCCCACCCTGTGCAAAAATAATGGATATATCATTGAAAATGTCAAATATTTCGTCACGCCGCCTGAACCCAATCCGCCTGTTCAGGGTGAACTCCTGCTTTCCACGTCTCATACTGATAATTTCCTGCCGTATCAATATGAAGGTTATACTTATGAGCAACGACAGAAATTTCGCGAGCTAAACCTGCAAATGAGATTTTATAAGGCAGACAGTGCATTCATGTCGGAAGCCAACTCAGCATGGACAGCGATCAAAAGTTGTGTCGTGAAGGAAAATTAGATTCAGTGTCATGTCACTCTGAGGGTGCGCCTGTTACGACTGAAGGATCTCTTGCTTTCATGCGTAGAAATCCTTCGCTGCAATGCGGCTCAGGGTGACAATAAACAATTATTGGAGCAAGAATGATTACCCCTCAAAAAACAATTCACTACGAGAGATACGAATTCAAAAAATGGGAACACCACGACGCTGAGACCATCGTCGAGACCCCCGTTTCATTAACCGTCAACGGCGAAGTCTGGCTGACGTTCATGTGCACACCCGTCAATCTCGAAGCAATGGCGGTTGGGTTTTTATACAACGAAGGCATCATCGAATCAAAAGATGAATTGGCAGACGTGCGCGTGTGCGAACACGGCGACAATGTAGATGTGTGGCTGAACCGAAACGTGGAGCAACCCAAATCCTGGCGACGGACATCAGGCTGCTCAGGCGGTTTGACCGCGGTTGAAACCCTGGCGCGGGTGGATGTTTCGTTTGACCGGAACGAACCCAGGTTTATTCCCGACACGATAGGTCATCTTGTCGAGATGTTATTCGAGTCACAGGAGTTGTATCGTGAGACGGGCGGAGTCCACACCTCCGCGTTGAGCGATGGGGAGAAAATATTATTGTCCGCGGAGGATATCGGCAGGCACAACACGCTTGACAAGATTGCAGGCTTATGTGTGATGAAGCACGTGTGGCCCGATACAAGAATACTTATCAGCACCGGGCGCATCAGTTCCGAAATGCTGCAAAAAGCCGCGCGGCTGCGCGCTCCGATTCTTATATCGCGCACATCGCCAAGTTCGCTTTCGATTGAAATGGCGGAATTGTATGGCATCACGTTGATCGGATATGCACGGAAGCACCGTTTCAATGTATATTCAAATGAGCAGAGGGTTGGGCTTTCATAGCAAGAAAGTCGTCAACAAATCGCTTTGGTAAAATCTCCCGCATGAATCATCGCGTCAATTACTATTTACTAATTACTTTTCTCCTCGCATCCTGCTCCCCCTCCTCCGCCACCGCGTACCCAACCTATGATCCCTTCGCGCCTGTGACGGGAACAATTTCTACGCCCGCGCCAATTCAACCTGGCGAGATCATCGTTGCAACAAAAACACCCACAGGACCCACACCCACGCGCGCGCCGATTTCAGTGACCATTCCCACGCGGGACGCAAATTCGTCATTCACCGCTCCGACGCCGGATGCGCCGCATCCGCTTCCGCCGCCGCGTGAATATATTGACCAGTACGTCGTCCAGGCGGGGGATACGCTTGGCAGTATCGCGCTGTCGTATGGGATCACTCTTGAGGCGCTGATGCAAGCCAACGGGTTGAATGAAGCGTCCATCCTTTCGCTCGGTGACGTGTTGAATATCCCGCCGATTGATGCGGACCCGATTCCCGGCACATCGTTCAAGATCATCCCCGATTCTGAATTGATCTACGGACCGGCAAGCATTGCGTTTGATCTCGAACTATTTCTGAAAACCCGCGGCGGGTATCTGAGCAATTATGTGCAGGATGTGGACGGCGTGTATTTGAGCGGAGCGCAGATCATCGCGCGCGTGGCGCAAAATTATTCTGTCAATCCGCGCCTGCTCATCGCGCTCATCGAATATCGAAGTGGATGGGTCACAAATCCTGTCCCGCAAAATGTGGATTATCCGCTCGGCAATTATGATGATTTTTACGCGGGGCTGTATCGTCAATCGGCATGGGCCGCAGATAATTTAAATCGCGGCTACTATTCCTGGCGCGTCAACGCGCTCGGCACATTGCCCTTGAACGATGGCACGTACGTTCCACTCGACCCAACCATCAACGCGGGCACAGCAGGTGTGCAATATTTTTTCTCGCTGTATAACAGCCGCAGTATTTGGGATTTCGACGTCAGCGCGTTGGGACTCTTCCAAACGTATAACCTGCTCTTTGGCTTTCCCTTCGACTATAACATCGCTTCATTACTACCATCGAACCTGACTCAGCCTCCGATGCAACTTCCCTTCGCTGACGGCGCGACGTGGTCCTTTACCGGTGGTCCGCATGGAGGCTGGGACTCTGGCTCTGCATGGGCCGCGCTCGATTTCGCGCCTCCCGGTGAACCAACAGGATGCTCATCAAGCGAAGCATGGGTCGTCGCGGTCACAGATGGACTCATCATCCGCGCAGAGGACGGCGCAGTGATTCAAGATTTGGATAACGATGGCTTCGAACAAACCGGCTGGACAGTTTTATATATGCACATCGAATCGCGCGACCGCGTGCAACAAAACACGTATGTGTACGCTGGCGACATCATTGGTCATCCATCCTGCGAAGGTGGAATCTCGAACGCGACACATCTTCATCTCGCGCGGCGTTACAACGGCGAATGGATCCCCGCCGATGGAAATCTTCCATTCAATATGGATGGATGGGTTTCAAGCGGCAATGGGATTTTGTACGATGGCTATCTCACACGCGGAACGACCGTCATCGAAGCGTGGGAAGGCGTGTTTGATGGGTTGAATCAGATTTCGAGATAACCATGAGTGCGTCGCACTTTCCTTAATTGTGCTCAATTCCGACGGGTAGTCAACCCGGCAAAACAGACTTAATCCCGCAGGAAAGTGCAACGCACCCTCCCCTCATCCCATCACAGGTATAATACTCTTCGTGAAACGCGCAATTATTTATCTCGTCATTACATCCTCCATTCTTACATCGTGTGTCGGCAACGCCTCATTATGGGGGCAGTATCAAACGCCCACTCCGGTTGGCGGGAATCCCGTCCTTCCATTGCCTGTTGCGGAGGTCAGTGTAACGGCAACCTCTGTGCTGAATACAATTCCGCCAGTAATACCAACTGCTGTCGCATCACCCACACCTACAGCTCTGCCAAATACATTTGTTACACAACAGCCCACTTCAACAGCTACGGAGGCATTGACTCCGACAATCTCTGGCGCGACGATTTTGTACTACTCCCAAAACGGAGACTGGCTCCCAGCGGTGGCGAGCAGGTTCGGGGTAGGCGTGAGCGAGATCGCATCTCCAAAGATTCTTCCCGAAAAGGGATTCCTGGATGTCGGCACGCTGCTCATTATTCCAGATCGTCTTGATAAAACAGTCCAATATGCGCCTGCCTTGCAGATCATCCCGGATAGCGATGTGATATTTTCCCCCAGCGCAGTGGACTTTGATACCACAGCATACATTCGGGATGCAGGTGGATATTTATCCACGTATCGGGAATATCTCGGCTCGACGGGTTGGATGACCGGCGCGGCGGAAATTGAACGGATCTCATACGAGAATTCCGTCAACCCAAGGTTGCTTCTCGCGATTCTCGATTACGAAGCGCGCTGGGTGCGCGGCACGCCGGAAAGCAGTTTTCGAAGGGAGTATCCTCTTGGCTACGAAAATTTTCGCAACAAGGGGATGTTTCTGCAGCTGGCATGGGCAATCAATCAAATATCAACAGGATATTATGGATGGCGCGCGGGAACAATCTTAGAAATCACATTCCGCGATGGAGAAGCGTACCGCCTTGACCCAACTCTCAATGCCGGCACTGTTGCTGTTATGTACTTCTTTTCAAAAGGGCATAGTTTGAATGAATGGTTGAGAATCATGGATCAGACAAGCGGCTTTTCATCCTTTTACACAAACATGTTTGGCGATCCCTGGGCGCGCGCAGATGGGATTGGTCCAATCTTCCCTCCCAGCCTCTCTCAACCGAATATGATCCTGCCGATTGAATCAAACACGGCGTGGGCATTCACAGGCGGGCCTCACAGCGCGTGGGAACATGACGGTCCGCTTGCCGCGCTCGATTTTGCCCCATCCACCGATAAAAGCGGATGTCTTCCATCCCTCAAATGGATCGTAGCCACCGCGCCTGGTCTGGTTGTGCGCTCCGGAAAAGGTGTCGTTGTCATTGATATGGATGGGGACGGTCACGAGCAGACAGGCTGGAATATCATGTACCTGCATGTCGCGAATAAGGATCGCGTGGAGCAGGGTCAATGGGTGGAACAGGATGCGCGAATCGGTCACGCCTCCTGCGAAGGCGGAATCTCCACCGGCACGCACATGCACTTCGCACGAAAATACAACGGCGAATGGGTCACAGCAGATGGACCGATTCCCTGGGTATTAAGCGGCTGGACTGTCATTGCTGGTGAGAAACCTTACCTGGGGAAACTTGTCAAAGGCAACAAAGTTGTGACGGCTGATGTTTATGGTCAGTCGAAATCACTCATTGTCCGCGAAGATGATGACTAAATTGCTCAAGCCGCCGTCCCCGGCGGCGTGTATGCCGACAAGATTGTATTTCATAAAAACATTTTTGATTGTGCTAATGATCAGCTTACTCGCGCTTTCCTCCTGTGCGCCGCGCGAATCCACAAGCAGTGTCGAAAACTTGATCACACCGCTCGCGCCGACTGCAATTCCCGCGCCTACTTCAGGCAGACCACAATACAACCCGGGTGAATTGGTGGATTACGTTGCGCAAAATGGGGATAACCTCCCCGCACTCGCGAGTCGCTTCAACACGACTGTGAAAGAGATCATGGAGGCCAATCCCATCATTCCGGATGATGCGACGACGATGCCCGTCGGCTTGCCGATGAAGATTCCGATTTATTATTTGCCCTTGTGGGGAACGGCATATCAAAGCATTCCCGATGACGCGTTTGTCAATGGTCCTGCACAAATCGGTTTCAATACATCTGCATTTGTCGCATCAACAAATGGGTGGCTAAAAGAATATCGTGTCTATGCCGGTGGAGAAAAAAGAACCGGAGCTGAGATGGTGGATTACGTTGCGACAAACTATAGTATAAGTCCCCGTCTTCTGCTCGCGATTCTTGAATACCAGGGCGGCGCGCTTACACAGCCCGAAAAACCATCTGACAAATATATGCTCGGTTTCAGGCGCACATTTTACGAATCGCCTTATCTGCAACTCGTCATCGCGGCGAACACACTCAACCACGGATATTACAGTTGGCGCGGCGGCAGCCTGACCGAGTTCGATCTACCCGATCATTCTTTAACCCGACCCGACCCCTGGCAGAACGCGGGATCGGTCGCAGTGCAATATTATTTCTCAAGGATTTATTCGGGAGATAAATACTACGCCTCCATCGGACCCGAGGGCTTGGCGCGTGTGTACCAAACTTTTTTCGGCGATCCGTGGCTTGATCCCGCAATTACCATCCCGGGCAGTCTCTGGCAACCCGAATTGCGATTCCCGTTTTTAGCGGGACACGTCTGGGCATACACAAGCGGACCTCACACCGGTTGGGGAACCGGCGAACCCTACGCCGCATTAGATTTTGCTCCCGCATCAGACGTATCAGGTTGTTATACAGTGGCACGCGACTTATACACAACCGCTATGGCAGATGGGTTGATCGTACGCGCCGATGTTGACGGCGTGATCATTGACCTCGATAAAGATGGCGATGAACGTACCGGTTGGGTTTTGTTTTATCTACATACAGCAACAGATTCGCGCATTTACGTTGGGCGGGAAGTAAAAGCCGGCGACCCGATTGGCTATCCATCCTGTGAAGGAGGCTCATCCACAGGGACACATGTGCACGTGGCGCGAAAATATAACGGTGAGTGGATACTCGCTGATGGACCGCTTGCTTTTAATCTGGAGGGCTGGGTTGCAGGCGGAGGATCCGAATCCCGCGAGGGCACATTAATCCGCGGCGCGTTGGTTGTGACTGCCTGTGAATGTTCTGATTATGGAACCCGGGTGGAATCAGAAGCGCGATAACGATCAGCAACCTCAATCGAAGAAGGTGACGTAGCTCACCTATCTTGCGGGTTGAGATGGCGATTCGCTAACAAACAGCCAGGGAGCGAGTTCCTGCCCACAATGCTCGCATACCTGGCCGACTGCATATCGTTTTTTGGTGATTTGCTTGCAAGAGGGGCAACGAGATTTCCAAATCAACCGGTAACCTTGCAGAAGTAACCATGTTGCGCCAAATATGAATACATATAGTATTAAAGCCAAAATCAAAGTAGGGAATATGAGGTTTTCCAAATAAGCAACTTGATCGGGTGGGAGATATGTATCCAAGTTGGGGATAGTATTCGCGCTTATCAATGTAATTGTCAGGCGGCTGACTAGTATAGGGATGTATAACGCGCCCAGCAACCCGCTTGATGCCAAAACGAGAAAACGGCGTTTCCACTTTGGGAAAGCGTAGCCAATATGCGAACCCAAAACGTGCCGCCCAAAGAAACGGACATAGACAAGCCATAACCATGTGAGCGCGGATGTGCCTATCAACCAGGGAATTGTCCACAGAGCAGAGGATAGGCTGGCACCACCGAGTACCCATAACGCCTGGTCGGCAAATGGGCTGATATAAAAACCTGCTTCAAGACTTAATGCCATCAATATTGCTGGAATCCATAATCGTAAAGATGGAGCAAAGCTTTGGCGATGTGTAAACAGATCAGCAACCGATTCACGTTGAACTTGTAGACCGACCGTCTCCGAAATCAGGTAGGCGACACCACAGATAAGGATCATTATTATGGCAATCGCACTCAAAAATATTGCTGCGCTAAGAGCCAGTACAAACATTTCGTTGGCCAAGAGAGAACTGGGCGCAAAGAACAAGAAAACACCAGCAACAACAAGGAGTAATCCTGGAATAAGAGTATTGAGCCCGCTCACGATCAATGATAGCAAGAGACCTGCAAGGAATGGTAAATCCAGGGTTGCTTGGAATAGACCGTTTGGATTTTGCAAAGCATCAAGTCGTTCCTGCGTTGTGGGATGAAGTCGCCATAATCTCAATCCCACACGGGCCTTCATGGATTCGTTTGTAGCATCCTGTCGAAAGATATCAGAGAGAGAATCTTCCGCGCCCCAGGTGGCCGCGCGCCAATCCGCATAAATTTCGCGGACGCGCAATAAGCTGGCGCGGATAAGCGCCACAACCGCCAGAGTCGCGATCACCTGCAAAATGAAGACAATGACGGTCGTCAAACTGGGTGAATTGAAGTCACTCACGCCTAGCAACTCTTGGATGTATCCCGTGAAGCCAACAACGCCCAAGCCGAGAGGCACAATGACAAGCAGAATAGCCGCCACCCATAGACTCTGAGCAAAGTACGTGCGTCCGATATCCCCATTAGCAATATGTGCCATTTCATGAAGAACAATTGCCCGAAATTTATCCGGTGCTTTCCGCAAAAGGAGGCGCAATCCTCCGTCGAGCCGTATAAAGTAGTGGTTGTGAAAACCAAAAGCCTGTCCACTCTGTTGCCGAAGTTCCTTCCCAAGTTCAATGTCAGGATGCGGAGAAATTCTCGCGACTTTAGCCAATTGTTGAATTTCGCGCTGGAGAACGGGGTCTTTACTCTGTAACAGAGGTGCTGGAGCTTTTTGGCGGCGGATACGATTGGGATGAGTGCGATATATGATTGTCGCCAGAACTATTGACTGTCTCATAATTTGGTAAAGTTTTCTGGATGTGCTAAAACTATAGCATGTTCAAGCACAAACCGCAAACAACGAATTGGAAAGAGCAGCGTCGCTTTCATGCCTTCAAGTTGAAGAGAAA
>Ga0247727_10004367_pt1 | contig 30049 bp, 20 predicted proteins | sample WisWelCaveWW1625_FD_202498 | JGI IMG/M metagenome (GOLD analysis project Ga0247727, IMG submission 202498) | Biofilm microbial communities from Wishing Well Cave, Virginia, United States - WW16-25 | ecosystem: Environmental > Aquatic > Deep subsurface > Groundwater > Cave microbial mat | place...
GTGCCCTTCCCCGGTCCAGCCGAGGTAGTAGGCGTCGATCTCGTTCTGCTGGGCACGACCGATCGGCGCCGGCGACACCAGGAACCCGTTCTCGTCGAAATGGAAGCCGCGATCGTCGTGGTTGTAGTGGAAGGAGAACTGGGTGGTGTACCCGAGCACGGGCCAGTCCTGGCGGTACAGGTTCGCGATGTAGACCTCCTGCTCGCGGTTGGTGAACTCGTTGAGCAGCGAGTTCGTGTCCTTGTTGAGGGTGTCGAAGTACACAAGGTTGTACTGCCACTTGTTGTTGTCCCAGTTGCCCAGCAGGCGGACACCGAGGTTGGTGTCGTCGAAGATGAACCCGCGGAAATCGCTGCGGAACGGGAGGACGCCCGCCTCCACGCTGACGAAGTCGTAGCGGTCACTGAGGTCGAAGAGGTGGTACTCGACGAACGCCTCCTGGAGGGAAAGGTCGGCCTCCTCCCGCCTCGTTCCCTTGCTGACGTCGGCCTTCACGACCCCCACCTCCTCGACGTCGAGCACGTTGAAGTTGAACACCGGCGTGACGCGAATCCGCCACTCGACCGGCATGAACGCCTGCTGTCCCTTGAACAGCTCGACCGTGACCGCGACGTCGTTGATGAGCAGCGTCTGGTCGGGGTCGCCGAAGAAGTCCGGCTCGACGGAGCTCGATCCGGTGATCCCGGAGGGAGTCGGCAGCTCGCGCACCTGGTAGGTGAAACGCTCGGTCACGATCAGATTGAGGAACAGATCCTCGGTGCCGGGAAGCGGGAAGTCGCCCTTCAACATGTTCTGTCGATACGGATTGAGCTCTTCCGCGACTCGGTTGATCTCGTATTCGAACGGCTCGATGCCGTCGACCGGACGACCCGGTGAGAACCAGCGAACCGGAAACGGCTCGAAATGGCGGACCGGTGTTTCCTGAGCAACCGTCGGCTCCGCCGCGGACGAATCCTGAGCGCCGTCGGTCCTCGACTCCGGGGACTCAGTATCGTGCGGCTCCCGACTCTGCCCTGCGAATCCAGCGGGTGTGACATTGGGGAACAGCAGGAACAGAGAAATCCACCGAATGGATCCGCAAGGAAAGATTCGGTTCGCCACGTTCCTTCCTCCTTCTTTGCTCGTGCATTTCCTGACCCTCGTGAAACAGCGGCGACTTCATCCGGCGCAACGCCCGATCGACTACTTCATCCTGGGACCGTGTCCCCATCACGGCGCCCGGGCGCTGCCGCAGAGGCGCCAGAACTTTGACGAATCGATTGGGATGGCTCAAGAGCCTTGCCGGAGTCGGCACTGCTCCCTGCCGACGACCGACCGCGACCACGGCGGCGATCTGCGCTCGATCGTTCGAGATTCCGGACGGCCCCCGGGAGCCGGCTCGGGATTCGCGTTGGCATTTGCCGTCTTGCCGCTCTCCATGGGGAAATGTACAACAAGCCCCGCGTTCGCCGAGCCTTATGCTCAGCCTCGACCCGCAGGATGCATGCAGAAGACCGGGCGGAGGAGCGCTGGATGACTATGAATGGAATCAGGAAGTCGTGGATCGCGATCGGTCTGGTCGCCGTGGTCGGATGCAAGCCCGGAGGGGGAGACGATTCGACGGTCGCTGTGGTCACGTTCTCGCCGATTGACCCTTCCATGGGCGACACCCTGACTCAGGCGGAGGTGGATCTGGTCATTCAGGCCGCGGCGGAAGCCATCGACGCCCCCAACCTCGCGATCGCCGTGACCGATCGCATCGGAAACATCCTGCGAGTCTGGAATCGGAACCCTGCCTCCCTGATCACTGATTGTGACAATCGCATCGCCCCATCGATCGCCCGCGCGGCCGCGTACTTGAGCCACAGCCAGGCGCCGCTGACGAGCCGCACCGGACAGTTCATCAGCACCTTCCACTTTCCCGCGGTGTTCGACCTTGGCTCGTTCGATCCGGCGCTGGGCAATGATTGCGCGCCCCTGCGCCCGACGATCGGAGTCGGCAATACCCCGCAGGGTCCTCTCTGGCAGATCGACGCCTCGAACCGCGGCGCTCCGATCGCCTCCGCGGCGACCAACCCTCCGACATTGTTCGACCCGGGTCAGGAGATACCACAGCTCGTCAATCCGGCGGGAGACGTACCGAGCCCTGGTTTGACTGCGCTCCCGGGAGGAGTTCCTCTGTACAAGCGAACCAGCTCAGCGCAGGCAGATCCCGGCCTGCACTTCGTCGAACGCCGTCTGGTCGGCGCGATCGGCGCCTACGTCACCGATGCTTCCGGCAACCCGGTCCCCGAGGCGGCAGAGTTCGCGGCGGTGTCCGGAGCCGTGGTGGCGGATCCGGCGACGAATGAGCCGTACTTTCCACCGTTTGCGGTTCCGAAGGAGGGCGGCGTCTACCTGGTCGGTGTCCTGCTCCCCGCGCTCGAGCAGGTCTCGCGTCCCTCCGGATTCGGTCCGGGAACCTACGACCCTTCACTCACGATCTTCAACTCTGGATTCGACGGTCAGGCAGACCCTTTCGACTGGTTGATCAGCCCGGTCGACAGCGCCAACCCGCTGGTTCCGTTCACGGCGGCGGAGGTGGAGACGATCATTCTCTCGTGCGTCGACGCGTCCTTGAAGACTCACGCCGCCATCCGTCTCCCTTCGCGCAGCGCCTGCCGGATGATCATCACCGTCACCGACATCGACGATGTCATCCTCGGCTGCTACCGGATGGAAGATGCAACGTTGTTCTCCCTGGAGATCTCGATCACCAAGGCCCGCAACTCGGTGTACTTCAGCAATCCCGGCTCGCTCGACGCCAGCGGGCCGCGTGCCGGCAAGCACCCTCTCGACGGAATCGTCCCGGCCGGGACCGCGATCACCTGCCGGACGCTGGGCTTCCTGTCGCAGCCGTTTTTCCCTCCTGGAATCCAGGGCTCGGGCGTGAAGGGACCCCTGTTCAACCTGGCCCTGGAGAATCGAATGCCGTCGCGTTTCAACCAGATGGGCTTCGCACCTCCCGGCGCCTATCCGGACACCCAGAGCGGGATCATCTTCTTCCCCGGCAGTGCGCCGCTGTACCGCGACGGCAAGCTGATCGGCGGCCTCGGTGTGTCCGGCGACGGCGTCGAGCAGGATGACTTCGTCACCGACCAGGGGATCAAGAAGGCACAGAAGGCTCTGGGTTTTGAGCTCGAGCCACCGGCCTCGATCCGCTGCGATCAGTTCTCGTTCCGCGGAGTCCGGCTGCCGTACTTCAAGTTTCCCCAGCATCCGCAGGGATGACCGGGTCATGATGCGCCTGATGTTCCACATCCAGGAAGAAGGTCAGCCGCCGCGCAAGGTGGAAATCCTCCATGGCCTCAAGATCGGCCGGGAGAAGGAAAAGAACGACGTCGCTTTGAAGGATCCCACGGTCAGCCGCAATCACTGCGTCGTCGAGCTCCGCAAAGGCCAGTTCTTCATCCGGGACCTCGGAAGCAAGAAGAGCACGCGAATCCTCGAGGCCGGCACCGAGCTCAAGGTCCTCGAGAAGGATCAGTATTTCCAGCTCCGACCCGGCCTCACGGTGGTCGTCGGCAATACTCTGCTCGGCGTGGAAGTCTCGAAGGGGGAGGCCGTCGTCGGCCAGGACCTGATCACCGCGGTCACGCTTGAGCCGCGCGACTCGAAGCATCCGAGCAACCAGCGGGTGTCGAGCAGCACGCCGTCCCTGCCGACGGGAGCGCGCGAGCAGGAATCGTACGACCCCTTCCAGGGGCCGGTCGCTCAGGCGGAAAGCTCGGCCCCGCCGATCCCGGCGAGCACCAGCCAGGAAGGTCAGGCGCCCCCGCCTCCTCCCAAGCAACCCTTCACCAGCACCAGGCGTTCCTCCTCGAGGCGCCTGGTCGCGGTCTCCGTCGACAAGATCTCGGCGCCGGTACCACCGGAAATGAAAGATCCCTCGACCAGCAATCTGCGCTCGGCGCCGGATTCGGGCGAGATCCAGAGGACCGAGGTCCTGGACGGGGTCGCCTACCTCGAGGCGTTGCGCGGTGCACAGCCGCGGCTGGTGGTGAGCGGATACGGAATTCTCGAAACTTTCGACATCGACACCACCCACTGGAAGATCGGCCGCTCCAAGGAGGTGCACCTGTCGCTCAACATCCGCTCGCTGTCCGAGCGCCATGCCAGCATTCACTTCAACGGCTCTTCATTCTTCATCCAGGACCTGGGCAGCACCAACCAGACTTTTCTGCAGCGCATCAGCGACGAATCCGAGAAGCCGCTCTCGCCCAACCTTCCGGAAAAGCTTCCCGATGACAGCGGCCTGAGATTCGGGGATCTGACCGCCTACTTCTACCTCGGCAGGCCCGAGCGCCATGCAATCCGCGCGGCTCTGCACGATCGAGCGCTCAAGATCCTCGAGCGGGCGGGAACGATCAGCGCCGCGGACCGAAAGAGCCTGCTGCAGCGCGACGGCTCCGTCCATCCGGGAGAGGAGTTGATCAAGAATCGCAAGCTGCGGATCACGGAATGGCTGGCGGCGCTGCGCCAAGCGGGCCGGAAGAAGACTCCAGCGTGGTCCTTCAAGTGGACGGCTCTGATCCTCGGCGGTGCAGTGTTGCTCGCGCTGCTTGGATGGCTGCTCACTCGTTGACGGCTCTTCCGGAAAGCTCCCGCGATGACCCTTGAATTCAATCGGCCGCGGGCAATCTCGATCATCAACCGCGACCTCCTGTCATTGCGGCACCTGGTGTTTGCTGCTCTCTTAGTGCTCGCATTTCTTCTGTGGGGCCTGCTTGAGCGCGCCGCCTTCGGGGATCGTTCTCCGGAAAACGGCATCTATCTCCTCGCGACCGGCTGGGCGGCGTTCGCGCTCTTCTTGTTCCTGATGGTCTACGCCCTGCGCAAGCGCGCCCACCGTTGGCGTTTGTCTCCGGAGCCCAACTTCTTCGCCGGAAGGGAGCGGCTCGAGAGGACCCAGGCGTCGATCGAGGAGGCGCTGCATGAGATCGCGACCCTTAGCGCGCGGCTGCGAGCAGGGGAAATCGTCTCCGAGCATGCGGCGATCGAGGATGCGCGTCGGGTGCTGCGGACCGGTGGAGCCGATCGATTCGTGCGAGTGCGCGCGGAGAAAGTCGCGGATGGATCGACCCGGCTCTACCTCGAAAAGCGCGAGCCGATGCTGCGCCTCGTGAGCTGGCTCAGAGCTCATCTTTTCCTCGGAATCGCAGCGGCGTTTCTCGTCTACTTCCACGGCGGCGGCCGAGCTCATTCCGCGATGGGCTTGTGGCTCAACTCTCTCAGCCTCGCCGTGATCCTGAGCGGAGTTGTCGGCGGCATTCTGTGGGTCCTCATGCCCGAGGTCCTCACCCGCAAGGAAGGGGATCTCAGCACGGAGAAGGCTTTCTCGCTCCTCGATCACTACCGGCGCAAAGTGGAGGAACAGGAGTCGCGCCTGCGAAGAACCTGGGAGGAGTCGCTCCTCCAAAAAAACGAGGCGAACGTCGACCAGGCGCTTGCCGATGCTCGGCGACGCGCGCTCGAGAATCCCGGTCACCGGGGAGATGGCGAGAACGATCACGATCGAACGATGAAGAATGCCGTCGGCGAATGTCTGCAAGGTCTGGCCAGGGTGGCGGCCACTGCCCCCGAGCCCGCCCGCAGCCTCATTCCGCGAATGACCCGGGCTTTTCGCAACTCCGACGCGACCCTGGAGGAATGGATCCGTGGACAGCAGAAAAGCATCAAGGACTCACTGGAGGCGGTGACTCGCGCCAAGGACAAAGGCGGGGCGAAGACGGAGGAAAGTGCGTTGCTGATCGATGCCCTGAAGGCTCTCCAGTCCACGGTTCGCATTCCGGCCGAGCTCGAGGATCTTCACGTCCTCAGGCTCCAGCTCCGGCAGGTCAAGTCCCGGTGGTCGGTGCTCGAGCTCTACAAGACCGTGCTCCACTGCTGGCGCGTCGTTCACGTGCCTTGCTCCCTGGCGCTGATCGCCGTGGTCCTCGTTCATATCGTCTCGGTATGGTGGTACTAGCCCGCATCATGCATGAAGCTCTACTGCGAATGGCCCAAGTTGTTTCGTGCTGCGTCGTTGCGACGATTTTGTTCCTCACGACATGTTCAAAGTCGCTCCGGGCAAAATGCGTCGCAGATCCTTGCCCGAACCAACTTTGGCTCATTCTCGCTACGACCTTCATGCATGATGCGGGCTAGCCCGGCTCGGAGGCCTGATTCGCGTGCAGATTCTCGATCCCGACGATGGTTTGAGGGAGATGCTGTGGGCGACTCCGCTGATCTCGAGCCTCGATGATCTTTCCCGGGAGTGTCTTCACGAGGAATCGAAGCTGTGGCAGCAGCCGGATCGGCTGCGCGCTTCCTACCTCACCTTCCGCCAGTACGAGCAGGACGAGCCGATCCTCAGCCAGGGGGAACGCGCGACGGAGCTGGTCATCGTGGTGTCCGGGCGGGCGGCCGAGACTCGCGGCGATCCGGATCGCGGCACGCGCCTCATCCGGGAGCTCGGCGAGGGGCAATGGTGCGCCGAGGCCAGCGCCTTGTCGCTCGCGCCGTCGCTGACCTCGGTGACGGCCGTGTCCGATTGCGTCATCGCGGCGATCGAGAATCGCCTGTTCCGGCAGATCTTCACCACCGCCGAAGGCGACTTTCAGAGGCGGATCGAAGACTCGTATCGAAGCCGCTACCTGTCGCTGCACCTCTCTTCGTCGCCGATGTTCGCGGCGTTGCGGCCGCAGGAGCTGAGCGACCTCGAGCGTCACGCGGAGCTGATCACCCTTCAGAAGGGCGAGATCGTTGCCGAACAGGGAGCCGCGGCGAATTCCTTCTTTCTGGTGCGCAGCGGGGGCGTCGCCGCATGGCGCACCGAGACGGACGGTCGCCGCAGGATCCTGTCCTACTACATGGGAAACTCCTCGTTCGGCGAGCACGCCCTTGCCACTTTTTCCCGGAACTGGCCCGCGACCTTCCAGACCGTCGCCCGGACCGACCTGGTCAAGCTCTCCCGGGCGGCGGTGCACGATCTCCTCGACCCGGAATCACCGGCGTTCGCGAAGCTCACGCACGCGGCCAATCTGTTCTCGCGCGCCGACCCTGCGGAGCTGGAGGAGGAGCTCGCCGCCCGGCGCGGTCGACTTGAGGACCCAGTGGCCGCCGAGCTCGACGTGATGGTCAGCCGCCAGTCGATGAAGGGCGGACACGCGCTGGTCATCGACCAGACCCGGTGCGTGCGCTGCAACCTGTGCGTCGAGTCGTGCGTGGCAGTTCACAACGACGGCATCCCGCGGATCAGCAAGGTCGGCAGCCGCGTGTTCGACCATCAGGTCCTGATCAACGCCTGCTACCACTGCGAGATCCCGGAGTGCATGTTCGCCTGCGAATACGGAGCGATCCGGCGCGACCGCGAGGGCGGGATCCATTTCGTCTTCGACGCCTGCGTCGGATGCACCGAGTGCGCCAAAGCCTGTCCGTACGACGTCATCCGGATGACCGGCCTTCCGGCGCACGAGCGGCCGGTGAAGCAGTCGTTCCTGCGCACGCTCCTGGCGCGCATCTCCTTTCTCGGCCAGCGCTGGTCGGCGCCCAAGGTCGAGATCGGCGCACAGTCGCTCCGCCCCAGCGGCGAGGTCGCGGAGGTCCAGGGCAAGGCGATCAAATGCGACCACTGCAAAGGGCTGCCGTTCGAGGCGTGCGTCTACAACTGCCCGACCCACGCGATCGACCGGTTCGCGCCCGAAAGCCTGTTCCAGATCTCTTCCGTCGGCTCTGAGAAAGGCGCCTGAGAGAACCGATGACGGTCGAGAGCGACAGACCGACAGCGAAGTTCCGCATCGTTCCGATCAGCCGTTCCGAGGAGCAGACGGTCGCGGCGAGCGCGATCACGCTCGGCACCTCGGCTGACTGCGAGCTGCTGGTCCGCGATCCGATCGCCGATCCGGAGCATTGCCGGATCGTTCACGAGGACGGTCAGTTCGTTCTGGTGGACGGCCCGTCCCCCGGAGCAGCGAGCTCGACCGGGACCTTCGTCAACGGCAGAGCGGTGATCGAGCCCCACCGGCTCGCGGCCGGCGACCGGATTCTGCTCGGCAAGACGCGAGTCGTCGTCGCCGCGCTCGAAGGCGACCTGATCACCTTGCAGATCCAGAAGGAGGCGTTCCAGTACCGGACGCCGGAGAAAGGCGAGAACCTCGGCGATCACGACCAGTGGGTGTACCGCGAGGCGCGGTTCGGCGAGATCCGCTCGCTCAGGGTCGCTGGCTGGATCGGCTGGCTGGCGGTGCTGGTCGGTCTGCCGCTCGTTCTGATCCCGGTTTCCACGCGTCACGCGTTCCTGGAGCCGGGACCGCTGTGCACGGATCACGCTTCTCTGTTCGATGCCGAGCAGCGCGCCTCCTTCCGGCAGAGCGTCGCCTCCCACAGCCGTTCAACGACACTCCTCTGCTATGCATCGAAGGCGGAGGCGCAGAGCTGCGGCGCGTGTCATGAGCCCTTCGAGGGAGTGCTCGACGAGGGCTGCAATCTGTGTCACAGCGACCTCCTTGAGAACCAGCATCCGTTCGCGCTCAAGCATCGCACGGATCCCGACCCGACAAAAGTCTCGTCCGGGGCCTCAGGGGAATCGTGCGTCGGCTGTCACGTCGAGCACCAGGCGACCGAGGGATTCGTTCCAGCCCTCGATGTCTGGAGGGAGCAGTGCGATCGTTGCCATGGCGGCACGGAGCTCGAATTGTGGTATCGCGACCCTAAATACAAGCCGAAGCGTGATCCCGCGAACGTTTCCCGTGACCGGACGGCGAATTACTACTCGTTTCAGTTCGGGCATGACGACCACAAGGAGATCAAGTGCCAGCATTGCCATCAGGCGCGGCCACAAGCTCGAGCGAACGCGGGAACCGCGCTGGACGAGCCGCAGCAGGCGGATTTCGAGGAAGTCGTTCCGTTCGAGAAGTGCTCAGGATGCCATCGACTCGGCCACCTCGACCCCGGCCTGAAGAGTCTCCATCCGAAACCGGAACACCAGTGGGAGATCCGCTGGCACGGCACGGACGACGAGGACAGCACGTGCCACCGTTGTCACGAGCCGTTGAAACTGCACGAGAAACCGGGGCTCTCACCTGAGCAACGAGATCTCCTGGCCGCGAGGAACTACTTCTCCAAGGAGCGCATCAGCGTCGAGCGCCATGACTTGGGGGAGGACGCCCTCGAGGTCTACGTCCGGTTTCGTGCCCGCTTCGAGCTGCCTCGGCGCAGCCACCACGAGCAGTTCGTCGCTCGCACCCTCGCATGCACGAGCTGCCATCGCAACGAGACGACTCTCTCCGCCGCACAGCCGCAGGAGTGCACTTTCTGGCACGCGCTGCACCTGCCGTTCGATCTGGCCGACCAGGCAGGGCCCGTGGGCTCGCTGGCCGTGCGATCAACAGACTGCCTCGACTGTCACGGCGCCGTAGCCGAGGCGCATGATCTGACCAGGTGCCCCGACCTCTACCAGGTCGAGAAGAACAGATGCGCCCACTGTCACAATGAAGTGCGAAAAGATGCGCAAGGAGTAATCATCGTGCCCATCACCCGCGACCCGCTGACGCTTGTGGAAGTCTCCGCACCGAGGGATCTCTCCACCGTGCTGCAGGAGAACTTTCCCCACGACGCGCACGCGAACTTCAAGAACCCGAAGCTGAAGGACGGCTGCTTCACCTGCCACGAGTTCCAAAAGGCCGGTCCGGATCCATCCGCCTTTTCGTGGATCCCGGTGACGAAGCCACCGATGAAGCAGTGCGTCACCTGCCACGAGGATCACCAAAACGTCGGCGGCGACGCCTGCCAGAACTGCCATCCCCTGGAGCCGGGCCGGTACAGCGAGTTCTACGGGCGATTGCCTCCCGGAGTCCCGCAAAAAGTCTGGCCACCGGAGAGACCCAAGCCGCCGGATCGGCCCTGGCCACTGCCCAACTCCTTCAATCATTTCTCTGGCGGACACGTCGGCGTCGACTGCCAGCGCTGCCACAACGGCATCGCTGACTCGAAGAGTCTCCAGGATGTCCCCATCCCCGACGAAAGCCAACCCGAGTGCCGCGCGTGCCACCTCGAGCAACGCGCCCGCTTCCACTGGAGATAGCGCTCCGTGACCTGCGAAGTAGATGAGCACCCGGTCGTTTTCATTCGGGATCAATTCCCCGGGTGGTCTCGAGCGCTGGCGTCGCGAGCACAACTCCCACCGTTCGTTTCATGGCTCGACAACCGCCACCAGCCGGAAACCGCAAATGATTTCCGCTTGATCCTCTTGATCGGTGGGAGTGCGCATCGTGGGCGGACAGATCCCGGACGAGTCCACGGTCTACGTCGAGCTCAAGGATGACGAGCTGACTCTGCAGGTGGAGCTGACGCCCAAGGCGGAGCCGGTGCCGCAGTCCTAGGTCCTCTTGCGTGAGCGGTCCTCGGGCTCAGGCTCCGCATGACACTGGCGAAAAGTGGTCTTACGTTGCATATTGACGCGGAGACCGGCACGAGGTCGACCGTCAGAGCAACAGCGGGACCAGGAATGAGCCGCCACTTTGCATGCAAGGCATCACTCGCGGATCCACCGGAGAGATAGTCATGGCGCACGAGCTATTGTCGGATCCGTTGTTGAAGGGCGTGCCAGTGTTCGATGGCTTCAAGGTCCTCAAGCCATGCGTTCTCTATGAGCTCGTCGGCCGCGGCGGAATGGGAGTGGTGTACCGCGGCAGACATCTCAGCCTGGACATCGATGTTGCGGTCAAGTTTCTCCTACCGGATCTCGAGCAAAAGAATCCAAGGGTCATCGCACGATTCCAGCGCGAAGCCAAGATTGCCGCACATGTCACGCACCAGAATCTGATCCGCGTCTTTTCGATCCATTCGAGGTTCAATGTCCATTACATCGTGATGGAGTATGTCTGGGGAGAAACCGCGAAAGCGTGCGTCAAGAGGCGCGGACCGCTTCCGGAGCGCGAGGCGCTCACCATCCTCCTGGAGGCCGCGGAAGGACTTGCCGCCGCTCACGTCAAGAACATCGTGCATCGCGACGTGAAACCGGACAACATCCTGATCTCCGCCGAAGGGGACGTCAAGGTGGCGGACCTCGGCCTCGCCAAGGCGGCGGGAGAACAGGACTTCCTGACTGCAACCGGAGCCGCGATGGGGACGCCGAATTTCATGCCTCCGGAGCAATGGTATGACACGCGTTCCGTTGGTCCCGCGGGCGATGTCTACGCCCTTGGCGCGACGCTGTATTTTCTGCTGGCGGGGAGGCCGGCAATCACGGGATCCTCACAAGCGGAGATCATGAGCCGGATCTGTTCGCAACCGTTTCCCGATGTCCGAAGGGAGATTGCGAACGTTTCGAGCGACGTGGCCCTCCTGCTGCGGCGCTGCACCCAGAAGAAACCCGACGAGCGGATCCAAAACGGCCGAGAGCTGGCGGAGGAGCTGCTTCGAATCCTGGGAGGAGAACGGGAGCGACTCGTTCAAGCTGAGACGGGAACGGGATCGAGAAGATTTCGTCTCCAGAACCCGCCTCCTCGTGAGACCATTGCCAGAATCAAGAGCGCCCTCCTCGGAACCGGTTCCCCGAAGGCCTCGGAGCAGCCGCTGCGTCGTTACCTCATCAAGCATGCCCAGGATCGATCAAAGCTTCCCGCGCCGCTTTTCTCTGCGGTGGCGGCGTCCGTGTCTGCACGGTCTGCAACCCGGGATCCGATTCCATTGTGGGTAGGAATCCTCTCTGTGATCACAGCGCTCGTCGTGTTCCTGCTGGTTCTTGGAACGCTGTTTCTGGGTTGATCCACTTCCCGTCTCCTCGTACCGATGCGACGAGGTAGCCCGGCAGACCTGCTATCTCAGGAGCCACAGAGCGCCGGTAAGGAGGAGAAGAACCAGTGCGAAGCGCACAAGCCAGCGGGTGATGCGTCCGGATGGGTCATTCTGCTCGGCCCCGGTCCCGGCTTCTGCCCGATGCATGGCGCTCACCCAGTCCTTGATCGAGAGGGCCCCCTGCAGCAAGAGTGTTTCCGCAGGGTGGGAATCGCCGTCCCTTGCGCCGATCTCGGCCTGTCGCATCTGTTCCGGCAGGAGCTTTCTCTCGGCTGACATCAGGTCGAGCGCCGGTTTGTACCACGAGAAGGATATGCGGGCTCCATCGGCATCGCATCTCACGACGAAGAGCATGTCCAGCAAGTCGCCGAGGCGGATGTGTTCCTCTGCAAAAATCTCGTAAGGGATGTTCGGCTTGAGCCTGCAGTCACCCACGAAGCTGCCGTTCAAGCTTGCGCGGTCCTCGAGGAAGAATCGTCCATCACAATAGAGAATGCGTGCATGAACCGCCGAGACACCTTCACTCGCGATCATGCAGTCGACGAGACCGGGATTGCCTTTCTTTCGCCGCCCCAGGACGAACGTACCGCAGTCATCCTCGATCTTCATGTTGACTCTGACGACGCGCCGTTCCTTTTGTCCGACGATCACGAGCCGAGGATCGCGTTCGGCAAGACCCGGGCACTGGTTCTGGGCGCTGAAGTGCTCATCGAAGTCTGAGAGATCCAGGTTGTCCGCTTCCCTTCCTTCATCACCGCCGGATTGGAGCATCCGGAGACGCAGGGCCGTGGTCGAGCCGCGCGAATGAGGCTCCACGGCCGCCGATTCGAGCACCGCCGCTTTTGCCTCGACCTCGGCCATCGCCCTCTGTTCCAGGGCCGCCTTGGAATCGAGATTCGCGGCCGCCGAGGCGGCGCGCCGTTCCGCATCCTTCGCCAGTTGGGCAAGCTTCGTAACTTTCTCCGAAAGTTGGTCGCAGAGCTCTTTTGCCTTCGTGGCCGCCTCCTTCAGTTGTCTTTCGCTCTCGCTCTGCTCCGTCGCGCGGCGTGCCGCCGTTTCCGCGTCCTTCCTGGACGCCGAGGCACGCTGAGCCGCAAGCTCCGCTGATTTTTGCAGCTCCGCCGCCTTCTGAAAGGCCTGCTGCAGATTCTTCTCCGCCTTCGTCACCTCCTCGACGAGATGGTCGAACTTCGCGGAATGCAAGGTTGCGTCCCGCGCGGCCGACAACCGTTCCTCGACGTGAAACGAGGCTTCCTGATTGGCCAGGAGAAAGGCCTCTTCGCGGTCGACCAGCACACCGCTTGCCAGCGTTGCGGCGGTTGGCTCCTCCGCGTCTTCCGCATGCGAAAGCGTCGCCGGTGTGTCGTGATCGCGGAACTCCAGGAACTCGATCCTGGTTCGTCCAACGACGACAAGAAGGCCGGGAGCAAGCCGCAGCTCGCCGTGGGGGTGAATCGTTCCTTTCCCTGAAACCAGGATCCCCCGCGTGTCCGACACGACCTCCGCCGTCCAGGAGTTCTCGCGGCGCCTGACTCGCACGTGGCGGGAAGTTGCCTGGGAGTCCTCCAGCACGCAGTCGCAGCCCGGATCACGGCCGATAAGCATCCCCTCGCCGAGCGTCACCTCCCTCGGAGGACGCCCTTCCTCATAGACGCGGATTACCCAGGACCCCATGGCTGCCGTGGTTCCAAGCCCTCCCCCGATGCCGGAATTTCTGCGAATTCCCGTGAATGCACGCTGCTTCCAAGCCTGCGCTACCTCTCGCCAAAACTGTCGACGATCTCCACGAACTTTTCAGTGGTCTCCGGAGGTACTCCGACGTCGCCGCATGCATTACGCAGAAGGCGTTTCGTTTCGTTCGGTACCGAAATCTTGAGATCGGTTCTTCCCTCGACCACCGTGTTGAACGCATCCGCGCCATACCTCAGCAACTCCTCCCACGGAAGTTTCTGACCCGGGTCCCCTCGAAGGCCTTCGTTGATCTGGTCTGCAAACGCGCAGAGGTCGGCCACAAGCTTGTTTGAATCTTCTCGACGCGCGCGCAATCCCTGCACTTTTTTAAGCGCCTTCAAGTAGTACCGATTCCCGGCGGATGTGTTTGCATCTGCAGGCTTCTGCTCCAACAATTGCGTCAAGTTTCCTTGTACGCGTTCTTCCTTTTGAGCGATCAGTTTCTCAACGATCACCAAGAGATTCTTTATCCGTGGATTCACTTGGCCAGCGACCAACGATTCGGGAACAAAGAGCTTTACAATGGATTCACGCAGGTCGCGACGGCTCTTCAGCACGTTGCCGACCTCCGGCAAGAGTCCAAAATTAGGGTTTTTCGGAGGATCCCATGCCGACCGGCAATCTTTCAGCGCTTCAGCAAGTTCGTTGAATTCAGAAACCGACTTCGAGATGTCATTCGCGCACTTCCATGTATCCTCCGTCGCAAGACCTTTTCCAAGCTGTTCGGCGAAAGTCTCGACCGTCGTCAGCCAGATGGTCTCGAGCATGATCCTCTGCTCTTGGAGGACCCACTCCATCAACCCGGAGTGCTTCTCATATCGAGGTTCTTTCAGCACGTTCTCCAATTTCCCTTTCGACGAGACGATTTTCTCCAGATTGTCGGGCAGGTCCTCCAGTGCAACCGTTGTCGCTGCCTTGCTGGTATTGACAAGCTTTTCCACGGCGCAATTCAACAACTCAGCTTCGTGATCCATCAATTCAGGATCTTTCAATTCAACCGTACCGAGATCGGCCAACAACTTTTGAAGAATCAATGGAGCGTTGACGAAGTTCAGATCGACGTACTGGCGGACCCGTGGCATCACAGCCTTGACGCAGGTTGCTTGATCCTCGGCTTGAAGTCCCTTGCAGGAAGACGGGATCCCACCTGGGCCTGGTTTGAAATCGATGATACCCTTCATCAGCATCTCAAAACGCTCGAGCTGAGTGTGCGTCTCCACAGAACAACGTAGCATCTCTTCTTGTTTCGAGATCTCAGCATCGGTTCGCCCGATCCAGGAGGGGGGCAAACCTGCCTGGACCACTTGTTTCCTGGCTGCCTCAAGTATCTCTCGGATCGCCGGTACTGAGCTTCGAGGCGCAAGATCCTTATCGAAATACTTCTCGAGGCTCGTCTTGATTTCTTCGCAAACGTTTCTGTCCGCGCCAAGATCGGCTGCTTCGAGGACCTTCCGACCCAGCTCGACGGGATCAGCGAGTTTCACAAGCAAACTCTCTATCTGCTTTGCCAGAGCATCCGTGATTTTCCGTGCTTTTGCTTCTGCGCCATCCCAAAGCAGACACCAGATCTCTCTCGCGCCTTCCGCGGTTCCCCATCCGTCGCGGAGGTAAGCCGGGTTCCAGGCGTTTCGCGCCAATCCAAGAAGCAAGAACAGGAGCGGCAAAGGGAGCAGGAGCAGCGGCAGGCGGGCCACGATCCTCGCGAGCGTCCGCACATCTCTCCCGTGGAAACGATCCGCGCGAAAGACCGTCAGATCCTGGTCAAGCTCCGCGGAACCACCGTGAAATGAATCTGCGATCCTGCGCATGACTTCCGAGGCGGATTCGATTCGCCTGTTTCGATCCTTCCGCATCATGTCGAGAACGAGCTGGTCGACCCACTCGGGCAGATTGCGGACGAGATCGCGAGCGGGCGGCGGCTCCGTCTTGGGGTCCGTAAGGCTTGCGATGGGGGTATAGCCCGTTCCGGGATATGGTTGGCGGCCGGTCACCATCGCGTAGAGAACGACTCCGAGAGAATAGAGGTCGGTGCGATGATCGAGCTGTTCGTCCCGGGCCTGCTCTGGAGAGAGATACTGGAAAGTCCCCAGGATCTCGCCTCGGGTCGTCAGCGCCATCGAATCTTCCGAAAGGGACTTGGAGATTCCAAAGTCGCTCACCTTCACCTCCCCCTTGTGGGAAAGGAGGATGTTGTCGGGCTTGATGTCCCGGTGCACGATTCCTTTCTTGTGAGCAAAGGCGAGAGCATTTGCAACCTTGAGGGTGATCTTGACTGCTTCCTCCCAGAAAAGGCATCCCTTCTGCTCGAGGAGCGAGCGAAGACTCCCCCCGTCAAGGTACTGCATGATGATGAAGTGATAAGCGCGCTCGCCCTCGGGACCTTTGATTCGTTCACGCACCCAGTCGTAGATGGGAACGATGTTGGGGTGCTCGCTGTTGGCCATGGCCTCCGCTTCGGACTTGAAGCGCTGAAGAGTCTTTTCCTCCTCTTGATGCAATACCTTTACGGCTGCATGGCGGCGGATGTCGCCACGGTAGGCCAGATACACGCTCCCCTGACCGCCGGACTTGATCAGCTCCCCAATCTTGTACCCCCGTACCACAATGCCGGTGAGCGGGCCGGCGTTCTTCATTTTCGAGGATGCCGACGATCCAGCCTGCGGCTCCACCATTGACGGCGCGACCACCGCGGGGGACTGCACACTCTCGTCACTCAGCGGGACGGAAACCTCTCCGGGTGGGGCGGCATGCGAATAGCGGGGCACAGTGACCATCCGGTTGCAGTTGCCGCACGGAAATTTCGATCCCGGCACGTGACTGATGGTGCTGTACTGGGCTTCACAGTGAGGACATAGAAACGTGTTCTTGCGGACGTAGGAGGTGATCTTCTCGAGGTATTCCTTGGGAATCTCCGACGCCAGAAGCTCCACCATGGAAGCCTTCCCACCTGAGCCGCGCTGGCTCTGCTTCCACGTGGTCTTGATCATCTCGGCCTTCTCGGCGTCGAGGTAGCCGAGACTCACGGCGACCGCCAAGAAGTCATGCTCCGTGCTCATCTTTCCCGGTCGCCGTCCGTGCGCGAGGATGCTTCATCCTGCTTGATGTCGCTTTCTGAAGCCGTCTCTTCCGAAAGCCTTTGGGCTACCTCGAGTCTCTTTTCGATCTCGTCGAGCAGCCGTTTCATCTTGACGCACGACGCTTCATGAGTGCTCAACATCTCCTCGGTCAGATACTTGAAGCTTTGAAGCGCGTCTGTTTCGACCGCCAGCAATTCATTCTTGAGAGTCTCGTAGTCCTTCTGCACGTCTTTGATGTCCTGGACTTCCTGCATCAGTTTGTCCTCTTTCGCCTTCACAGCGTCCAGCGAGCTGGCCAGCTTTTCGACCCGCTCTTGCAGATCTTTGAGATTATTCTGAACGATCGGGATATTGACTTCCTTGATTGCTTTCAGATCCACGTCTTCGATGACCTTCACTCTTCTCGGAAGATCCTCGGCTTCGATCTCCTGCTCGATCTTCGCGACCCTTTCCGAAAGCGCTTTCTCGATCGTCTCCACCCTCTGCGAGACATTCGAATTCTCGAGCGTGACAACTCTCTCCTCGAGCTTCGTGTTCGCGCAGCCGGCCGCTGACAAAGAAAACGACACCACAACGACTGTCATTCCTGAAAGCCGATTCAAGCAATGGTTCACGACTAGCCCCTTTTCAGTTCACTTCCCGGGCGGAGCGTCCATGCGATCGACGGGAGACATCCAGGCGTCGCGCCGAACCTGCTGGGCTCCGGCTTTGCCGTCCTCAAACCCCGCCCGATGCGGATTCCATGAGCACAAGAAGCTAGCGAGGTGTAGTGGCCGGGTAAAGGCCCTGCCGGGGTCAGCGATGGGGCTCTCTGACCCCGGTGGCACGCAGCCCGGCCAGTCTCAAGGAGACATCTTTCGTCGTGCATGGTCCGGCGGCGCCGTTCCTCACTGCGCACCCGCCGTCCTCCTCCACCAGGCATTGACAAACTGGTCGTCGACATCAAGGTGGTCACCCCCTGGGCGACCCTGGGCGAGCGCGATCGCCTCCGCGGCTTACACTTACCGTTGACCCTGAGGTCAGGCCGTGCTCGCCGTTGGGAGGCGGCTTGGTGGAACGGACAAGCCATGAACAGCATCGCAATGTCAGTTGTGTATGTAGTGCTGGCAGCCATGGAGGCGTGCTCCGCTCCCACCAAGGCCCGCGAGTGACATGATGCGCGTGTTCATCAAACCCTTGGGAGGAGATCACACCGTGAATGAGAGCGTACTGCGTTCGCTGACGAAGAAGCAGGAAGAGCCTGGACTGCGAGCCGGCAAGAGTGTTCGAAGCGAAGGAACGAACCCATGAGACAATGGTGCAAGACGATGCGGAATCCATGCCTGCTTGTGCTCTCTTTCGCGCTGGATGGAAATCTTGCGGCACAAGAATCGGCGAGCGCCGGGAAGCCGTGGATCAATGGCTACGAGAACGCCAAGGTCCTCGCGAAGAAGGAAGGGAGGATCCTCGTTCTGGTCTTCCCCTGAAGGGGCTGCAAGGAATGGTACACGGGTCTGTACCAAGAGAACGACAAGCTCGCCGAGCTACTCCGGGACAAATGCGCCACGGTGTACGTGGACGAGATTGAAGTCTGGCCTCGCTTCAACATCCAGCTCCGCCCCGCGATCGTCCTCGCGGACGCCGAGGAGCGCGTCTACTACCGCGCATTGGACCAACTGTCAGCCGGTGAATTGATGACGCAGATTGACGGCGGGCTGAAGTGGCTCAAGCGGCCCCGGGAAGACGCAGCCACGGATCCGTTCGCGGAAGTTGCAGAGCTCCTTGGCCGGGGTGATCCTCGGAGCGTTGATGCCGCGCTCCAGCGCTTCCAGGTCCTTTATCGGAATCCGCAGGAGCTGGATCGGCTGTCCGCCCTCGTCACCGAGTCGCGACTGCGCGCGGTGAAGCTGATGGGAACCGTTCAGGACGGGAGCCTGAGGAAACTGTTGATGCGCATCCTTCGAAATGACCCGAACGATTTTGTTTGCGCGGCTGCCGGCGGGGCGCTCGCGCTGTCGGCTACGCCAGCCGACGTGCCGGAACTGCTCGATGTGGTCCAGGACACGTCGCAGGTTTGGATCCAAAGGGAAGCAGCACTCGAGGCGATCGGCGGCGTCGTGGATCGCTGCGGCCCGCTCCCGAAGGCCGAGACCGTCATCATCAAGCTTGCGGAGACCGATTCGACGGCAATCCGCCACCTGTCGGTTTCTTTTCTTGGCAGGATGAGATCGCGGAAGGCAATCCCCGCCCTTCTGGCGATACTGAAGCGCGACTCGGAAACGGCTCGGGCGAACGAAGGAAAAGCGGCAATCAAGGCGCTGGGCGAGATCGCTGAACCTAGGGCCGCTGTGCCCCTGAAGGAAACGCAAGCGAGGGAGACACCGGCAGCCCGGGATCCGTCCGCATGGATGCCGATTCGATGGCTGGCCGCTGAAGCCGCGTGCTCGCGGGCTCTCTGCGGCGACCCGGATGTGATTCCACTGCTCATCGCGATGATGGAATGGCCGGATCAGTACCTCTCGGCTCGATCGAAGCTTGCGCTCGTGACCGGCCGGGATTTGGGAAGCGATCCTGAGGAGAGCGGTCGCCTCTACCTCGAGTGGTTTGAAACCAACCGAGGAAGGACGCGCGAGACCTGGCTCGTGCAGTCGCTCTTCGGGCCGGAGTCGAAGTTCGAGGAACTCGCGACGACGGAGAGCGTCCTCGCGTTGGAGACTCGCGCGGGTGCGGACCAGCCTGAGCATGTCCGTCGTGGAGCGGAGGACCTGATTCGCTGGCTCGCTGCGGACATCGTCATCGTAGATCCCGGCCGGTGGCTGAAGTGCAACCGCCCATACCTGTACTGGAAGTCCAATCCGCGAGGACGGCGAGCCCTGGCAGTCGATGGTGCAGCTCGCGTGCGGCAGCAAGCGACCGCTCAATCGACGCGGGTCTTTCCGTAGCGCTGAGGGAGCGCGCCTCGGCAGGATTTCCACCAAGGCGGGACGTCATTCCCGCGGAGGCGAGAATCGAGTAACTCCGCGCCCGCCAGTCCCATGTTCTGGATTCCCGCTTTCACGGGAAGGACGTTGCGTCAGGGGCCTGGATTCCCGCTTTCGCGGGAATGACGGGGGGCAGGTGCTGGGCGCGTGAATGGCCTGGATTCCCGCTTTCGCGGGAATGACGGGGGGAGTTCGCGGGAATGACGAGGGGCAGGTGCTGGGCGCGTGAATGGCCTGGGTTCCCGCTTTCGCGGGAATGACGAGGGCCCGCTTCCACCGGCGAAGCCGTCACTTCCCCGGCGGAGTCCGGGTGATCTGTGACTCGAACCGCGCGCGCTTGCGTGCGACCAGTTTTCTCTGCAGTTCAGACGTGACTCTGCGGTCGCGGCGGGAGGAATAGAGAACCCATCCGAGCAGCACGACGCCGGCGCCGACGATGGCGGTCGGCGCGATCTTGCGCAGGGAATCGTCCCTCACGGTGAACTTGACGAACCGCTTGACGACGATCAGCGGGCAGGTGATCACTTCGTGGCTCTTGGCGACGTAGCAGTAGCGTTGCAGGAATATGCCCTCGGCGATGACGTTGACGTTCTTCTCGCGAATCCAGTCCGGGGGGCGTTCGGCGCTGATGAGATAGGTGAAGCACGGTCCGAAGTGCACCAGCAGGCTGTGGTACACCGACATGAGGTCGAGCGGGTTCTCGCCGCCGGGACCGAGCTGTCGTTCCCAATGGTCGTGGAACGAGCCCAGCACCCGGACCGCCTGGCCGCGAAGCTCCGTGGGCCGGTCGAGCAGCATCTTCTGGGTGCAGTCCTGACCGGTGGCGCTGATCGTCTCGGCGTCCGTGTTGATGACGTACGACAGAACGTGCCAGAGCGCGTCATCGCGGATGTTCGCCTGGTCTTCCAGCTCGTAGTCGCGCACCGATTCCAGGAACGGCAGATCGAGCTCCGTGACCGGTGGAATGGCCAGGAACGAGTGCAGGATCTCCTTTCCCACGAAATGCAGCGTCGGGTCGACGAGATCGCCGCTGCCCGGGTCGAACAACGCCACCTTCTTGAAGAAGAAGCCGTTGAGCCGCAGCACCTGGCCGGGGGAGAAGTCCCTGGGTTCCTCCAGCACCGAGAACGAATAGGCGCGGCCGTTGTCGTCGCGCGCCAGTCCCACGTGACAAGTGAGACCCTGGGTGACCGTCGTGTCGGAGACGTCGAGCATGATCTGCTCGGCCTTGCACGACAGGTACCGGGCCTTGACGACCCACGGTTCTCCGCGATGCTCCGCGGGGGAGGTCTCGATCGCCTGGAACGGGTCGTCGTCGAGCAAACGCGCCTTGAGCCGTCGGAAGTCTCCGGGCACGAGCTTGCCGGATTCCATCAGGAGGTGCAGGAGGGGCTCGCGCTCCCGCACCACTCGCTCTTCGGGTGTCGAGTCCTTCACCTCCCCGAGCAGCTCGCGATCGACTCGTGCGGCCGGCGGTGCGTTGCCCTCATCGGCGGGCCGCGCCGCCTGCTCGGGGAGCTGCCCCTTGTGCTCGTCCGCGCCCTTTCCCCGAAGGTAGTAGAAGACGCCGACGACTCCCAGGAGCATCAGACCCAGGAGCATCAGCCGCCAGTGGTCCGCGCCCTTCGTCGGCGCTTGGGTGAAACGAGTCTTGTCCAAGTCTGCATTCCAGGGAAAACAACGGTGCCGTCCAGGCAGTGAGAAACTAGCGATCCACGTCTCTTCCGGATGGAAACGAATCCTCGCTGCAGACGGTTTGATTCAAGGCTTCGCCATCCTCTTCCTCTCCTCTCCTCGCGGAATACTCCCGTCAGTCGATCCGATCGAGCGGCTCCTGCAAGCCCCAGTTCTCGCCTTCGACGGTCTTGCGTCTCTCGATCACGCAGCAGGCCAGCAGGAAGGCGTAGAAGCCGGCGACCAGCGCGGCCATCAGCACGCCCGGAAACGGGCCGATCGCCATTCGCTCGGGAAGGTCCCGCCAGGTCGTGCTCGGCGCTCCGGAATGCGCGGGGTCCCACAGCTTGATGAACCAGGCGAGCAGCAGGATCAGGAAGATGTAGAGGTAGTTCTTGAGGAGGCGGCGGCGAAACGCCTGGAAATACGTGATCTTGAAGTGCGGATGGAAAAGATCCGCGGCGACCAGGATCCCCCAGTCGGGCTCCGGGCTCTCCGGATTGCGGCGCAGGATCGGTGCGAAGAAGTTCTCCTCGAGCTTGCGCACGCGACTGCGCCACACGTCGTAGAACCGGAAACGGCGCGCCTCGATCGCGAGCATGACCAGCACCAGCAGAGTTCCCAGCATGACCATGTGAGGCGCGCGCTCGGGGTTGTGCAGGGCGAACGACAGCACGGCCGCGGTCGTGAACACCGCCCAGTAGGTGGTCTGATCCAGGCGCGATCGCCACACGGTCTCGCGCTGCATCTCGCCGCGGTAGAAATGGATCACCGCTTGAAGGTACTCGGACCGCGTGAGAGGTTTGGATTCGTAGTCTGCCTCCGAGGGAGCCGAGGCGTCCGGTGGAATCCGTTCCGGGCCCTTCATCGTCGACGGGATCTCCGTCCTTGGGTTCATGAAATCGTCTCCGTGGTGCTTCTTGCGGAGCGCTATTGTCCTGGCTTCTGCATGGGCGATCAAACCTTTGGTGGAAGAAGCGGGAGATGGAGACGCAATCCTGGGCGGGTCGAGAGGTGCATCGGAGCCGCTCAAGACCCTGGCCAAGGATGCTCCGGAGCCTCGACGACCTCGACCGGCTGAGCGAGATGCTGCTCGACCGCGAACGATCTCCGGCGTTTCATGCCGGAAGAAGACGCCTTTCGCTCGCGCCGATGCGCCGCCTCTACGCAGCGCTGGGTCATCCCCTCGATCGGATCGCCGCGGTGCACGTCGCCGGGTCGAAGGGCAAAGGCTCGGTTTGCTTGTTCCTGGAAAGCCTGCTGCGGGTGCAGGGCGTCCGGACCGGGCTGTACCTCTCGCCCCACGTCGACTCCTGGCTGGAGCGCATCAAGGTGTGCGGCCGGTCGCTCTCGAGCGTACGCTTTCTCGATGCCATGAATCAGGTCGCCGCGGTCGGCCAACGCCTCGGGCTGCCGCCACCGTCGTTGTTCGAATGGTTGACGGCGGCCGCGTTCGTGGTCTTCGAGCGGTCGAAGGTCGAGGTCGCCGTGGTCGAAGTAGGCATCGGCGGGCGGCTCGACGCCACCAACGTCATCCGGCCGGAGGTGTGCGTACTGACGGCGATCGAGCGCGAGCATGAGGCGATCCTGGGGCGGACCTTGTGCAGAATCGCTCAAGAGAAGGCCGGCATCATCAAGCCGGGAGTGCACGTGATCAGCGGACTTAGAAAGTCCGAGCAGGCCGCACGAGTGGTCGAAGACGTCGCCCGGCAATGCGCGGCGCCGCTGTCGGAGTGGGGAGACGAGATCCGCCTGAAGGCGAAGGGCCGGCGCTTCGAGCTGACCTTGGCCCGAGTGCCGGCGGCCTCCTTCCGTGAACCGGAGGGCGGATCGCATGCTGCGCGCAACGCGGCCCTGGCACTGGCGGCACTGTGGCAGCTTGGTCGCCGCCGTACTGATCTGCAGATTCAGTGGCGAGCAGCTCTTCTGTCGCGTGGAATCCGCCAAGCGCGTCTCAAGGGTCGTGCCGAACGCATCGGGGCACGGCCGGTGGTCTACCGCGACGGCGCCCACACGCCCCGATCGATCGAAGGAATTATCGACTGGGTCCGCCGCAGGCACCCCCGGAGCCGCCTCGCGGTGGTGCTGGGGCTCAACCGCGACAAGCGGATCCGTGAGTGCCTGGAAGGCCTCAAAGGGAGAATCGGCCTCCTTGTTGCGACGAACGTGCCCTCGAGTCGCTCGCTGGCGGCCACGGAGCTCGCGGCCCGTGCTCGCGGAATGGGGTTCGAGACGCGAGCGGTCGATTCGCCAAGGCAGGCACTCCGGGCGGCGAGGACCTGGGCGGGGAAAGGCGGCTGCGTGCTCGTCACCGGCTCGTTCTGGCTTGTCGGTCTGTTCAAAGTATCTCGGGATAGGCTTAGCGCGCGACTCGTCAGAAGGCAGAAACCAGAGTGATTCCGATCATCAGCCATTTGTTCGTGACCGACCGATTCCTGATCAAGGGTCGCGCCATCACCGGTGACCGACGGTTGTCGACGTATCTCGAGACCGTGCGCAAACCCTGGGTGATGATCGAGGACGTGACGTTGATCGACCTTGCGACCAGGGACCGCGTCGTGGTGCAGCGCGGCCACCTGCGTTCGAAGGACATCGTCCTTGCTCATGAGCTCCTGGACATCACCGGCGACCAGTTTCGCAAGACTCAGGGCGAGGTCGGCTCGGACGACCTCGATCTGGTGTGCTGCTACTTTCGCCACCCGATCCGCTACGAGCTGACCGGAAGGGTGCGCAAAGATTCAACCTTGGCGGACGAATCGTCGGGCTTCCACGTGGTCCTCAATCCGTCTCTGCGCGGCTTCGAAACCGCGGGAGACGCGGACCTCGAGCTGGTCACGCGGCTTCCTTATCTCATCGTGCAGCGGTCCCACATCCAGTGTCTTCTCGGACTTTGAGCGCCACGCGCGCTCCGCGCCCTGCCTCCCTGCCCCTCGATGCGCCCGCGCTCGCGAGCGTGCTGTTCTTCCTCTCGGGCACGGCGGCGCTCCTCTATCAGATGGCGTTCCTGCGCGAGCTGCTCGAGTGGTTCGGCTCGACGGCGCAGGCGACCGGTGCCGTGGTCGGCGCATTTCTCGCCTGCTTGATGGCCGGCGCGCTCGCTGCGGCCCTGTGGATCCGTCGCGTTGGGCGGCCGCTGCGCGGTTATGCAATCCTGGAGCTGACCGCCGCGGCGGGAGGCGCGCTCGCCGCATGGATGTTGCCGCACCTCCAGCACCTGGCACATGGAGTCGCAGGCGCCGCAGGCTCGACCGCGGGCGTCCTCCTCGAGCGCTGGATCCTGTCCTTCGCTCTGATGCTGATCCCGGTCGGCGCCCTCGGCGCGACGCTGCCGTTGCTCGCGCAATTCCGGAGCCTGTCGATGGCGCGTGCCCGCGCCGCCGGCGGACTGCAGACGGCCAACACTCTGGGCGCGGTCGCCGGAACGCTGCTCGGCAGCCTGTGGGCGCTCGGCGCTCTGGGCATCGTCGGCACCCTGGTCCTCGCCGCGGTCTTCAACGGCCTGATCGCGATGGGCGCGTGGTGGCTGGCTCGATTTGCAGAGGCGATGACGGAGGTCGTCAAGCCGCGACCCGAGGAAGATCCGCGGTCGGAACTTCCGATCGTGTCGCGAGCCACGGCCGCGAGCTACCTGCTGCTGTCCCTGTTCACGGGCGCGATCGTGGTGGCGATGGAGGTGCTGCTGTTCCGTGGCTTGATCCAGTTGCATCGCGGCGGGCAGGACAGCCTTGGGGTGCTGCTCGCGGTGTTCCTGCTCGGCAACGCCGCGGGGAATCAGGCAGGCGTATGGCTGACCCGGCGCTCGGAGGATCCGCAGAAGCTTCTCATCACCGCGCAGTGGTGCGTTGCCGGATCGATCCTCTGGGCATTGCATGCGCTGTTCCGCATCGCGGACGCGTCGATCGACTCCTTCTGGTGGTCGAGCTCGCAGGCCATGACCTTTACCGCGCGCGTCGCCATGGAAGCAGTCGTGACGCTGATCGTCGTGGGACCCGTGGCGGCGAGTCTGGGTCTTTCCTTCCCGTGTCTCGCGCAGTTTCGTCCCGGAGGGCGGCGGCTCGGAAGCTGGGTCGCCTGGCTCTCAGCCTGCTGGACCGCGGGCGCAGTCCTTGCGGGGTTGTGCGTGCCGATGCTCCTCGCTTTGTGGGGCATGCGCGGTGCGCTGTTCCTGTGCGCGGCGGTTCCGCTCGCCGGTGCGTTCCTGGTGATCGGGTGCCAGGGATTCCGGATCCCGAGGGGTCAGGGAGCAGTGCTGATCTCAGGGTCGGCGGCGTTGCTGCTCTTGTGTCTGTTCCCTGCCGGCTCGAAGTCGATCCTGAAGGACCCCCTGCGTTTCTACCGGGCGGGAACGACGGAAGCGGACGTGCTGGTCGACTACGGTGAGGACGCGGTCGCAAACGTCGCGATCGTGCAGCGCCCGGGCGGCGAGCGCATTCTCAAGGTCAACAACCACTTCGCTCTCGGCGGTGCCGGCTCCTCCGAGGTCGAGGAGATGGAGGCGATCCTGCCGGCCGTGCTCGCCGGCGAGCCGAAGAAGGCGTTGGTGCTTGGCGTCGGCGCCGGAGTGACGGTGGGAGGGCTCAGGCGCTTCGGGTTGTACGAGATCGACGCCGTCGAGATCGTGCCCACGGTTCGCGAGTTCCTCGAGCATTTCGAGGCCGCCAACGGCGGGATTCTCCGTGACCCTGCCGTGCACCTTTACGAGGAGGATGCCCGCACCTTCGTGCGCGCAGCCAGGGAAGAGAGCTACGACCTCGTCATCGGCGACCTGTTCTTCCCGTGGCAGAGCGAGGCCGGCTTCCTGTACACGCGCGAGCACTTCGAGCGGGTGCGCGCCATCCTCCGGCCGGACGGGATGTTCTGCCAGTGGCTGCCGGCGCACCAGCTCCGCTGGGACGAGATCGGCATCATCGGCCGGACCTTCTGCGAGGTGTTCGACGACACCACCGTGTGGCTCGCGAGCTTTCGTTCCCCGTTCCCGGTGCTGGGCCTGGTCGGAACGAATGGCCATTTCGCGATCGACGTGCGGCGGATCCGCGATTCGCTCGCAGTTCCGCTGCGCGCCGAGCTGTTCAAGCGCCATCGCATCGATGACGTGCGAAGGTTCCTGGCGCTCTACATCGGCGACAGCTTCTTCTTCAAGGACCGCTTCGGCGGCGCGGACATCAACACCGCGGACCGGCCGATCGTCGAGTTCCTGGCCGGGCGGCGCAGCGAATCGGACGGCGTGGTCGCGATCCACAGCCGCGACCACCTGTTCGAGTTCCACGAGGACGTCGCCGGCAGAATGACGGTCGAGGGCATGGAGCCCAAGGAGAGAGCCGCGCTCCAGCACGAGCTGGTGACCCACTCCAAGATCCAGTGGGAGGTGTACCAGGCGAACACGTTGCAGCTCCGAGCCGACGCTTTCGCGTCGCTGCCCAGGGCGATGCAGCTCAACGACCCAGAGAAGCTGGAGCTCGAGGCCTACCAGAGACTGGGAGGAGTGCTGCACGCGGTTCCGGACGATCCGACCGCGACCGAGGAGATGGTCGAGCTGTTCCAGCGGCGGCTGCGCAAGAGAATGTTCCGCAACGTGGTCGAGGGAGTCAGCGCTCTGCTCGAGGGCGGGAAGATCGCCAGGACCGCGCGGTTTCGCAATCTTCGCGGCATGGCCCTGCTGCTCGCCTCCTGCGACCCGGAGCAGGCGCCGATGTTCAACCATCCTCTCGATCTGGCGATCAAGGACTTCGAAGAATCGATCGGCGAGAGCCCGGAGCTGGTCGAGATCCAGGTGAACCTCGGCATTGCGCTGTTCCTCGCGGAGCGGGACGAGGACTCGCTGTCACGCCTGCTCGACGCGCGCTCGCGCATCAAGGCGCCGCAACGTGCCGGCGGAACCGGACTCCCGACCGTGCCCGAGGCGATCCTCCTCTACCTAAGCGGCGAGAAAGAAAAGGCCCGCCAGGTCCTGTCCGCCGCCCCGTCGATCCTTCCCTACCTCCCCTCCGTATGGAAACGCATGGAGTCGCCCCGCCTGCCGTGAAGTCGGACAAGCCCGATTCACCTCCAGGAATGTCAGATAGAGACGTCGGCCTTCGATGAGCTTTCTGATGAGGTCATCCCGACCGCTGCGCTTTTGCGAACAACGCTTCGGGTCGGAACACCAGCTCTGCGGAGGGGAGCCTTCTGATGCGTGCCTCGGCTCGCTGCCGGCACGCGGTACGCGCCGGTTCGGACAGGGTTGCGAGGCGCCGTCCGGGCATTCCACAGCCGACCTGCATCTCCACCAGGACCTCCGGCGTCCATCGATGCTCGAACAATTCGGACCAGACGCGCAGAGGCACGAGGCCGGAGAGACGGACCAGCCCTGACAGTTTCTCGGTCGTGTCCATCTCGGCATGCTGCATCACGCTCTGCTCTCGCGGGTCCTCGGCCGCTCCGTGTTGGTCGAGCTCTTCGTTCCAGATCGCCACTCCGGGTACGTCGGGGCACTTGCCCCAGACGACGATTCCTACGATGCCCCAGGGCCGCAGGACCCTCCGGATCTCACGCAGACCCGACACCGGATCCCTGAGATGGAACAGCACGAACGCGACCATGGCCACGTCGATCGTCTCGCTGCCAAGGGCCAGAGATTCCGCGTCCATGACCGACAAGGAAGAGATGGACGTTGCGCGGGCCATCCGCAGCATCCCTTCCGACCGGTCGACGCCGTGGAGGTGCGACCGCGGCGCCTCCGCACGCAGATTCTGCAGCAGCTCGCCTGTGCCGCACCCAAGGTCGAGGACCTGGCGCGCCGAGTAGAGCGGCAGCGCTGCGAGCAGAGGTCGAGCCATCGGGCGGATCACGGGCGCCCAGCACCTCTGGTAGGCGGTGGCCTTCGAGGAGTAATCGGCAGCCAGGTTCTGTGATGCGTTGACCGACACGGATCTCGACCCAACGGGAGGATATCGTCCCGGGAGCCCGGGACAGGGAAGGCTTCGACTGCTGCGACGGCGGTTGCTTCATTGCGATCCGTTGTCCTCGCTTGTACGAGTCACGACGGACTGTCTGGGGCAGGGGCGCGACCTCTTGACCAAAACCTCACTCCCGCGACGACATCCACGTATCAGAGGTGAACGGACCGATGGGCGAGAATCACCAGACAGCCTTTCTGCTCGCTGGATCGCTCGAACGTGAAGGAAAGGAGATCTCATGAATCAGCGGCGGTGGATCCTTCGATCTTCGATCGCGCAGGCTCTCTCTTTGATCATGTCGACCTCGACAGCCGCGGCCCAGGATTGGGCGAAGACGCGCCTCGAGGCGTCGCCACGCCACCTGGAGTGGGTGAAGGTCAAGCAGGGCGACCGTGAGGTGAATTGTTCGATCGCCTTTCCGGAAGTGAAGGACAAGGTGACCGCGGTGGTGGTGATCCACGAGATCTTCGGCCTGACGGACTGGGTGCGCGGCGTGACCGACCAGCTCGCCGAAGCGGGCTACATCGCGATCGCGCCCGACCTCCTGTCCGGACTGGCGGAAGGCGGAGGCGGCACCGCCGAGCTCGGCGGCGGCGACGCCGCGCGCAAGGCGATCTCCTCGCTGCCGCCCGACCAGGTCACGGCGGATCTCAGCGCGGTCGTGAAATACGTCGCCGCGCTGCCCGCGTGCAACGGCAAGGTCGCGGTCGCGGGATTCTGCTGGGGCGGCTCCCAGACCTTTCGCTTCGCCACCAACCACAAGGACATCAAGGCCGCGTTCGCGTTCTACGGCTCGGGCCCGGAGACCGAGGAGGAGCACGCGCGCATCCAGTGCCCGGTTCACGGCTTCTACGGCAGCGACGACGCGCGCGTCAACAAGTCCATCCCCGGCTCCACCGAGTTGATGAAGAAGGCGGGGAAGACCTACGAGCCCGTGACCTACGAAGGTGCGGGCCACGGTTTCATGCGCGCCGGCGAGGCGCCGGACGCCTCGGAGGCGAACAAGAAGGCGCGCGAGGAGGCCTGGAAGCGCTGGAAGGAGCTGCTGAAGAAGATCTGAGGAGCGGCCGACGAAGCCACAACACCGGGGGGTTTTCCATGCCGAAGGTGACCGAGCTCTGCATCAATGGAGCGACCCGGGGCGTCGACGCGGACTCCGAGCGATCGCTGCTGAGCGTGCTGCGCGATGATCTCGAGCTGACGGGCGCCAAGTACGGCTGCGGAGAGGGCAAGTGCGGCGCGTGCACGGTGCTCGTCGACGGCGAGCCGATCCGTTCCTGCACCACCTTGGTCGGCGAGGTCCAATCAAAGCCGATCACGACCATCGAGGCCCTGGAGCACGATGGCAAGCTCCATCCTCTGCAACAGGCCTTCCTCGACAAGGACGCGATGCAGTGTGCGTACTGCACTTCTGGAATGATCATGTCCGGGGTGGCGCTGCTCTCGCGGAACCCGGATCCGACTCCGCGCGAGGTGGTGCAGGCCATGAACGGCAACATCTGCCGGTGCGGGACCTATCCGCGGATCATCGCCGCACTGCTCCAGGCAGCCAAAGAAATGAAAGGAACCGGACGATGAGCGGGCGACGAGCCACCGTTCCCATTGACTTCGAACCAGGTATGGAGCCGGAGCGCTACGAGCTCGACGCCCCTTTGGCGTATCGGTTTCACCTGGACGGTCTCGCTGTCGGCAGGCGCGAGTTCCTGAAGACGGCCGGCGGCGGCATCGTCGTGGTATTGCTGCTGGGCCGCGGCTTGGCGCAGGAGTCGGGAGGCGGACGCCGCCGAGCGGGAGGAAGGGGCGCGCCGCAGGAGCTCGGTGCGTGGCTGCGTGTCGCCGAGGATGGTGAGGTCACTGTTTACACCGGCAAAGTGGA
>Ga0247727_10004368_pt1 | contig 30043 bp, 32 predicted proteins | sample WisWelCaveWW1625_FD_202498 | JGI IMG/M metagenome (GOLD analysis project Ga0247727, IMG submission 202498) | Biofilm microbial communities from Wishing Well Cave, Virginia, United States - WW16-25 | ecosystem: Environmental > Aquatic > Deep subsurface > Groundwater > Cave microbial mat | place...
CGCTCGTCACGTGTTCTATGGCGGGGAAGGCTCGGCCGCTTTCGATTGCCCCGGCAGCTGGCTTTCGTCTACCCTCGGCACGCACTCCAGCCCAATGCCCAGACCCCAAGGAACCGCCCAGGAACCCCGATGATCGATCTATACACGTGGTCGACCCCCAACGGCCGCAAGGTTTCCATCATGCTCGAGGAGTGCGGGCTCGATTACGCCGCGCACCCCATCGACATCTCCAAGGACGAGCAGTTCCAGCCCCACTTCCTGAAGATCAGCCCGAACAACCGCATCCCGGCGATCATCGATCGCGACAACGGCCGCTCGATCTTCGAATCCGGCGCAATTTTGATGTATCTGGCCGAGAAGACCGGCAAGTTCTGGCCCAAGGAGGAGGATGCTCACTGGCGCACCATCGAGTGGCTGATGTGGCAGATGGGCGGCGTCGGGCCGATGATCGGTCAGGTCCACCATTTCTTGAGGAATGCCAAGGGCAAGGCGCCCTACGCCGAGGAGCGCTATGTCAAGGAGGCCCACCGCCTCTACGGCGTGCTCGACAGGCGCCTCGCCGAGGCCGACTACGTCGCCGGCCCCTACACGATCGCCGACATGGCGATCTGGCCGTGGATCGCGCGCTTCGAGTGGCACACCGTCGATATCACCAAGTATCCCAATGTTATGCGCTGGTACAAGGGGATCGCCGCCCGGCCGGCCGTGCAGAAGGGCTATGACATACCCGTCAAGCAGCCCGGCATCCCCATGCCGGCCTAGCAGCACCAACACACAAGCCAAGCGAGGGCTCGAGCATGTCCAAGGAAGCCGGATTTTCAGGTGTCATCGCCCCGGTATTGACGCCATTCGGCGACGACGGCAGCCCCGACGCGGAGCGCTTCGTGGCCCACTGTGAGTGGCTGATGGAGGAGGGCTGCACGGGCCTCGCCCCGTTCGGTACCACCAGCGAGGGCAATTCGCTGGGGCTCGACGAGCGCATGGAGCTGCTCGAGGAGCTGGTCGACAGCGACATCGATCCCGCGGTGCTGATGCCGGGCACCGGCGCGTGCGCGCTGGCCGATGCCATCGTGCTGGCGCGGCACGCCGTGGACCTGGGCTGCGGCGGCGTGCTGGCGCTGCCGCCGTTCTACTACAAGGCGCCGAGCGAGGAGGGGCTGTTCCGCTTCTTCGCCGAGATGATCGAGGGCGTCGGCGACGACAAGCTCAAGGTCTACCTCTATCACATCCCGCCGGTGGCGCAGGTCGGCTTCTCGCTGCCGCTCATCGGCCGCCTGATCAAGGCCTTTCCGGACACCGTGGTCGGCCTCAAGGACTCCTCGGGCGACTGGAGCAACACGGCCGCGATTCTCGATGCGTATCCGAAGCTCGAGGTGTTCCCGGGCTCCGAGATCTTCCTGCTCGACGGCCTGAGAAAAGGCGGGGCCGGCTGCATCTCCGCCACCTGCAACGTCAGCGCGGCGGCCATCCGCAACGTCTACGACAACTGGAAGGGTCCGGACGCCGACAAGCTGCAGGCCGACATCACCGCGCTGCGCAAGGCGATCCAGGCGTTCCCGATGATCCCGGCCCTGAAGGCGCTGATCGCGCACTACCGCCAGGATCCCGGCTGGGCCAGGCTGCGCCCGCCGTTCACCGAGCTGCCGGCCGCCGAGGCCGAGAAGGCGATCCGAACCCTGGCGGACGCGCACGGCTTCAAGCTGGACTTCGCCAAGGCGGCGTGAGGGCGGGTCGAGCCCTATCCACAAGCAGAAACCCCTTCTCCGGGAGGAGAAGGGGTTTGCGGGAGGTCGTCATTGCGGGTAACGGGCTGTCGGCTGGCCCGACCGGGATCAGCGGATCGACGCTGTGGTGCCCGGTGCACCGTCGTTGAGGCCTGGCTGGCCCGGAGGCGCCATCAGCAGCGAGGCGACGAACAGCGCCCCTGCCAACAGCAGGAAGGCAAACGCGGCAGCCCTGGTCCGCTTGAGCACCTTTCCGTTCGATTGCTCTGCGGCAGTCAGATCCATGGCACCCGTGAGGGCTGGAGACGCGTCGTGTTGGCAAAGTGATAATCGATAATCAGGAGTAAAGTCTATAACAGGCTTGCATATTACTTAATCCTGGAAGGTTTAATAAAATAGACATGCCAGAATAGAACGGCGCATTACACTTTTATTACTTCTGGCACGAAGCGGCTCACAAGCCGATCGGAAATGAACCTCAGCGCCCCTCGCGCACCTCGCTCAGCGTCTTGCGCACCGTCAGTGCCTCCGGGTCGATCTTGAGCTCGATCACCGCGGGCTTGCTGCCGGCAAGGGCGGCGCGGAACGCGGGTGCGAAATCCTTGGTGGCCTCGATCGTGTAGCCGTCGGCGCCGAAGCTGCGCGCATAGGCGGCGAAGTCGGGATTGACCAGCGTGGTGCCGATCACCCGGCGCGGATACTCGCGCTCCTGATGCATCCTGATCGTGCCGTACATGCCGTTGTTGGCGATGATGGTGATGATCGGCAGGCTGTATTGCACGGCTGTTGCCAGCTCCTGCCCGGTCATCAGGAAATCGCCGTCGCCCTGGACGTTGACCACGGCGCGGGTCGGGTGCGCGAGCTTGGCGGCGACCGCGGCCGGCAGGCCATAGCCCATGGAGCCCGACGTCGGCGCCACGCAGGTGCGGAAGCCCTTGTACTGGAAATACCGGTGCACGAAGGCGGCGAAGTTGCCGGCGCCGTTGGTGACGAAGCCGTCCGCGGGGAGCAGCTCCGAAACCGTGCGGATCACGTGCGCGAACTGCACGGAGCCCGGGAGGGCGATCGGCTCGAGGCTCTGCTCGTAGGCCGCGCGCAGCGCCGCCCGGCGGCCGCTCCAGGCGATCTTGGCGGGCGGGGAGAGGCCGGCGAGTGACTCGGCGAAGGCGCGCGCGCTGGCCACGATCGGCAGGTCCGGGCGATATACCGAGCCCAGCTCGTCGGGCGAGGGATGGACGTGCACCAGGAACGACGTCGGGTTGGGAATGCCGATCAGCGTATAGCCGCTGGTGGTCATCTCGCCCAGGCGGGCGCCGACCACGATGAGCAGGTCGGCGTCCTTCACGGCGGCCGCCAGCTTTGCGTCGATGCCGATGCCGACGCAGCCCACGTAGCAGCGATGGCGGTTGTCGAAATAGTCCTGGTAGCGGAACGCCGGCGCGACCGGCAGGTCGAAGCGGTCGGCAAAGGCCTCCACCGTTTTCTGGATGGCAACGCTCCATCCTGGACCGCCGAGGATCATCAGCGGCCGCTTCGCCTGCGCCAGTTTATCCTGCAAGGCGGCCATATCGGCAGCGCCCGGGTGCGGCTCGGCGATGCGCGCGGGCTTGGCATCGACTGCTTCGCATTCAGCCGACAGCATGTCCTCGGGCAGGCCGAGCACGACGGGGCCCGGCCGGCCCGAGCGGGCGGCGTGGAAGGCGTGGCTGACGTATTCGGGGATGCGGCTGGTGTCACGGATGACCGCCGACCACTTCACGAACGAGGTGAAGAGCTGCTTGAACTCGAACTCCTGGAACGCCTCGCGATCCTCGTGCCCCAGCGCCGGCATGCCGACGAACGTCACCATCGGGGTCGAATCCTGCCTGGCGACGTGCAGCCCGCTCATGGCGTTGGCGGCGCCGGGTCCGCGCGTGACGAAGCAGATGCCGGGCTGGCCGGTGACCTTGCCCCAGGCCTCAGCCATCATCGATGCGCCGCCTTCCTGGCGGCAGATGATGGTCTTGATGCGGTTGGAATCGTGCAGGCCGTCGAGGGCCGCGAGAAAGCTCTCGCCCGGCACCGTGAAGGCGGTGGTCGCGCCCTGGGCCTCGAGCTGATCGATCAGGATCTTGCCGCCGTGGCGCATGCCTCGTCTCCATGCCGTGTCGCTCTGCGCGGGTCTGACCCGGGCCGGGCACGATAGCGGAAAAGCACCCGCTTGCGTCAACAGCTCTTGCAGGTTCAGGCGCCGCGTCGGGCGATCATCAGCACGGGCGCAATGCAGCCACGCTCGAGGCCAGCGAGCATGTTTTGGAATTTTTCGCGGGTGTTGGCGCCCATCAGCAGTTGCAGGCCGAGCGGCGGCGGCGCGCCTGCCGCCAGCCTCTCGCGGAAGAAGGCGATGCCGAAGGCGGTGCGATCCTCGCTGTCGATGATCTCGAAACCCGCGTCCGCCAGCAGCGTGCGCATCTCGGCGGGTGTCGTCAGGTGGCTGGTGTCGGGTGTCTGCGACCACGGCACGGGGAACTGAAGCCCCTCCGATGCGCCCTTCATCACGTCGTAGATGCAGAACAATGCGCCCGGCCTTAGAACCCTGGCGACCTCGCGGTAGAGGCCCCGCCGGTCCTTGATGTTCATGGCCACGTGCAAGGTGAGCCCGGCGTCGAACGTGGCGCCCCCGAACGGCATGGCGAGCGCGCTCGCCGTTTCATAAGCAATGCGATCGGCGAGGCCGGTGCGCTCGGTCAAGACGCGGGCGGCGGCGATGAAGTCGGGCGTCAAGTCGATGCCGGTGACACGGCAGCCGAACGTGTGGGCGACACAGCGCGCCGCCCCGCCGATGCCGCAACCGACGTCAAGGACGTGCTGGTCCTTGTGCAAGCGCAGCTTGTCGACGGCATGGATGGTGGCGGCGCGCCCGCCGATATGAAATTCGTCGACCGGCGCCAGATCATCGGGCGTGAGCCGGCCTACATCCTTGCCTGCCGCGCGCAGCGCCTCCAGCACGCGATTGGCGAGATCGGAGGCCTGATAGTGGCGCGCGACGTTGCGCTCCAGGTCATCCGTCATGCAACCCTCCACGCCTTGCGCGTGGGGCACGATAGCGCCGGCGCGACCGCTTGCCTATCCGCTCCACCACGGGCAGAGCGGATCGGCCAAAGCGGTCACATCGCTGGCGGCATGAAGATGCAGATCAGCCGCATGGTGGCACCTTCTGCCGGGCGCATACAGGCGTGCATCCTGTGATCCTTGGATTCGCGGCGCTGGAAGTTGGCCGGGACGATGACGCTGCCGTGCTTGGTCGTCACCATCATGGCGCCGGGCATGGCCGGTGCCGCCTGCCCGGGAGGGCTGAACATGCTGGCCATGGCCGGAGGCGAGAGAATCTCCACCTTCTCGACGGGCGCGCAATCCATGGCATGACAGCACTCGATCGGGTACCAGTCATGCGCTGCGGCCGGCGTGGCGACCGCGATCAGCGCAGCCAAGAGCAATTTTCTCGTCATTCTTTCCCCCGTCGTGTCGGGTTGCGTTGCTGTTCGCCTCCTGCCTTGGTTGCGGTTCCACCCTAGGTTTTTGCGCGTGCTGCAAACGGCGTGCCTCACTTGAATTGTGGGGCGGCCGTAGAGCTACATGACCGGATTGTGATGCGATTCGCCGCAGCCGTCGCCGCGCGCCTGTGCTTTCCGGGCCGCATATCCGGCAAAATACTTAACAAGGAATGCCGCGTGCGGCCTATCTGCCTAAAACGACGACCTCCTCCGCACAGCAGTTGGGCAAACGCCCCAGCGGAGGCAGCAGAGACACGGTCCGGCAGGTTTGGTGTCAGACGTCGAGGACGATGTCGAACGTGCCCTTGAGCGCGTCCGCCTCGATGTCATCGGCAGCGCCGAGCCGGACGATCACGCTCTCGCGCGCGGCGGCATCGCGGATCGAGCGCAGCACGCCGTCGCGGGCGTTCTGCGGCTCGCCGGCAACGTACATCTGCGTCGTTAGCCGTCCGGTTCCAGGCGCGTGCACCTTGAAATGGATGTGCGGCGTGCGCCCGGGGTAGGCGACCGGCCGAATGGTGCGGAAGGCGTAGCGTCCGCCGCCATCGACCTGCACACGCCCATACCCCTGGAAGGCGGCGTCGCGGCGCTTCTGGCCCGAGTCCCCCGGATGGTCGTAGATGCCGTTGGCATCGCATTGCCAGATCTCCACCATGGCGCCGCGCACGACCTCACCGCGCTTGTCGACCACGCGGCCGGAGACATGCGTCACCTTGCCGACGGCCTGCGCCGCCTGACCCTGCACGCGCACCAGATCGGCATCGCGGTCGGCCGGCAGCGACATCGGGTAGAAGGGACCTTCGGTCTGCCCAGGCGTCACCACGAGGCGGGTTGTGGCCATGGCCAACGATGTGAGCGGCGGCGTGACGATCGTGGCGGCGGCGCCAATCAGGAGCTGGCGGCGGGGCACGTGCATGGCGGGCATCGGGGGACCTTGGGTTGCGCCAATGTGGCTGGGTTCAACCTCACCAGACGACGGCAATGCGGCTGAACCGTCGACGGTGCGCGCCACACACGATCATATTCTCGCGAGCCGCGTGTGAACGCCGTTGAGCTCTCTACGCGCCGGCGAGGATGCGGCGCTCCAGCACCCGTAATCCCCAGAAGCCGCCGGCAACGATAGCGGCGAAGGTCAGGAACGAGCCGAGCGCCAGCGTGGAGACGCCGGTGATCGCCTGGCCGACCGTGCACCCCAGCGCCATCACGCCGCCGACGCCCATCAGCGCCGCGCCGAACAGGTTGCGCAGGGTGTCGCCGGTGTCGGAGAAGCTCGTGATCCTGAAGCGGCCCATCTTGAGAGACGCCGCGAAGGCGCCGAGCAGCGCGCCGAACACGCTTGCCGTCCCAAAGCCCGGCACGGGGCCAGCTGTGTAGCGGATGAGCCACTCGATGGCATCGCCCGTCGGCCGCACGTAGGTGAGCGAGATCGGCGGCACCGGCCGCGTTGCCATGTCGTCGAAGGCGAGGCCGGTGAGCACCCAGCCAACGATCACCGTCAGCCCGACGCCGAGGCCCGACAGCACGTGCACGCGCGAGCCGCGAAAGCTCGCGTTGGCGAAGCAGTAGACGCCGGCTGCGACGGCGAGTAGCAGCGTGACGAAGAGGTGGCCCGTGCCCGGCCCGAGGCTCGCCGCCCTGGCCAGCAGGTCGCCCAGGCTCTGCGCCGGGAGGCCGAGGCTCGTCGCCTGCTCGAGCACAGTCCGCGCCGGCGCGAAAATGCCGCCGATGGCCATGTAAGCGACGAGGCCCAGCACCACCAGCGTCAGCAGCGAGCGCAGGTCGCCGGAGCCGGCGCGGGCGAGATTGCGGCTCGGGCAACCGCCGGTGAACACCATGCCGAAGCCGAACATCACGCCGCCCAGAATGTGGCCCGCCCAGTTGAGGCCCGGTGTGGCGAGGTACATGGACTTGTCGAGTGCGACCATGCCGGCCGCGTGCAGGGCTTGCGTGCCGACCAGCGCCGTGGCAGCCGCCAGGATCCAGGCGCGGAAGCGCCGGTAGTCGCCGAAGTTGTGGATGTCCGACAGAGAGCCCATGGCGCAGTAGTTGGTCGCAAACACGATGGCGCCGAACAGGCAGCCGACGATGAAGCCGCCCAGCGCTGCGACCAGGGGCCCGTGTTGCGTGAAGGTCTCGCGCAGTGCGTCCATCGATTTGTGCCTTCCCTACCGTTCACTGCGCGCTCGCCCGGCCCCTATGTAGTGATGCGCGCGCAAGTTGTCAGCGCGGCTTTTCCCGTGCTTTTCTCGGGGGTCTGTAAGGCCCGGTTGAGAGGTGGCCCGGAGGGCCTAGAGTCCCCGCATGACGCAACCGATTCGCCCCAAGACGTCCCCGCCGCCCGCCGCACCGCAGTTCGTGCATCTCAAGGTGCACTCCGCCTACTCGCTGCTGGAAGGCGCCATTACCATCCCCAAGCTCGCCAAGCTGGCGGCGGCGCACGGCTTTCCGGCCGTCGGGCTCACCGACACGGGCAACCTGTTCGGCGCGCTCGAGTTCTCCGAGAAGCTTGCCGATGCCGGCATCCAGCCGATCATCGGCTGCGCCCTGCAGGTGGATTTCGGCGATCGGCCGCAGACCAACGGGGCCATGCGCAACGGACCCGGTCAGCCACGCTCGCTGCCAGCCGGCGCCGTCGCCGTCTTTGCCTGCGGCGAGGCCGGCTACCTCAACCTGATGAAGCTCACCTCGGCGGCCTTCTTCGATCCGGCCGACGATGAGCCACCGCACCTCCGGATCGGCCGGTTGGAAGCCTTCGGCGGCGGCCTGATCGCCCTGACCGGCGGGCCCGACGGGCCGATCGACAGGGCGTTGCGCGAGGGACAGGCGGAGGTGGCGGGGGGGCGGCTGCAGGCGCTGCAGAACATCTTCGGCGACCGGCTGTACGTCGAGATCCAGCGTCACGGCCTCGCGCACGAGATCGAGACCGAGCCGGCGCTGCTCGACCTCGCCTATGCTCGCGCGCTGCCGATCGTGGCGACCAACGAGGTCTATTTTGCCTCGCCCGACGACTACGAGGCGCACGACGCGCTGTTGTGCATCGCCGAAGGCACCTACGTCACCGAGGACAAGCGCCGGCGCCTCTCGCGCGAGCATGGCTTCAAGACCGCCGAGCAGATGGCCGAGCTGTTCGCCGACCTGCCGGAGGCTCTCGCCAACAGCATCGAGATTGCCAAGCGCGCTGCTTTCCGCCCCAAGGGGAGGAAGCCGATCTTGCCGAAGTTCGTCGCTGCGGCGGCGGGCGCCAGTGAAGCCGAGCAGCTGCGGCTCGAGACCGCCGAGCTGCGCAAGGAAGCCGAAGCCGGCCTGAAGGAGCGCCTGGCGGCCAACCCGCTGGCGCCCGGGTTCACCGTCGCCGACTACGAGCAGCGGCTGGCGTTCGAGGTCGACGTCATCTCGAGGATGAAGTTCCCCGGCTACTTCCTGATCGTTGCCGATTTCATCAAGTGGGCCAAGTCGAATGGCATCCCAGTGGGACCCGGGCGTGGCTCGGGCGCGGGCTCGGTGGTGGCCTGGGCGCTCACCATCACCGACCTCGACCCGCTGCGCTTTGGGCTGCTGTTCGAGCGCTTCCTCAATCCCGAGCGCGTGTCGATGCCGGACTTCGACATCGACTTCTGCCAGGACCGCCGCGACGAGGTGATCCGCTACGTGCAGGGCAAGTACGGCAAGGACCGCGTGGCGCAGATCATCACACACGGCAAATTGCAGGCGCGCGCCGTGCTGCGCGACGTGGGCCGCGTGCTCCAGATGCCGTACGGGCAGGTCGACCGGCTGTGCAAGCTGGTGCCGAACAACCCGACCAATCCGGTGACGCTGCCCCAGGCGATCGAGCTCGAGCCCAAGCTGCAGGAGGAGCGCGACCGCGAGCCGGTGGTGGCGCGCCTGCTGGAGATCGCCCAGAAGCTCGAAGGCCTCTACCGGCATGCCTCCACGCACGCCGCCGGCATAGTGATCGCCGACCGGCCGCTCGACGAGCTGGTGCCGCTCTACCGCGACCCCAAGTCGAGCTTCCCGATCACCCAGTTCAACTGGAAGCTGGTCGAGCAGGCGGGCCTGGTGAAGTTCGATTTCCTCGGCCTCAAGACGCTCACGGTGTTGCAGAAGGCCGTCGACCTCATCAGGCGCGGGCGGGGCATCGCGATCGATCTAGCCACCGTGCCGCTCGACGACAGGAAAAGCTACGAGCTGTTGGCAAAGGCCGACACGGCCGGGGTGTTCCAGCTGGAAGGCACCGGTATGAGGGACAGCTTGAAGCGGCTCAAGCCCGACCGCATCGAGGACATCATCGCCATGGTGGCGCTCTACCGCCCCGGCCCCATGGACAACATCCCCAGCTTCATCAACCGCAAGCACGGCGAGGAGCCAATCGACTGCCTGCATCCCATGCTGGAGCCGATCCTGAAGGAGACCTACGGCGTCATCATTTACCAGGAGCAGGTGATGCAGATCGCCCAGGTGCTGGCCGGTTTCTCGCTCGGCGAGGCCGACCTGCTGCGCCGCGCCATGGGCAAGAAGGACAAGCGCGAGATGGCGAAGCAGAAGAGCCGCTTCGTCGAGGGCGCCATGAAGAACGGCGTCAAGAGGCCGGACGCGGAGTACATCTTCGAGCTGGTCGACAAGTTCGCCGGCTACGGCTTCAACAAGAGCCACGCCGCCGCCTACGCGGTGGTGAGCTATCACACGGCCTATCTGAAGGCGAACTATCGCGAGGAGTTCCTGGCCGCGTCGATGACTCTCGATATGAGCAACACCGACAAGCTCGCCATGTTCGCGGCGGAGGCGAAGAAGTCGGGCATCACCATCCTGCCGCCCTGCGTCAACGCCTCCGAGGTCGATTTCCTGGCGGGCGAGAGGACCATCCGCTACTCGCTGGCGGCGCTCAAGAATATCGGCGCGCAGGCGGTGGAGAGCCTGGTGGCGGAGCGCACGGCCAATGGGCCTTACAAGGACCTCTCCGACTTCGCCCGCCGCTGCAACACCAAGGCCCTCAACAAGCGCGCGCTCGAGACGCTGGGCGCGGCCGGCGCGTTCGATGCATTGGAGGGCAACAGGGCCCTCGTGCACGGCAACGTCGAGCAGATGCTGGCATTGGGCAATCGGTTGGCCGCCAACGCGGCGCAGGGCATCGGCGATCTGTTCGGCGACGGCGGAAAGGCCCGGCCGCAGATGGACATGCGCCCGGCAAAGGCGTGGGCGCCGATGGAGAAGTTGCAGCACGAGTTCGAGGCGGTCGGCTTCTTCCTGTCGGGCCACCCGCTCGATGCCTACGCGAGCGTGCTGGCGAAGCTCGGCGTCACGACCTACGCGGAGCTGGAGGCCCGGGCCGAGCGGGGCGAGGCCGCCGGACGTGTCGCCGGCATCGTGGTGTCGATCCGCGAGCGCCGCTCGCAGAAGGGCAACAAGTTCGCCTTCGCGATGTTCTCGGAGCCGACCGGCCAGTTCGAGGCGGTGATCTTCTCCGAGACGCTGGCGGCCTCGCGGCAGCTGCTGGAGCCGGGCACGGCGGTGCTGATCACGGTCGAAGGCGAGCGGGACGGCGATACCCTGAAGCTGCGGGCGCAGGGCATCCAGTCGCTCGACGAGGCGGCCAACGGATTGCAGCGCGGTGTGAAGGTCGTGCTCGATCGCCGGCAGATCCTGGCCGACGCGGGCAGGCTCGGCGAGCTCGGAGCCCTGCTGAAGCCAGGCGGCAAGGGGACCGTGTGCTTGAGCATGGCGTTGGAGGATCGGGGACGCGAGGTCGAGATCGCCATGCCGGGCCGCTTCGACATTTCGCCGGCCCAGAAGGGCGCGATCGCGACTGTGCCCGGCGTGCTGGAGGTGGTGGACATTTGAGGTGCGTGGGCGTCAGATCCTCGAGGTCAGACACCCTATCCACCAGCCTGCCACTGCTTGATCCACGCCACCGGGTGGATCAGCATGATGATGTTGAGCGTGAGGTTGTCGCGGATCAGGACGAGCAGGGCGAGCTCCGTGGCGATCAGCAGCATCACGGTCACCCACGCCGGCAAGCGCGACGCCAGCAGGAAGCCCGCCAGCATCGCCAGCATGTCGCCGACCGAGTTGAGGATGCTGTCGCCGAAGTAGTCGCGCGAGATCGTCACCGCGCGGTAGCGGTTGATGACAAGGGACGTGTTCTCGAAGATCTCCCAGCCGGCCTCCACGCACATGGCGATGACGAGACGCGCGCCCACCGACAGGTAGCCGCGCGAGACGATCGCCAGCAGCCAGTAGAAGATGATGCCGTGCAGGAGGTGGCTATAGGTGTACCAGTCGGTCAGGTGCTGCGACATCTCCGAGTCGGCGCGGCCGCCGTGCCAGAGCTTGATATAGCCGCACTTGCACATGGGGATGCGGCCCATCCAGAACAGCACCCACGCGGCGAGGCCGAGCACGGCCAGGCTGAGGAGGATGGCGACGGGCAGCGAGACCCTGGGAATGGAGAAGCCTGGTCGCGACATGGACGGAAGCTTGGCACGGCCAGGATGCAAGGGGAACGGGGTGGGCATTCGCGCAATTGCGAAGCGGGCGGCGGCGCGGTCGCCGGGCCACAGGGCGTCCACTTCCGAGTTTCCCCCGAAGGTTTGACCACGGGCCTTTTTTTGCCATAGGTCCGCGCCTTAGATGCGGAGAATAGCGGATCGGATTGGTGCGATGCGGTGGCTGGTGATCTTGGCAATGTTGGTGGGCGTTCAGCTGGCAGCCGCGCCGGCATCGGCCGCCACCTGTGCCAGAGAAGATTTCGCCCGCACGGTCGACCTCGCCGGCGAGGCCCTGCGCAGGGTCAATGTCGAGAACGCTCCACGGCTGCGCGCCAAGATGCGCCAGCTGAAGGAGGCGCGGGGATGGGCGGACTCCGGCTTCGAGGAGAAGGCGTACGCGGCCGTGCAGGACGAGCGCACCGCCGCGTTGGATGCGCAGGCGAACGATCTGCTGGCCAAGCTCGACCAGCTCGGCACCGTCGATGCCTCGAGCGCACCCGACTGTGCCAGGCTGCAGGAGCTGACCGCGACCAGCATCGAGCTGCAGGCGACCGTGAAGGCCAAGGCGGCCTATACGCTGAGCAAGCTCGATCAGATGCTGGGCGTGGCCGCGACGCCGCCGCCAGCGGAGCCGCCGAAAAGCAAGGCGCCCGACGTGCGCAAGGCACCGGCAGCGCCGCCCGCACCGAAGTCGCCGCCGCCTGCCGATACGGGCAGCTGGTCCACCAGGACCATGGGCGAGCCGCCACGCGACGTGGCGATCGCACAACCGCCGCCTGCGATCGTTGCGCCGCCGCCCGCGATAGCTGGACCCGTACCTGGCGGCACTCCGGCGGCGCTCGAGGACGATGGTTACACCATCGACGAGATCATGGCGGCGAGCACGGGTTTCTTCGGCAAGGTGTCGGCTGGCCTCGGCTCCGTCATCGAGTACCTGTTCAAGAGCAGCGGTCGCCCGGTCGGCTATGTGCTGGGCTCGGAGGGCGGCGGGGCGTTCCTGGCCGGCGTGCGCTACGGCAAGGGCACCCTCTACCTGCGCGCCGGCGAGACCCAGAAGATCTATTGGCACGGGCCTTCCATCGGCACCGATGTAGGCGCCGATGGCTCCAAGACGCTGTTCCTGATCTACCGCCTGAAGGCGGCGGAGGACCTCTACACCAGCTTCACCGGCATCGATGGCTCGGCCTACCTGGTCGGCGGCGTCGGCGCGACGCTGGTTACCAACGGCCGCGTGATCCTGGCCCCGATCCGGTCCGGTGTGGGACTGCGGCTCGGCGCCAACATCGGCTACATCCGCTTCACGCCGCGCGCGACCTGGAACCCGTTTTGAGCGACGGTGCTACGGGGTCAGACCCTCAGGCTGCGCACTCTACGCCGACCCGAGCGGTGCAAAAGGGTCTGACCCCATTGCACGCGCCCGCGGCGCGACGCTTTTTGCTTGCGTGCCGCGGAGCTGGTCTCGATGATCGCCACCCAACAAGAACGGCTAGCCGGCCGCGGCGCGCCGCAGGGGGGGATGGGGGCAGGGTTCCATGCAGATGCACGACGCCCGGCGTCACGTCCCAGGCGGAAGCGTTGTCGCCGACTTGGCCACGGCGTTCGGCATCACGTCCGCGCAGGCCGAGGCCGTCATCCGCACGGTCATGCCAGAGCTCGCCTGGCATCTGCAGCGCAATACGCTCTCGCGCGGCGGCCTCGCCGATCTGGTCGAGGCGCTCGGCAGCGGGCATCACGCGAGGTATCTGGACGGCGGCAGCGTCTTTCGCGATGCCGCGGCGGTGGCTGACGGCAATGCCATCCTGGGCCACATGCTCGGTTCCAAAGAGCGGAGCCGGGCGCTGGCCGCGCTGGCCGCGCGCCGGGCGGGTGTGAGCGAGGATCTCGTGAGGTCGATGCTGCCGGGGCTGGCGGCCATCGCCATGGCAGGGCTGGCGGTGCGCGCCAAGCGGGGGCTCGGCGAGATGGTGAGTGTGATTCCCCCGCTGGGGCGCTGGAGCTGCGGCAGCCCCTATGGAGATCTCGCCGCCATCCTGCGCCGGCGCTGCGGCGTTGGACCGTATGCCAGCGGCAGGCTCCGCCACATGGTGCGGTGGGTGATCGCCAGGGCGATCGGCTTCCAGCCGCGCGGCGCGCTGCGCTGGTATCTGGATGTCATGCTGACGCGGCCGGCATTGCGGTCGGCGCGCCGGGTCATGGGGCGGATGACGCGCGCCCGCTAGAGCATGATCGCTTCAGATTGAATCACCTTGCCCACCAGGCACCGCATCGGCTGAAGCGTGAATCCTGTGCCGATCAGCGGCGGCAGGGGCGTGCCGATACGCTGCAGTGGTAGTTCCCGGGGGCGCCCGAGCAGCTCACGGTCTTGCTGAGGGCGTTGGCGTAGCTGCCCCAACGGCTGCCATACTCCCAGGCCGTGAAGTCGACCCAGGCGCGGATAGCAGCCGCTTGCGCGGCGGCTCTCGTCGGGCCGTTGCCGCTGCCGTCGTGGAAGTGGTCGGCCATGCAGGTCTTGCCGCCGACCCGCACCCAATCGTGGAGACCGGCGAGCCCGGCATCCTGCGCTTGCGCAACGCCTGTCGGCGCCAGCGACCCCAGGGCGACCGCGGCGGCGCATACGGCGATTTTCATCATGGCCCCGACCCTTTCCTGCAAACAAAGCATCCCATCTTACGCAACGCTGCCCGATTCCGATCGGTGGGACGATTGCCTGCGGCGTCGCAAGCGAAGGTTTTTTCCCGTGGCGCAGCTTTCGCGTCACAGGGCAAAATCCTTCGTGCGGCAGTCAGGAATGTGCGAACGCCGTTTAGTGCCCTATTTGGCCGCAACCACCGCGATTTCCACCAGCATGCGCGGGTCGGCGAGCGCGGCCTCGATGCAGGCGCGGCCCGGCAGGTTCTCGCCGCCGGTCCAGGCGTTCCAAGCTTCGTTCATGGCGTCGCGATTGCGGATGTCGGTGACCCAGATGGTGGCGGATACGACCTTGCTCTTGTCGGTGCTGGCGAGCTTCAAGAGGCGGTCGATCTCCTTCAGGATCTGCTGCGACTGCCCCTTGGCGTCCTGTTTCACATCGTCGGCGACGATGCCGGCGGTGAAGACGAAGCCGTTGGCCTCGACGACCTTGGAGTAGATTTTCGATGGCTCGTGCCGCTTGATGGTCATGGGCGTGTCTCCCTACGCTGGCGGGGTTTTAGGCTGCCCGTCATAGCACGGGCCGGGCTATGCGCCATTTCAGAAAAGCGGCTCCTCGTATTGCAGCTTGCCGTCGATGATGAGGCCCTTGATGGCGGCGTTGCCCCTGGCGTCGACGGCGACGAGGGTGGCCATCTTCTTCTGTTGGGCGAGCTTCTCCAGGCGCAGGCCTTGGCCCTCGGGCACGAAGTAGCGCTCGATGCCGTAGCGCACCTCCAAAATGGCGTCGGGAGACGTCGCGGCGGGCCAGCGGTAGGTCGAGCGGGCCTTCAGCACGATGCGGTCGGGCGAGGCCTCCTGCGGCGGTGCGCGCGTGGCCTTGACCGGTGTCCAGGCGCCGTCCGCGTTCCTCTCGAGGACGACATAGAAGGGCGCGCCCTCGCGGGGGCGCGGGCCCTCGAGCAGGCGGGTCGGCAGGCGGGCTGCGGCATAGCCGAGCCGGACGTATTCGCCGCGGAACAGATCGCGAGGATCGACGGGGATGATCGGCAGGGTGATCTCGCGGCCGGTCTTGATCAGGCGCACGCGGTCGACGACCATGGTGGCGAGAACGCCGGTCTGGGCCAGCGCGATGACCGCCAGCGCCAGCAGCATTCTGTTGCGTGGAAGCGTCATGCGGCGGCTGGTAGTGGGTCAGTTTGGATTATGAACGGTCTTGACTCGGGTTGAACCTATCCCCGAACGCTGCCATCTTCCATGCATGACCGATCAAGAACCCAAGCGCAAGAAGCGCCCCACCGACTTCGCCCAGCGGGCTAAGATGATCGTGGACATCGCGACGGGCGAAATCGAGGATCGCGAGCCTACGCCAGAGGAACAGGGCAAGGACCCCGCAGCCGTTAGCCTTGGGCGGCGGGGCGGGCTCAAGGGCGGCAAGGCGCGGGCCGCCAGCATGACTGCGAAGCGCCGCGCAGAGATAGCCAAGAAAGCCGCCGAAGCCCGCTGGCGGAAATCCTAAATGCCCTTTCCATCATCGTCGGCATCGTCATAGTCGAATGGCAACGGCATCGTGTCGCCGTACTTGGTGTGCAGCCGATCCAGCTTCTCTTTGAAGTCCTGATAGGTCTTGCTGAGCTTCATGATCGTAACAACTGATCCAAGGTGTTCGCGCAGTTTCGGATATCCAGCGTTGCTCGTCAGTCTCTGGAAGAATTTGTGCTTGTACCGCCCCGTCTCATCGTCGCGAGGGGTGACGGCGCGCAGCTCTTTGAGCACGCCTGGAGCGAGACGCTTGTAGACAATGTCATTCGTCAGGGTGCCGAAGTATTGTGGCCGCTTCACTGTGTCAGACGGGAAGGGCAGGCCGCGAAGGCGGAAAAGCTCCCGGTAATAGTCGGTCGGGAAGGTCTGAACCCAGGGCTGAAGTTCCTTGGCGATGAAGGCCTCAAGTATCTTTGCCAACGCGTCGCGTGCGCGGTCGGCTTGATATCCGGTTGCCTCATCGACTAGGGCAACAATCCCTACACGAGCAAACCCACGCACAAGGATTTCGCATTTCGCAGCGATACCAAGCTGTTGCGCCTGTAGTTGGCCCGCTTCTCTAGCCTTCAGCACCCCCTCACAAAGATCAGCGAGCAAAATGGCTTCAAAGCCATAGGCTCGCGTGCCGTCAGGGAGGGCAAAGCGGATGGGGTTGGCGAATCGCTCTTCTAACCCACTGGGAATATGCGGATTAATCGATTTCCTCGACACGAAAAGCTCAAGTCGATTCATGCCCGCAATCATTGATCCCCCGCGAGCCATGCCCAAGGCACCAGTGAAGCCCGCCTGAGTTAGCACCCGCTTGCCGTCTTCCAGCACGTAGCAGGGGATTTCGACATCTCCGATGCGCAATGGTCTATCAGTCGATCCATGCGTCGCCTTGAGAATGTCATGGCGAGCCCGAGCCGCCATTTGAGCGATTTCGCTGCGCTTTTCGGGGGTTAGCGCCTTAGCTCGTGCGTGACCGCCGCGGGCCTTTCCACTTTCGTTCTCATCTTGCATCCAAGCACCTCCTGAAGATGCTTGCGTATAGGGCGAGAATCGGGCCGAATGCAAGCAGAAACAGAAAGTGCTTGCAATCGCCTCATCGATCAAGCATAAAGGTCAGCATGAATCGGCTGACCCCCGCCAAACGCGCGCAAATCCTGCACTTGCTGTGCGAGGGCAGCTCGATCCGTGCCATCACCCGCATCACCGGGGCCAGCAAGAACACCATCACCAAGCTGATCGAAGACGTGGGCGCCGCCTGCGCGGCCTACCACGATACGACCGTGCGTGGCCTGACCACCAAGCGCGTGCAGGTTGATGAAATCTGGAGCTTCACCTACGCCAAACAGAAGAACGTAGCGGCTGCGAAGGCGGCGCCGGCCGGCGCTGGCGATACGTGGACGTGGACCGGGATCGACGCCGACAGCAAGCTGATCGTCTCTTGGTTCATCGGCGCGCGGGATAGCTTCACCGCCAAGCTGTTCATTGACGACCTAGCCTCACGCCTCGCCAACCGCGTCCAACTCACCAGCGATGGGCTCAGGGCTTACCTGGAAGCCGTTGAGGGCGCATTCGGCGCCGATGTGGACTACGCCCAGCTGCAGAAGATTTACGGCCCATCGGCAGAGGCTGAGAAGCGTTACAGCCCGGCAGAGTGCATTGGGTGCGAGACGCGAGTGATCGAGGGCAATCCTGACCCGGAGCACATCTCGACCAGCTACATCGAGCGCCACGATCTCACGATGCGCATGCATATGCGTCGATACACGAGGCTGACCAACGCGTTCTCAAAGAAGATCGAGAACCACGCGCACGCCGTTGCGCTGTTCATGGTCTACTATAACTTCTGCAAGCTACACAAAGCGCACCGACTAACGCCAGCGATGGCGGCCGGGGTTGCGGATCGACTGTGGGAAGTCGCTGACATCGTGAAGGTGTTGGAAGAGTGGGAGGAACTTCAGCATGAACAGGAGTGAATTGCATCCGTTCGAGCCGCTGACGGATGCCACACCAGAGGCGAGGATTGCGCACGCAATTGAGTACGCTGCACACCAGCTTTACAGGGCCAATGAGCACCTCGCCAAGCTGAACGAGAAGATGGCCGAACTACAACGGCTCACCGCTAGGATTGGGGTTGCCACCCTTGATAGGTGAGCGCCATTTCAAACTGACCCACTACCCGGCGGCTCCCGTGATCGACTTCTTCTGGTGCAGGCGGAAGGCGGCAAACGCGAGCGCGCTGACGATGATGGCGGCCACCAGGAAGAACAGCGAGGTGTTGAGGAGCGAGCCGAAGGTCTTCACGTACAGCGAGAATATCTCGAGCGCGAAGCCGGTGTAGGAGAGCCACAACACGGTGCGGTTGTCGCTTGCGAGCGCCCACAGCATGGCCCCGAGCAGCCCGACCAGCGTGATCACCGCCAGCAGCAGGAGGCGCGCAATGGAGGTCTCCCCCTGTGCGCCGAGCAGCCAGCGGTTGTCGTCGATGAACTGCAGGATGAAGAGGCCGGCGAACGCCACCGCGAGGCCGTACGCGAACAGGGCGGCCGAGGCGGGCAGATGCCGGTCGATGGCTTGCGGCATGGCGGCGGCCGCAACGGCAATGGCGGTGCCGATCAGCACCGGGATCCAATGGGCATGGCCGTCGAGCACGACGTAGCCGAGCGGCACGATCCAGGCGGCGAGGCTGAGCGCTGCCAGATGCAGGCCCGGCCGCCAGCGCATCCAGGCAGCCGTGCCGACCGCAGCGGCCCACACCGGCACGAAGCTCCAGTGCGGGCTGTTGCTCAGGCTGCGCTCCATGCCGCTCCACACGCACATGAGCACGAAGCCGGCGGCGAGTGCCGGGTTGGACTGCGCCAGCGCCGCCGCCAGCAGCGCGCCGAGCGCCCACAGCAGGACGGCATCGGGCGGATTGGCTTCCATGTGGTACATCTGCGCGATCAACATGATGGAGGCGCCGTAGACGGCGATGCCGCCCAGCACGGCGGCGTGGGCGAATGCGTTGAGCTGGCGCTGGAACAATGCGGCGGCAGCGCCGTAGCAGCCCCACAGGCTCACCAGCAGCAAGGCCAGGCGCGCGAGCTTGGACATGCCGGTCCAGTGCGCCGCGACGAAGCTCATGACGGCAAAGCCGAACAGCACGGCGCCGAGGATGGCGAAAATCGACGCCACGCCGAACGGCGACTTGCTAGTGGCGAGATCCGCTTTGATGGAAGCGGCACCGGCCTCGCTGACCCAACCGGAGTCCTGCCAGCGCGCCAGATCGCGCTCGACCTTATGACGATACCAGGACATCGGGACCTTCCAGAACGCGCGTCAGCCGCCCCGGATAGCATATTGATCATTGTTCAACGGCCAAAATGTGGCTGGGCGGCGCGGGTCCGGCAACGCGATCTGGACGCTGGCTCGAGGGACGCGTCGCTTGCCATTCACCCTCATCCCCGGACGATGGCGCTGGCCGCCCTGAGGGGCTGGTCGTCGTAACTCATTGTAAAGGCGACGCTATGCCCCCTGCCGTCGGCGGGGCTCGAAGGCTCGGACGGTGCCGAAACTCGCCAGCGATCATCCGCCGCGGGTCGACCTGCAATCCGATTTCTTGACTTTCGCCTGCACTTGGAGTGGTTTCGCAGCGGATTTGCTGCAATGCAGCATGGCTATGCACCCATCAAGGAACAGCCGGATGCGTCCGGCGTTCTCACGCAGAACACCACGCGGCAGTGAGCACGCCGCAAACGATGAAAGCCCGGAGATGATCATGTTCGCCGACAGGAGAGTAACGGTTGCGCTTTGGGCGCTCGGAGCCGCGGCCGCCGCCGGGGTCAGCGCGCTCGGGATCGTGGCCGCCGAGGAAGGGCGGCTGGCGGCCTGGGCGCTCGTCTCGCTGCTGTGGTGTGCGGCCATGCTGTCCGGCCTCGTCCACCATCTGCGAGAAGGGGCCGCACTCGACAGGTACCGCCTGCACCACAAGCCCCTGGCCGGCCCGCGCGAAGGCGCACAGCTGCCGAGTTGACCGGGCGCGCGCTCTACGCCGCCATCGCTGTCTTCAAGTTCGCGTCGATCTTGTCGAGGAAGCCGGTGGTGGAGAGCCATTTCTGCTCGTCGCCGACCAGCAGCGCCAGATCCTTCGTCATGTGGCCCGCTTCGACCGTGTCGACGCACACCCTCTCGAGCGTGGCAGCGAACTTCGCCAGCTCGGTGTTGCTGTCGAGCTTGGCGCGGTGGGCGAGCCCGCGGGTCCAGGCGAAGATCGAGGCGATCGAGTTGGTCGACGTCTCCTTGCCCTGCTGGTGCTGGCGATAGTGCCGCGTGACGGTGCCGTGCGCGGCCTCGGCCTCCACGGTCTTGCCGTCCGGCGTCATCAGCACGCTGGTCATCAGGCCGAGCGAGCCGAAGCCTTGCGCGACGGTGTCGGACTGCACGTCGCCATCGTAGTTCTTGCACGCCCACACGTAGCCGCCCGACCATTTCAGCGCGGCCGCCACCATGTCGTCGATCAGGCGGTGCTCGTAGGTGATCTTCTTCTTGGCGTAAGCGTCCTTGAACTCGGCGTCGAACACCTGCTGAAACAGCTCCATGAAGCGGCCGTCGTACTGCTTCAGGATGGTGTTCTTGGTCGACAGGTAGAGCGGATAGCCGCGGTTGAGCGCGTAGTTCATCGAGGCGCGCGCAAACTCGCGAATAGAGTCGTCGAGATTGTACATCGCCATGACGACGCCGCCGCCGGGCGCCTTGAACACCTCGCGCTCGATCACCTGGCCATCGTCCCCGACGTATTTGAGGCTGAGCGTGCCCTTGGTCGGAAACTTGAAGTCGGTGGCGCGGTACTGGTCGCCGTAGGCGTGGCGGCCGATGATGATGGGCTGGGTCCAGCCGGGCACCAGGCGCGGCACGTTCTTGCAGATGATGGGCTCGCGGAAGATGACGCCGCCCAGGATGTTGCGGATGGTGCCGTTGGGGCTGCGCCACATCTCCTTGAGGCCGAACTCTTTGACGCGGCCTTCGTCCGGCGTGATGGTCGCGCACTTGACGGCCACGCCGTGCTTCTTGGTGGCGTTGGCGGCGTCGATGGTGATCTGGTCGTTGGTCTGGTCGCGGGCCTCGATGCCGAGGTCGTAGTACTCGAGCTTGACGTCGAGGTAGGGGTGGATCAGCTTGTCCTTGATGGCCTGCCAGATGATCCGCGTCATCTCATCGCCGTCCATCTCGACGACCGTGCCGCTCACCTTGATCTTCTGCATGGGACCACCCCTTCGTTGCCGCGCCTTTCCGCGCCGCCCTATTAGCATCGCCATGCGCCGGCGCAAAGGCGTGCGCTTGTCGCTGCCGTGCGCCAACCCTCGACACGTGCACGCATTTTGGGCACGCTATGCGCAGACGTGACGAGCACCGGCGTTGGAGACACGCATGCGGCGAAGCACCGTGCACGTGAATGGCATCGATCTGCACGTGCGCGCCGCGGGTGACCCGAAGGCGCCGCTCTTGCTGTTCCTGCACGGCTTTCCCGAGTACTCCGGCGCATGGGACGATGTCCTCCCCGCCTTTGCGGACTCCATGCACGCCGTCGCGCCCGACCAGCGCGGCTATGCGCTCTCAGCCAAGCCCGACGGGCTCGAGGCCTATCGCATCAAGCATCTCGTGCGCGACATCCTGGCGCTTGGCGACCACTTCTCGCCCGGGAAGCCGTTCGCGCTCGTAGCCCACGATTGGGGGGCGTCCGTCGGTTATGCCACCGCCATCGCCGCCCCCACCCGCGTCGCCAGGCTGGTGGTGATCAACGGCGTGCACCCCGGCCCTTTCCAGAAGGCCCTGATCGAGAGCGAGGCGCAGCAGGCAGCCAGCTCGTATATCCACGACCTGCGCGATCCGGCGGCGGAGGAGCAGCTCTCCGCCAACAACTTCGAGAAGCTGCTCGGCACGCTGAGCCGCTTCGGCCCGCAGCCCTGGCTGACGCCGTCGAAGCAGGCTGGCTATCTGGAGGCGTGGTCGCAGCCCGGCGCGCTGACGGGCATGCTCAACTGGTACCGGGCGACGCCGATCGTGGTGCCGAAGCCCGGCGAGACGGTCGATATGGCCGCGGTGCCGAAGCTCGATCCCGCCCAGCTGCGGGTGCGCATGCCCCACCTCGTCATCTGGGGCATGGCCGACCAGGCGCTCCTGCCCGTCACACGCGCCACGCTTCCTGACTATTGCGATGACCTCACCGTGCGCGAGGTGGAGGGCGCCGACCATTGGATCGTGCACCAGAAGACCGACGCGGTGATCGCGCTGATCCGGGATTTCGTAGGCGGCTAGGCTCGGTCGGCCCTCTAGTCGTGGTTCCTGCAGGCCTCCTTAACAGGCATACCGTAAGCCTGCGTGAAAACGCCATCCAGCGGGGCGGGAACGTCGGGCCACATGATGATCCCGTCGGGTGGTGTTTGAGGGAACTGGCGGAACAACTGCTCGCACACCAGCCACCGGCATCTCGCACGTCCACAGAGCGGGTAGCCACGAAGCGAGGCGAGGGGCGCCTCCCAGGCCGCGGGGGTTGCGTCGTTCAGTGCGGCTATGCGGCGGGTGACCCATCCGCTGTCGGCGGCGTGCACCGTAATCACCACGAACACGGTCCCGGCCGCGCCCAGAAGCGCATGCAAGCTCGTTTTCAGGGTACCTCGTGCTGCTGCCTGTCGCCGGGAGAGGGCGATCGCCTCCCTGATGTAAGTGATCCCGGTCCAGATGGGCGTGATCGCAAGCAACGAGCAGATCAGGAACAACAAGCCAGCCACGTGGCCCCTACTCAGCATCCCAATGGACATGAGGAGGCCCACGGGGCTGAGGATGACAAGCACTACCCCGATCGCCAATGCCGAGATCCCGGCAACCCACATCGGCCCTATCACCACGAAGCTCGCGCCGCCGCCGCGCGGGTGGCGCCAGAGCGCTAGGGCCACCATGCTGATCGCGGCCAAGCAAAGGAGGCCGGCGGGGGCAAGCCACAACACGTACTCGCCAATGGCAAAATCAGCGACAATACAGGCGATCGGTAGAGCGAATCCGGGCGCCCACACCCTCCAGTCGAGCGGTCGGGAGATCGTGCTGGCGGACGTGGTCATACAGGCACTACCCTCGCGGTTCCCACGCGCATGGTTGCGGAACCTATCGGGCCCAAGGATGGCTGCAGGGTGACTTCGAGCATAGTCGTTGAAGACGGAGAGCCGCGGCTGGCCCAGACGGGTGTGGCCGTCGCGGCCATCGTACATGCGTGTCACGAAAAGACGATCGACGTCGGGCTGGCCGACCTGGCGGTCCCGGGGCTCGACCGTTCGACAATAGAGCCCATCCTCACCTACTGCGCCGAGCAGCGTTGCGCGGCGGACGCTGCAACCTGTCCCGGCTGTCGGCTTCGAACCGAGAAGCTCGGCCTTGAGACGTTCGACGATTTCGTTGCCCAATTCGCCGAGATCACCTTCAAGGAGTCCGCCATCCGCCTGCCGGGTTCCGGCACCGGCACACTCCAAGCCGACAGCCTCGAAGCCCTCGCCAAGACCTGGGCCGGCGATGAGTACTGGTTCTGGGCCCGCCGCGTCATCCGCAAGCTGCGCCACGGCATCCGCCGCGCCGGCCAGACGGGCGCCCCGCCGAGAGGCATGGGCGCCACCCCCGAGCTGATCCTGGTGCGGCCGCAACTCGCGGACAATATCGGCATGGTGGCGCGCGCCATGGCCAACTTCGGCCTCGAGCATCTGCGTCTGGTCGCCCCGCGCGACGGCTGGCCCAACGAGAAGGCGCGCATCGCCGCCTCGGGCGCCAACTTCATCGTCGATACCGCCGAGGCCTATCCCACCCTGGCCGCGGCGCTGGGCGACCTCAACTGGGTGTGCGCCACCACCGCCCGCCAGCGCGACCTGGCCAAGCCCGTGCTCACCCCGGTGGACGCGGTGGCCGAGATGCATCGCCGCCTCCAGCAGGGCCAAAGGTGTGGCATCGTGTTCGGACCGGAGCGCAACGGCCTCGAGACCGAGGAGGTGGCCAACGCGGACGCCGCGGTCATGGTCCCCGTCAACCCCAACTTCGCCTCCCTGAACCTCGCCCAGGCGGCGCTGTTGATGGGCTACGAGTGGATCAAGCTCGGCAAGGGGGGCACGCTCGGACGGGTCACGACCTACGAGGTGCCGCGGCAGCCCGGGCAGCAGACGCGGGGCTCGCCGCCCGCAACCAAGCAGGACCTGTTCGGCCTCTTTGAGCACATCGAGCGGGAGCTCGAGCGGACCGGCTTTTTCAGCTCACCCGAAAAGCGCCCCAGCATGGTGCAAAACATGCGGTCCATGCTCACGCGCATGGAAGCGACAGAGCAGGAAATCCGCACCTTGCGGGGAATCGTCAAGGCGCTTGTGGGCGCCAAGCGCTCCCGGCGGGTGCCGCCTTAGTTATGCCTCGATTTGAACCGAGCCATGCCCGCCTGCGAGGCAGAGTGGGACTGCCAACACGAACGCGGTAAGAACGCGCTTGCAACGGGCTGGACAGGAAGGGGCTTTCGGATGATGGGCAGGAAGGCCAGGACGGGTGTGGCCGGCGTGGCGCTGGTGTGGGCGGCCATGCTGATCGGGGGATCGGCCTCGCCAGCCCTTGCGCAGGCCAAGGACCTCAGCGACAAATCCGTGCTGACGCTGATGAAGTACGCGTGGGGCATGGTGCCGGACAAGTTCACCACCCCGCTCGGCAAGACCATCCAGGTCGACCGCAGCAAGCCGAGCGATTCGATCGTGCCGATCGAGACGGCGCGCGAGGTGATCCGCGTTGCCAGGCTCTCGGCCTATGCCCAGCTGTGCGAGCTGCCCGAGGAACAGAGGTCCAACTACCAGACCTACATGAAGCGCGAAGAGGCCAAGGCCAAGTGGACAGACCAGCAGATGCTGTTCATGAACCAGCTCCACTTGTTCACGGTGATGACCCTGACCGGCAAGGTCCAGCTGGTCGAGAAGGACGGCGACAAGCAGGTCGTCGTGCAGGAGGGCAAGGCGGCCAAGACTGAGACCTGCACGGACACGGAGAAGAAGAAGATCCAGGAGCAGATCATGGCGTTCGTCAACGCCAATCCGCCGCCCGCTCCGGCCGCCGAGCCGGCGAGCAAGCGGGCCGAGCCGGCGCCGACGACCAAGAAGAAGTAGGCCGGGTTCACCGGCACCCAACGTGGGGCCGCATTTGACGCCGCGCCGCTTTGCGCTATAACCCGCTTCGCGCGGGGCCTTTTTGGCCCCGCTGAGCCTTGCGCACCCGCGGTAGCCGAGCAGCGATCTCGGCCACCTGTCGGTTCGAGGAGGTCTTCGGCGACGGAGACGGCCCCGGACAGAGGAGGGAGCGCTCGATCCATCACGACCCCATTGTCACACGACTTTCGGAGTGCCACGCATGACCAAGCGCATCCGCGCCAAGCACAAGATCGACCGACGCCTCGGCCAGAACATCTGGGGCCGGCCGAAGAGCCCGATCAACAAGCGCGAGTCGCGCCCCGGCCAGCACGGTGAGCGGCGCCAGGGCAAGCTCTCCGACTACGGCCAGCAGCTGCGCGCCAAGCAGAAGCTCAAAGGCTACTACGCCAACATTGGCGAGCGGCAGTTCATCGGCATCTACAAGGAGGCGCGCCGCTTCAAGGGCTCCACCTCCGAGCACCTGATCGGCCTGCTGGAGCGCCGGCTCGATGCCATCGTCTACCGCGCCAAGTTCGTGCCCACGGTGTTCGCCGCCCGCCAGTTCGTCAGCCACGGCCACGTCACGGTCAACGGCCGCCGCGTCAACATCCCGAGCTTCCGCTGCCGCGTCGGCGACGTGGTCGAGGTGAAGGAGAAGGGCAAGCAGATGACGCTGCTCCTGGAGGCCATCAAGAGCGCGGAGCGCGACGTGCCCGACTACATCGAGGCCGACCACAACAAGATGACCGCCAAGCTCACCCGCGTCCCGGCCTTGAGCGACGTGCCCTTCCCGGTCCACATGGAACCGAACCTGGTGGTGGAGTTCTACAGCCGGTAGGAGATCGGCTCTCGGGTGGACGCCCTCGGCCGGGAGGTGGCTGTAGCCGGGCGGCTGTTGTCCAGCCTCCTCCTTCGCCTATACTGCCCGCGGGGATGCGCGCCGGTCGATCAGCTCGGCCTGGGTGCGCTGGGGGTGCGCGGTCATGCGCTGGATGTCTGCCTCGCTCATTGCCACGCTGGCGATGCTCGCTTCGGGCGTGGTCCATGCCGACGAGCCCCGCGCCGCACCAATCCTCCTCACCATCGTCGTCGCCGGCGACACCGGCCTCAACGAGAACATGCAGCGCGTGGTGCCGGCCGGCGGCTACAAATGGGGCACGCTCCACCCCTGGCAGGACGCCATCGCCGGCGTCCGCGCCGACATCGAGGGCGATCTCGCGATCGCCAATCTCGAGACCGTGGTCAGCGATCGCAACGAGCTGCGGGCCGAGCCCAAGCAGTTCCGCTTCCGCATGCATCCGGAGGGCGTCCGCCACCTGGTCCGCGCCGGCATCAACGTGTTCACCACCGCCAACAATCACAGCATGGACTTCGGCGCCGAGGGCGCGCGCGACACCCTGCGCCACCTGGACGCCATCAAGGCCGACGGCCTGATCGCCCACGCCGGCCTCGGGTTGAACTACGCCGCGGCGGCCGAGCCGGCCATCGCCGAGATCAAGGGGGCACGCGTCGCCATCGGCGCCATCGGCATCGTCACGCTGGGCCTCGGCCACCATCGCGCCGGCGACGCTCGCCCCGGGCAGCTCGCCTATCACTCGGACGAGGATTTCGCGCAGATCACCAGGCGTTTGTCCGCCGCGAGCGCCGGCTACCGCATCCTGGCCGTGCACTACGGCAACGAGTTCGACGTCTTCACCAGCCCGGACCAGATCCGGCGCCTGCGCGGCGAGGCCGTGCGCGGCGCCGGCATCGACCTCGTCATCGGCCATCACCAGCACGTCGTTGCCGGCGTCGAGATGGTCGACGGCCGCCTGATCTTCTACGGCCTCGGCAATTTCGCCCATTTCGGCACCATGGACATGGGCCGGCTCAATGCCTGCCGTGACTACGGGCTGATTGGTCGCGTGCATCTCAGGATCGATGCCGGCCGCACCAGCATCCGCGCCATCGAGGCGATCCCGATCAAGGCGACGCATCTGCGCCCCGCGCGCTTCCCTGCGGCGGAGGCGCGCCGGCGCATCGAGATCCTCAACGCGCTGTCCGCCCGGCTCGACGATGCCGCGAGCGGCGCCCGCGGCGTGCGTTTCAGGCCGGTCGGCGACGGCAGCGGCCTCTATTGCGGCCCGCAAGCGGAGGCCGATGGCGGGCGGATCGGCGCGCTGTGCGCGCGCGCTGCCGCCAGCGATCCCGTCGACGCCGGCAGTGCACGGGCTGCCATCGCGGCGTGCGGTCAGGCCATCGCCCGCACCGGCGCCAACCCGCGCCAGCGCGCTTCCAAGGGCCTGTCCCTGGCCGACAGCCCCGGCGATTGGCGGCGACGGGTGTTGGGGCCCTGAGCGGCCTCCTCTCGCCGCCATTCCCGCGCGTACAACATGACCTGCGGCTACGACGCCTGCTTGCGCGGCTCGGTCGTCGTCGGGGCCAGCTCGGCGAGGCGCGCCTGCAGGCTGACGGGCTTGGGCCCGGCGATCCCCGGCGTCACCTGGTTGGCCCAGCCGTAGGCGAACATGGTCATCAGCGCGGACGCGGCGAAGAAGTAGATGCCCGGCAGCACCGAGGCTTCCGTGTAGCCCGAGGCATTGATGTAGAAGATCATCAGCGCCAGCACCATCACGTCGGTCATCGAGTAGCGCCCGAGCCATTCCATGGCCGAGATGGATTTGTTGCGGAACTCGGCGGGCATGTCGGGCGAGGTGACGAGGGTGAGCAGGTAGAACAGCTTCATGAAGGGGAACAGGATCGAGAACACGAAGATCACGAAGCAGAGGAAGAACTCCTCGTTCTTGTAGAGCGCCCAGATGATGGTGGCGACCGAATGCTGGTTGGTCCACACGAACACGGTGGTGAAGCGGATCGCCGGCAGCATCACGCCGAGCGCGAAGAACACGGTGGCCAGGATGATCACGAAGCTGAACGAGAAGTTGCGCAGCGTGGACGACTGCGGCGGCCTGCTCGGCCTGGCCGGCGGCGCCACCACCTCGGAGGCGCCCGCATCGCTCCTGAGCCAGGCATAGGCCAGGATCATGAACAGCACGGCGGCGGTGAAGAAGTAGACCCCGTTGAGACTTTTGGCGTCGTACACGCCCTGGCTCTTGATGAAGAAGATCGACAGCGACAGCACCAGCACGTCGTGCATCGACCATTTGCCGAGCCACTCCAGCGCGCGCAGCTGGCGCGCCAGGCGCTTGAGCTCGCGTTGCGGCAGCGTGGAAAGCAGCAGCAGGTAGAGCAGCTTCGTCACCGGCAGCACGATGGAGAAGACCAGCACCGTGATGCCGAGGAAGAGCTGGCCCGACCGGATCAAGGCGTTCACCGTCGAGATCAGCGAATGCTCGTAGGTGAAGAACACGAACTTGGTGAGCTTGATGATCGGCAAGCTAACCCCCAGCGCCAGACAGACGCTGGCCGCCACGATGGCCAGGCTCAACAGGAATCGACGGCCGCCGAGCGTCATGCTCCCCGCGTCCCCACATGAAAACGCCGCCTCATCCTAACGCGGTGGAGGCGGCGGGAATATGTCGCAAAGTGGGCCCGGTAACCCGGGCGGTGCGTGCTCTTCAGGCGGTCATTTTCGCCCGGTCGTAGGCGACGCCCTTCTCGTCCAGCAGCTGGCTCAGCTCGCCTTCCTGGAACATCTCGCGCACGATATCGCAGCCCCCCACGAACTCGCCTTTGACGTAGAGCTGGGGGATGGTCGGCCATTGCGAGAACGTCTTGATGCCGTCGCGGATGCCCATGTCCTCAAGCACGTTCACGTCTTTGTAGGCGACGCCCATGTGACCGAGGATCTGGGCCACCTGGGAGGAGAACCCGCACTGCGGGAAGTCCTTCGTGCCCTTCATGAACACGACGACGTCGTTGGCGGCGACCGTCTTGCGGATCCAGTCGTGCACGGCTTGCTCGCTCATGACATGCCCTTTCGCGGATGGCGGCGGCCGATGACCGCTCGAATGGCTCTTGACCTGATTGAAGGGTCGGGATCGATCCGGTTACGCGTCTCTCTGCAAATGTGGGCAAGCCTTCTGCAAAGTCAATCTTTGGGCGCTGCGGTGGTCAGTGCCAGGGCGTGCAGCACCCCGCCCATGCGCCCCTGCAGGGCGTCGTAGACCATCTTGTGCTGTTGCACGCGGGTCTTGCCGGCGAACTCCTTGGCGACCACGTGCGCGGCGTAGTGATCGCCGTCCCCCGCGAGGTCCTTGATGGCAACCTCCGCGTCCGGGAAGCTGGCCTTGATCAGCCGCTCGATCTCCTTTGCATCCATTGCCATGAATTTGCGCCGCGTCTTCCCTTCAGTCGTCCACCAATTCCAGCCGGCGCTCAATTCTGTCGAGCCGGTGCTTGATGCGATCGATCTCGATGTTCTGGCTGGCCTCGGAAACCTGAAAGTTACCCATGCCCCGCTCGGTGAGCGCCGTGCGCAGGCCAAGCTGCTTCAAGTCGATGCGCATCTCATCGACCACGGCACGGATGTGCCGCAGGTGCTCGAGCACGAGATTGTTGGTCTCTTCCACCATACTGCAATTCTAGCAAAGACGCGGTGCAGATGCAAGAACATTAGAGGAACACCGACCGGTCTCAATTCACGGCGAGGCCATGTACGCGGGCAGCCAATGCTCGTGTGCCGCCTCGAGGTCCGCAAGGCTCAGGCGCGCCTCGTCCTTGAGACTGAGGCCATCGCCGCCGACCCGGCCCACCACCCGCGCGGGCAGGGCCAGCAGCCGCGCCCGCTCGATGATCTCCTCGGCGAGCCCGGGCGCGGCTTCCAGGACATAACGGCCCTGGTCCTCGCCGAACCAGGCGGCGTGCGCGGGCAGCTTGCCTTCGTAGGGGAAGAGTTGCGCCCCGATCCTGCCCGCCAGCGCCATCTCGGCCATCGCCACCAGCAGGCCGCCGTCGCTCACATCATGCACCGCGCGCACCTTGCCCTCGCGGATCAGGGCGCGCACCAGGTTGCCGGCCTTGATCTCGTCGGCGAG
>Ga0247727_10004369_pt1 | contig 30041 bp, 24 predicted proteins | sample WisWelCaveWW1625_FD_202498 | JGI IMG/M metagenome (GOLD analysis project Ga0247727, IMG submission 202498) | Biofilm microbial communities from Wishing Well Cave, Virginia, United States - WW16-25 | ecosystem: Environmental > Aquatic > Deep subsurface > Groundwater > Cave microbial mat | place...
GCCAGCGTTCGGGAGTCATCTCTACGAACTCTTATTCAATTCGTCGTAAAGCCAGGCCTTAGCCATCCTCCACTCGCGGATCACCGTCGCCCGGCTGACGCCCAGGACTTCCGCCGTCTCTTCCAGCGTCATCCCACCGAAATATTTCAACTCGACGACGCGGCTCTGTTGGGGATCGAGATCGGCCAATGTTTTCAGTGCTTCATCGAGCGCCACCAATTGATCGGCGCGCTGGTCCGAAACGTCAACCGCTTCGTCGAGCGAGACCGCCAGACCGCTGCCGCGCTTTTCGGCCATCCGCGCCCGGGCGTGATCCACCAGGATGCGCCGCATCGCCTGGGCGGCGATGCCGAAGAAGTGGGCCCGGTTCTGCCAACGGACGTGCTGCTGATCTATCAACTTGATGTAAGCCTCGTGCGCCAGCGCTGTCGGTTGCAACGTGTGACCCGGGCGTTCCCGCCGCAGATAGCTTCCGGCGAGTTTCTTCAATTCCCGATAGACCAGCGGGGTAAGCTCATCGAGCGCCTCGCGGTCTCCGTCGCTCCAGGCGAGCAAGAGTCCGGTGATGTCGGGAGAAGTGTCCATACGATTGTCAGGTTGCAGATGGCGGATCGAACCGGGAAACAGGCGAAGCATAGAAAGAGTCAGTGAGCGAGTCAAGATTCACGGCTCGGCAAAAGCCGTGGCAACCTCACCGATCAAAAATTTTCCTCCTGCCTGATCCTGTCTCGATCCATTTTCCGCGTGTCTTGGTGAAGACGATTGAATGAAGTTCGTAGTCCCCCCTGAAGGCGAGACTACGGACGGTTGTGAACAAGGAGGAGGAGTTTTTATGATCAGACCATTTTTCATCGCGCGCAAGGCTCAGAATTTCTGCGGATTGGTGATCTTCTTTCTGGCCATCACCACTTCCGTTTCTCAGGCGCAGCCACTCACTGCGGCGAAGGACTACCTCAAGCGCGCCAACACGAACCACGAAAAGGGAGACCTGGATTGGGCCATCGCAGACTACAGCCGGGCCATCGCGATCAACCCGTATCTGGCCAAAGCCTACGCGGCTCGCGGCGCCGCCTGGTTCGCAAAAGGAAACCTTGAACAGGCCATTGCCGACTACAGCACAGCCCTCGAAATCGGCCCTGACTCCGCGACCACTTATTACAACCGCGGCATCGCCCGCAGAGCTTTGGGAGACCTGAAGGGCGCCATTGCCGACTACGACAAGGCCATCAGCACCGCTCCACGCTTCGCCCTGGCTTATGCCGAAAGAGGATTGGCCCGGCTGATTGAAGGCGAGCAAGAGAAGGCAGAGCGTGACTTTAGCCGGTGTCTCAAACTGGACCCAAACTTGAAACCTTCGCTGGAAAGTCGAATCGCGGAAATGAACCGGCCCAGTGTTGCTAAGCGATAAAGCCTCGGCCTGATCTCTTATCGAGTCATCGCCGATTGGACTTCCACACAAGCGGGCCGCCATTTGGCGGTCCTACATGGACTTTTTTTGCCTCGGCCCGAGGGAGCCCGAAGGCTGTAGGAGGAGGACTGCAATGTTGAAGCGTTTGATACTTTGCCAATTAACGATACTGGCCGTCGTGCTGGCGAGTCTGCCTGTCTCACAGGCTCAGACCGCGCCTGCCAGAGGTTTTTTCATTCCGATTTCTTCCTACGACGACGACCCGTTCGTGGCCGATTCGGTCGTCGAGCGTATGGCCGCTGCGAGATTCGGCGAAGCGGGGGACGGGCGTCCCATCCTCAGGAACAACCTGGTCTGGATCGAGGAAGAGTCGGTCATTTATCGGCGAGACTCGAAGACCGGCGAATTCGTCGCGTTCGCCACTAATCCGTGGCCGCTGCCAATGGCGAACGCGAATGGCCATTTCACGTTCCCTGACGAAGCTCGTTTTCCCCTGCACAGAGTGGAGCGTGGCCCAGACGGCAAAATCGTCATCAAGGACGGATTGCAACACTGGTTGCCGCAGAATCTTCACCGCGGGATGACCACAACATTCGAGGCGGTCAATGCAGCCAAAGACGCGGCGGAGTTCTGGTCGGGACGCGAACTGGCTTGGGGCGATAACGGCCGCCTGGACATCAACGCCCATGCCTTCATTGACTTCAACGCATTCTACAGCCCCACGGCGCGGATGCTGTTCTTCGGCGTCGTGCCGCACCGCCTGCCCGGCGAACCAACCAGCGCGCCCGTCAAGATGTTCGAGACAGCCACCTCGTGGGAGATCGCAGTGCATGAGGCCGGGCACGCACTGCACGACATGATCAAGCCTAACCGCAACCTGACCCATCCGGGCTTACGCACCTGGTTGGAGTCTTTCGGAGATCAGATGGCGATGTGGACCTCGCTGCGGGATTCTGATCGTCTGCGCAAGCTCCTCGCCGAGACGAACGGGGATCTAAACCAATCGAACGCTCTCACCATTACCGGCGAGGCGCTCGCCGCATTGATTGGCCAGGGTAAAGGTCTCCGTGACGCGTTCCACGACAAGAAGGTCTCCGACACCTCTGACGAAATGCACGACCGCTCAGAGGTGCTCACCGGCGCGGTCTACAAAATCTTCCTGAAAATTTATGACGGGCTGAAAAACGAATACTGGGCCGAAGAGGCGCTGAGCAAGTCGGGGCAAATCATGGGCACATTCCTAACGCGCGCCAACGACTATATGCCCGAAAACGAGATGACGCTCGAAGACGTCGCCAAGGCCTACCTCAAGGTGGACAAGGAATTCTTCGACAGCCGCTACCACGCCGTGCTGGTCGAGGAGTTCACCCGGCGGGAGCTATTCGACGCCGGATCGGTAAGCGAATGGCTGGCGCACGAAGCGGCGACGCCAAAACTGTGGCTTCACCCGCGGTGGCCGGATCAACAGGTCGAGCGGATGGTGCAGGCCAACATAGACAAGCTCGGCATCGGGCCGGATTTCGGATTGAAGCTGCAAGGCGTCACCCGCATCAATAACCTCCGACGCGGAATCGGCCCGGGGCAGACCATCGTCCGCGTGCAACTCACGCAGGGACGCGGCGAGGGCGCGACGCCGCTCGACAACCACGGAATCCTCGTCTTCCACGCCAGCGGCATGTTGACCGATTACCACACGCCGCTGCCGCAGAGCCACGACGCTTCGCTGCTGGCCGACGCATTCTCGCAATCACAGGCGCTGGCGAGCCTGAGCCAGGCCAACCAGCTCCGCCTCGATCAGCGTGGCGCTCCGCTCTCGATCGTGCGCAGCCCCGAAGGGCGACTGACGGTGGAAGCGCGGGTGATGCGGGGCGAGGGCCTCAACGTCTGGATGGAAGTCTTCACGCTCGATAACCCTCTGGGTGAACGCCGCGAGATCGTGATCCCGCCCGTGCCGCCGGACAAGCGCATTCGCATCGCGGACGACCTCCTCCGATGAACCGTTCGTAGTCCGTTCGTAGTCCCGCCTTCAGGCGGAAGGATTGGCTGATGAAACTCTCCGCCTGAAGGCGGGACTACGAACTTTTCGCGATGACAAACGAAAACAAGAGAAGGAGAAAGATATGAACAGCGCATTTAACAAACCGCGCAAAGTCCGGATCGTGAGCGGCCTTCTGCTGATTGCCCTGGCTCTCTTCGCGATTTGGCCGATAGAGCCGAGCGCGCAAACCCGCGAACAATCGCGGGAGAAACTCCGCAAACACGTCAACGCCATCGCCAATCGCTACGTCGTCGTGTTGCGCGACGAAGCGGTCAATTACACCGCCCGGGACACGGCGGTCGCTGAGATCGGCGATTCGCTCGCCGCAACCTACGGCGCGCAGATCGAGCGGACGTACAAACACGCGCTCAACGGCTACGCGGTGGAGATGACCGAAGCGCAGGCCCTGGCCCTCAGCCTCGACCCGCGCGTCGCCTACGTCGAGGAAGACGCTGAAGTCAGCGTCGAGCCGGCCACGGCTGAAAGCAGCGCTCAGAACAACATCACGTGGGGCCTCGATCGCATTGATCAACGCCGCCTGCCGCTGGATGGCTCCTTTTCTTACATCACCACTGGTCGGGGCGTTCACGTCTACGTCATAGACAGCGGGATTCGGCGCACGCACCAGGAATTTCAGGGCCGCGCCTTCGCCGCCTTCGATGTCTTCAATGATGGGCAGAACACAAATGACTGTCGAGGGCATGGCACCCACGTCGCCGGCACCGTCGGCGGAGCCAGTTACGGCGTCGCCAAAAACGTGAGCCTGTACGCCGTGCGCGTGCTCGACTGCAATGGCAAAGGCAGTTGGGCGGGAATCATCGCGGGCGTGGACTGGGTGACGGCCAATCACGTCAAACCGGCGGTGGCCAATATGAGCCTCGGCGGGGGCGCGTATCAGGCGGTTGACGAGGCGGTGAAAAACTCCATCGCGGCGGGCGTGACCTACGTCGTGGCCGCCGGGAATGAAGACGTGGATGCGTGTACCAAGTCTCCCGCGCGCGCCGAAAACACCGTCACCGTCGGGGCGACGACCATCTCCGATAGCCGGTGGGTATCCTCCAACTACGGCGACTGCGTCAACGTCTTCGCCCCCGGCTTGGGGATCACCTCAGCCGGGATTGCCAGTGACTACGGCGCCGCTGTCATGCAGGGCACTTCGATGGCCGCGCCGCACGTGGCGGGCGTGGCGGCGCTTTACCTGGAAGCCAATCCCGGAGCCACGCCCGCTGAAGTTTCCCGCGCCGTCCTCGGCGCTGCCACCGCCGATCAATTGAGCGATACCGGGCCTGGCTCGCCCAACCTGCTGCTCTTCTCGCAACTCGGCGGCGGCAGCGCTGACCCCTGCGCCAACTGCTCACATCACACCGGCCTGCTTTTCAACGGAGGCGCCAGCTTCGAGCCGAACGGAACTTTCTATCGCAGCGATTCATCCGGCTATCACAAAGGCTGGTTGCGCGGCGCGAGCGGCGTGGATTTCGATCTTTACCTGTGGCGATGGAACGGCTGGTATTGGGAGGTCGTCGCCAAATCAGAAAGCGAGAGTTCGGCGGAAGAGATTTCCTACTACGGCTCGCCGGGGTTCTACACCTGGAGAATTTTTTCCTATCGCGGAAACGGCTCTTATGATTTCTGGCTACAGCAACCTTAGCCTTCTCCGCAATTCACCAACGACAAGAACTTCACGAGCGCGCTCTGAAGGACAGGCGCGCTCGTGAGCAAGCCATCAAGAGAGGGAGTTATGAAAAGACATTTTCGTTACGTCGCATCAGGCCTGAGATCAACTCTGTTGTTGACCGTGCTCGGCTGTCTGCTGGTTGCGGCGCTGGCAGGCTCTATCTTTCAACCGGCGTCAGCTTCGCGGGCTGAGTTGATAAATTTCGGCGAGCAATTTGTCGCCGCGCCGCAAAACCAATTGCCGCAGATTGAGGGGCTGAAAGCTGTTCAGCCTGTCGCTGAATCGCAGGATCATCTTCACGGCGCGCCGCTCGAAGGCGGGTCGGTGCTCGAATTGCGCGACGGGCAGATCACTTGCCGCCCCGCGACCGAAGCGGAGGCGCGCGCGATGCGCAACATTCCCGACCAGCAATTGCGCGTGATTGGTGATGAAGCCTTCGCGCCCGGCTCGCCGCAGCAGGCGCGCAAAGGGTTGAAGATCATCCTGCGCGGCACGCCGCAGATCGAACAGTTCCCTGAAGCCAAAGCGGCCTTCCTGCGCGCCGCCCGCGCGTGGGAGACGTTGATACAGAACCCCATCACGGTAGTGATTGACGTAGACTTCGGGCCGACGGCTTTCGGCAAACCGTTTGGGAAAAACCAGTACGGTGTAACGAGGTTTCAGTGGAACTTCAATGCGAACGCCTATCCCATCATCCGCTCGGCTCTGATCCGAAGCGCGGGAAGCCCGCAAGAGGCCGCGCTCTACAATGCGCTGCCGCCGGCGCAACTGCCAACAGACCTGGGCGCGGCTACGGGAATGATCTATCACGTTCCGGCGATGCGCGCGCTCGGACTGTTTCCGCCCGTGGCCGATCCGGAGGCTGATCGGGAGAATTTGGGCTTGCCGCCGGGCATCGCCTTCAATTCGGCCGCCAGCTTCGACTTCGATCCGAGCGACGGCATCAAGCCCAAGAGAACTGATTTCAATGCGGCCGCCATGCACGAGATCGGCCACGCGCTCGGATTTTACTCCGGCGTCGGGATTAAAGAATTGAATCCCAATGATTCGCTGGCGCCGGATATGGTGGATCTGTTTCGCTTCCGTCCCGGCGTCACGTCCGCGACCTTCTCCAGCGCGCCGCGCATCCAGTCGTCGGGCGGTGAGCACGTCTTCTTCGGTGGAGGGCCGGAACTGCCGCTTTCGACGGGACGGATAGACGGCACAGGCGGCGATGGCCGAGAGGCTGGACATTGGAAAGATGACCTGTTCACCGGGCGTTACATCGGCATTATGGATCCCCATATTACCTGGGGATTCGGCTTTGAGATGACCGCCAATGATCGAGAGGCGTTCGAGCTGCTCGGTTATCGCACGAACCCGTTGCCCGATCCGCGAGAGGCCGAGTTGAAACTCGACGATGGGACGATAGAAGATGGCGCGGGCAACAATGGATGGATGGTAATCAACCGGCTGACGCCGACGAGTTATCCGGCAACGCTGCGCAAGCTGCGCATCCTCATCCCGGCTTTCAAAGGCCAGCCCGATCCGGCGGGCAAGCCAATTACGCTGCTCTACGGGCACAGCAACCCAGGCGCGAAGCTCGAACGCCTTGAGACGACCGTGCCCAGCGCCAGTCTCGACCTCTTCCTCGAGTTCACAATCCCCAATGGCCCGACGATCAACGCCGGCGATTTTTACGTCGGCTACCAGGCTCCGTCGCCGCATCAGGGCGTGGGCTTCGCCGCCGACTTGGGCGGCTCGACGGAAACTCGCAGTTTCCTTTCGACCAACAATGGCGCGAGCTTCGCGCCTCTGGCTGAGGCGTTTCAGGGCAAACCGGCCAACGCCATGATCCGCGCCCTCGTCTCCATCCCAGGCCCCGCGCCGACGCCGACGCCCACTCCCAGGCCGACACCTGGCCCGGAAACCACCGTGGCGCTTGTCTCGGGCGCGCCGCAAGACGGCTATGTGAACAGATCGTGGCCAGGCGGCTCGGCCTTTGAAACTCAGTACACGATCCAGGTTCCGAGCGGCGCGACGCAGCTCAAGGTTGATCTGAGCGCGAACACCGACCTGGACCTCTTCGCGCGCTTCGGCAGCCGCGTCGCAGGTCAAAACGGCGTTCCGGTAGCCGATTTCAGCTCGGTGTCGGACAACTACCACGAATCCATCACCATCACGCCCGCCAGTTCGCCGGCGCTGCAGGCAGGCGTTTATTACCTCATGGTTGTGAATTACGGCCCCGGCCCGTCAACGTTCAAGATCACTGCGACGGTCACTGCCGGACAGTCCTGCGCTTATTCCCTGATCCCGGCCAGCCTGTCATTTGAAGCTGCGGGCGGCAGCGGCAGCGTTTATGTGCTGGCTACAAGCGGCTGCAACTGGACTGCGAGCAGCAATGCAGACTGGGTCACGCTGACAGCAGGCTCCGGCGGCAGCGGCGAAGGAACGGTGCGTTATTCAGTAGCCGCCAACAACAGCACAAACGCTCGCGCCGGAACGCTGACCATTGCCGGTCAGGCTTACACCGTCGCACAGGCGGGTAAAAGCGCCAGCGGCGGCCCGACCGAAATACTCGCCGTTGATGACGGCGCGCCTGAAGGCAACTTGGCGAGCGGCGGTATTATTTACGTCAACCGGTTGACGCCGACCGGCTATCCGGCGACGTTGCGGACGGTGCGAATCTTCTTCCGGAAGTTCGACACTCGTCCGAATCCGGCGGGTTCGCAGATCAAGCTTATCGCCTTCACCACCCCGGCGGGCGCCGCGAGGCCGCCTGAAAATCCGCCGCTGCTGCTCGATCGAACCGTGGCCATTCCGGCGATCTCGCCCAGCGGAGAGTACGTTGATTTCCCCATTGCGAATGGCCCGACCATCAACGCCGGAGACTTGTACGTCGGTTTTCAGTTGCCCAATCCGAACGACAGAGTGGGCGCGTTCTTCGATCTGAATTCGACGAATCATCTGCGCAGTTTCTCTTCGCCAAATGGCGGCGCGTTTTACTTCGGGCCATTACCGCCAGAACCGGGTATGACTTCGACCAATCTGTTGGTTCGGGCGGTCGTTTCTGTCGGCGGGGCTGCCGCTCCCCCGGTGGTGAGCGTTTCGGCGGCGAGCTTCAACGGCGAAGCGCTGGCGAGCGAGGCGATCACAGCGGCTTTCGGCTCGCGCCTGGCCACGACCACCCTGGTGTCGCCAGGCAAACCGGGTTGCCCGATTTGCCTGACAACGGAGTTGGCGGGGACTCGAGTCATGGTGAAAGACAGCGCCGGGACCGAACGACCAGCTCTGCTCTTCTTCGTCTCGCCCGGTCAGGTCAATTACCTGATCCCGGCGGGCACGGCCATTGGGACTGCGACCGTGACCGTCACGAGCGGCGACGGGTCGGTCTCAATCGGAACGGCGCAGATTGCAACTGTGGCTCCGGGGATATTCACCGCCAACGGCGATGGGCAGGGAGCGCCAGCAGCGGTGGCGCTGCGCGTCAAACCCGGCGAGGACATGCGCTTCGAGGAGGTAGCCCAGTATGATTCGGCGCAACGCCGGTTCGTTCCTCGCCCGCTCGACCTGGGCGCAGCGACCGACCAGGTCTTCCTGGTCCTGTTCGGCACCGGCCTGCGGCAGAACCGGAACCTGTCGGCAGTCAGCGCCAGGATCGGCGGTGTGGATGCGACAGTGCACTTCGCCGGAGCGCACCAGCAACTCGCCGGTTTGGATCAGATCAATGTGGGTCTGCCGCGAAGCCTGATCGGACGGGGCGAGGTGGACGTGGTGTTGATGGTGGACGGCCGGGCGGCCAACAAGGTCAAGATCAACATCAAGTGATGGCGGGTTGATCGTTGGAGCAGTGGCGCAGGACGGCGTCTTGCGCCACTACGTTTTACGCGGGCAAATCCGTACTTCACCAGCTTCAGCGAGCCGTCCTGCACGAGGCCAACTCCGGCGGCGTAGTACTTGTACTCCTTGACGCCAGGCTCCAGCGGGATCGTCTCTTCCACTTTCAGACAGTTCTTGAATTCCCCAGCCCGAGTCTTGACAGTTTCGCTCAGGCTGACGATCTCGGCTCGATCCATCGCCACGCCAAGTGCGATCTCCTGGTAGTACCTTGCCTTCAGCCGTACCTCTCCCGGCATCATCAGACCGAACCTGGCGCCCTTGACGCCCGCCAGCCACGCCCCGCTGTGACTGACGACCTTCTCATTCTTGTAGATGTCCACGTCTTCACCGAAGTAGAAGACATCGTTGGTCCGCCGGCTGATGGCGAAGTAGTTCCGCGAGACCTCGATCAGCTTGCCATCTTTGGTCTCTCGCTCCTCAACCACCCGCGTCTCCACCCCGTCCACGAGTTTGGTCTCGTCCAGAACGGTGATCACCAGCCGTTCTTTCCCTCCCTCAAAGACCAACTGATAGCCGGGTTCCAGGATGAAATAAGAGTTGCGCCCGGTGGCGGACAACTCGCTTTTTTCGACCGCGAACTCAGTCGTCCACGAGCCGTCGTCCTTCTTTTGTTCGTTCGCTCGCGTATCCATTCGGTAGGTGAGTAATCCGATGGGATAATGAACGTAAGCCATAGGAAGTTCATGATAAGCCTCCAAATCGCGCGAGGAACAAATAGTTGCCTAACGCCCGCCGTCACAGGCCGTCACCCATACCGGTAGTTAACGGGAACTACCTGCGCTGCGAATGACGTCGATCAAACGGCGAAATTCGGCATCGTTTTCGTCGTTTTTCCAACGGTTAACGAACCGGCATACGACTTGAAGATTATCTGGTTCGTAATGACCGTTGCTGTCAATCCGGTCGAGGGAACAAAGCATCTCTGGATCATTGTAATTGTCGTCGAATTGAAGAGGCAGCCCGGTGATGGCGCAGATCCCGTTTTGACTGCTAATGAGGGTACCGATGTAGCTCTCGAACTCCTGCGAAGTGCCGAAGCGTAGGTCCTTGTTCTTGACAGTCCGCAGAGCTTGCTGACCATTCGCACTGGCAACGGTGTCTCGCGCGGTATTTGCCAGACGCGCGATGGTAGACTGCTTGTTGCCAACGATAGGCGTCGGATTATTCTGTGCAGCAGATGATGTCGTTTCCTCCGCTTGCTTCAATTTCGACGAGTAGACAGGTTCCGGCAGCCGTCGGCGCAGCAGGACTTGAAGATACGCAATAAGGGCTGGTTGATGCTTCTCCTGGCTGTCCACCCTAAATGCGTCCTGCGCGATGCGATCAAGCAGAGCAAAATGAAGCTCCCTGATAGCCAGCCAATCCTCCTTATTCTCCGCACTTGGAGAAAAAAACACGTTTGTCGTACGCGGACGCTTGTAGTGTGCCCAGCGTCCTGGATCATAGCGCATGCCTTTGGCATCACTGAGCTTGTTTCTGGCGGACTCGGAAGAATCAATAGCCTCCTGGTCCAAAGCAAGCCAGACATCGTTGCTCTCAATGGTGAGGACGATAATCCCGCCTCCACGCAAGCGAACGTGATTGTTCTCGCAGTAAGCGCCCCACTTGTCCGGACCGTGCGCTTGCAATCTGTCTATCGAGTCCGCAAAGATTGACAGACACGATACCCTTCTCGCTTCATCAGGTAGCACTCGTTCGATGTGCCTTCGCACATGCTCAGGTGTGGCGAATTGGTTTCTCCGGTTCATGCTTACTCCTACGAGAATGTTTACTCTGTTTGACTCTTAATCCCGACGATGCGCGCGCCGATCTTCTCGAAGCGCAGAGGGTTTTAAGGAACAATCACGCTTGCGGCAAGGGCTGGATAGACGCGGCGAAAATCTCTGACGTTGATTGTGACGATGTGATCAACCTGCGCTTTGGCCGCCGCGCAGGCGATGACCCCATCGTAGACGGCTCCTCCAGCGATTCCAACCTGAGATAGATGCCGGATCAGATCGTAGTAATCGTCACTGGTCAGAGGAATCGCCTCCATTTCTCCGATCACATTGTCTTCAATCAACTAATACGCCACTGCCGGAGAGATTTTCGGGCGGACAGGCAAGGTTGTGAGGACTGCATATAACTCCGCCAATGAGTGCGCGGAGTGTAATGGACCCCTAAATTTGGACAGTAAAAAGTTGGTTTAGAGTATAGACGCAGCTTGCTTGATTTGCCACTGCGCCTCGAATTCAGCCGGGGTCAAATAACCGAGTGAGGAGTGAATCCGCTTCGTCAGGTAGACATCATCTATAAAGTGTCCGATCTGCGCGAGCGCATCTTCAAAGTCTCGGTACTCGGTCAAATGTACTTCTTCTTCTTTGATGGTTCGGATGACTCGTTCGGCATAGCCGTTTTGTTCGGCGTGTCCGACTTCCGCCATCGAGATTTTGATCCCAGCAGCTTTCAAAACCGCGACGTAATCGGTCGCGGCATACTGCACGCCCTGATCCGAATGATGGATTTCCGGTTTGCCGTGAACCAGAGATTGATGCAAGGCGGCCAGCGTCAGCTCGACGCCCAGGCCGTGCGAGAGCGCCCAACCGCGAAAGGCCCGAGTGAAGACATCCATCATAATGGCCAGGTAAACGAACTCGCCACTGCCCAATTTGATGTAGGTGATGTCGCAGACCCAGACCTGGTTCGGATGAGTCACGACGAGGTCCTTCACCAAATTCGGATAGCGCGGAAACGAGTGGTTCGAATCGGTCGTCTGTTTCCGCGGTTTTTTGCGGCGCACAGACAAGTCCATTTCCTTCATCACCCGCCGCACCCGCTTCCGACCCAAGGGCTTGAGTTCAGGGGCTTGACGTTTGACCTGTGCCGTCACGCGCCGCGAACCATAAGTCGGGAACTTCGCGGCGACTCCTTCAATCGCGGCTTTGAGCGAAGTTTCATCACGCTCGAGAGCGCCGTAATAATAGGAACTGCGCGAGAGCCCGACGACGTCGCAAATCAGACTGACGGGATAATCATTGGAAAGCATCTCAATCACCTCCCGTTTTTGCTGGTTTGATAAGTCGCAAATTGCGAGGCTTTTTTTGAGACCTCCAGCTCCATCGTCAGTCGCCCGACGAGTCGTTCGAGTTCGGCGATCCGTTCGTCTTTTTCGCTCGCTGCGCTCTCGCGCTCAAAGACCAGCGCGGCGTGGGTCAGCAACTGTTGTTTCCAACGGCTCAGGAGAGTTTCGTTGATGTTGAGTTCGCGGCAGATTTGCGCCGCGCTTTTGGTTCCGCTCAGGACTTGCAGCACGACCTGGGCTTTGAGTTGCGGTTTGTAGGTTCTGTTTTTGGTCATCTTGGTCTCCTATTTCTGAACTGTAGTTCTGTCTGAATCTACTGTCCAGTTTTTGGGGACCACTACAGAGACTACCGCTACGATAGCTTGCTGCCGGACCTGTTCCAGCCAGGGCAACGCGCGTTGGTGATCGGGGTGTGAATCCACCAGCGCAGCTACCAGCACAGATGTGTCCAGCAAAACCTTCACGGTATGAAGCCCTCCATCAATTTCTCGATTCTCGCTTGGCGGTCCCGCTCGACAGCGTGTTCGAGATCACCTACAGGTTCTACTGAAGCCACTAAAACGCCGTTCTTCCTGATCAACTTGACGGTATCGGAGTTGGCACTGGCTTGCAGAACAAGAACGCCGTTCTCTTCAACCGACTCCGGCTCAACCGGCTCCGTTTCCGGCGGCGGCAGACTTGCGGAATGACCTTCTTCCGAAACAGGGCTTAGCTTGATTGAGCCTTCTTCGTCTGTTTCGATGACCAATCGCCGACCCGGCCCCAGACCCAGTCGCGTAAGAATAACACCCGGGATTTGCACATTCCCAAACTGGTCCACAACAACTTCGCTCATATCTACCTCCACTTTCAGACTATTGACTCGGCGCCACTATAGACCTCCGCGCTCACAGTTCAAAGCTCGACACCGGCGTTGGCAACGCTATCACAAACCTGGCTCCTCGCCCATCAACGACCGGGCTTGCAAGCGTGATCGTCCCGCCAAGCTCGCGCACGCGCCGCGCGACAATCGCCAATCCCAGTCCCGTCCCGCGCTGTTTCGTCGTAAAAAACGGCTCGAAGATTTTCTCCTGCATCGAGGGTGGAACACCTATGCCGTTGTCGGTGACGGCGATGTTCAATTGATTTGAGCCGCCATTGCTGTTGGATGCGCACTCGATTTTCACCTCGCCGTCGCGTTTGATCGCCTGCAACGCGTTGAGGACCAGGTTGAGCAGGACCTCTTTGAGCGCGGCGGCTCTTTCGCCGTCGAGCGCCGGATCGGCTCGAAGGTCGGACGAAATCTTCACCGCGCGCTCGTCGGCCTCGGATTGCGTGAGCGCCAGCACGCTTTCGATGATTTCACTCAAGGTGGCCGAGTCGCCCGCCACAACTGCCGGACGCGAGAAGCTGAGGAGTTGCGACACTGTGCGGCTCAACCGGTCAACTTCGCCGGTGATCAGATCGAGATCGCGTCCGTATTCTTCGCCGACCTGTTGGTCCTCGCGCATGACCTGGGCGATTGATTTGATGGCGCTCAACGGGTTTTTGATCTCGTGCGCGACGGTCGCGGCCATCTGTCCGAGCGATGCCAGGCGCTCGCGTTCGGCCAGTTCGCGTTCGAGTTTGACTTTCTCTTCGAGCAGTTGGCAGTTTTCGATGGCGACCGCGAGGTGGCCTGCCAGCACCGCCAGCACTTCGCGTTTTTCTGCGGTCAGCGATTGCGGGTTGCCGCGCACGACCAGCAAGCCGACCACGCGGCCTTCGCGCCAGAGCGCATAACACGCCAGCGCGTTTAGACGCTCGAGCAACGGCGTGTCTTCAATCTCCGTCAATTGCCGTTCTTCGGCGATTCGGCAAGCTTCAGCCGGTTCGTTTTGAGCGGTGTTGCCGGGAATGATCCTGATCTCTTCCAGCTCCAATGCTTCGCGCAATCTTTTTTCGGCGAAGGCGATGAAGTGCTGTAGCTCGCCGAAGCTGGCCGAGGCCGCGCCGACCTGCGCCACCAGCTCGCGGTACAGCCCGACTTCGCGCGCGAACAATCGCTGCAAATATCTGTCGGTCACGCGGCGCAACGGCCCGGCCAGGAACATCACCACCAGAATCAACAGCGCTTCGACCACGCCGGCTCGAACCTGGTAGCGAGCTTCGAGCGCCAGGCTCACCCGCCGGATGCCGAAGATGTAGACCATCATCACCACCGCGGCCAGAATCGCGTAGACGAAGCTCTGCCGAATGACCAGTTCCAGGTAGCGGTAGCGATAGATGTAGTAAGCGACAATCGTCGTCGGCGCAATCGAAGAGAGCCTGGCGATCAGATCGAGATAACGTCCGACGCCCGGCCAATGCCGCGCGCCGAAGACATAGGTTAGCAGGAAGAGCGCGCCAATCGCCGCCAGCGATGTGCCGAAGACCTCGAAGAAACGGCGCTCACGCACCGCTTCCAATTTGCGCGCCAGCCGCCAGTCAATCGTCGCGCATTCGATGAAGATGAAAACGATCCAGCAGATGAATGGCAATAACAGCGACGAGAGCTTTTCGGTCGGAGCTTCGTAAGGATCGCTCCAGAGTCTGGTGACAACCCAGGGCAGGATGACCAGCGGCAGGTAGCCGGCAATGATCAAGGGCTTGAAAAATTTTCGCAGCGCACTCTGCTCGAACCATTCCCAGATCTTGAAATGCGCGTGAGCCAGAGCCGGCGGCAGGAAGCCCAGCGCCACGTAGGCGACGACGTTCGACGCCTTCAGCCACCAGAATGCGCTGCCGACACCCAGCAGCTCGTGAATCGCCGCCGCGAAATTTCCGAGATGCCACAGGCCAATGCTCAAACCCAGTCCGAGCAGCGACGCTTCGACGCGGCGAATGCCGTAACGGCGATAGAGCACCCAGCACAGGTAGAGATGCAGCGCCGCGCCCGTTGCAAATCCGACGAGTTTCAGAACCTCGAAAGGTGACAGGAAAGGTGACAGGGCTGGAGGTGAGGAAGCGAGTGGCGCCAAAAGGAATGCGAATGATTGCGGCCAATCGCTTGGCCAATCGCTCGACCAATCGCTCAACCAATGGCTCAAGAGGATCATTGCAAACAGGGCAGACAAAAAATTAAGGATGAGCGGCGAACCGCCATTAACGCGATTCGCTGCTCATCCTTCGTGACGGTTTGCGGTTTTACCGGACCTCTGACATCGCGGCGATGTAACAACCGCGCGCGGTTGCGGTCAGCGGGTCGCTGGCCATTCGCACGTCGGAGATTTGCACGGGGAATCCGCCCGATTTGATTGCGGACTCGAACTTCTGCAAGAAGCCGCGCGGTTTGGCGGTGCCGCCCGACAAGACGATCGGCATGGCGCGGTCGAGTTTCGGCAACTGGCGCGAATTCTCGAACTCCTCGCGCAGCTTGTTGACCAGCGTGTTGATCACTTCCTCGTAGTAAATGTGCAACGCACTCGTGACCTTGTCCTTCGGCTGGCGGGAAAGATCGAGGGATTCTTCCTTGATCAAACGCACGCGCGTCAGCGGCTCGTCAACGACTGCGGCGACGCTCGAATCAATGTAATCGCCCGCCGTCGGAAGGCTGAAGGTGAGCATCGGGACGGACAGGAAGGCGACGCAGACGTTGCACATTCCGCCGCCGCAACTGACGCCGATGCCGGTGAAGTTTTCGTTCTGCAATTCGGCGAAGACGACGGCCAGTCCTTCGTTGACCGCTTTGGCTTCGTATCCGAGCGATTGCATGAAGTTTTTGATCACCGCTTCGTGGTAAACCAGGTTGGTGTCGGCGCCTTCGCCTTTGCCCGGCACGCTGAAGCAGAGCAATTCGCTCTTGCGCGCTCGCGGCACCACCGATTCGATGATCGCCTGAATGATCTGCTGCCCCATCGGCTCCTGCGGATTCATCACGCCGTGCTGCATCGGGCGGCGCGGGACGGCGTTGAAGAAGCTGGCGAAGCGCTCGGAATCGTTGCCGAAGACGTAGAGGTCTTTGCCGTTGCGGTGATAGACCATCTTGTTCTGCTGCAGGATGGCCTCGGTCATTTTCGAGTAGGGAACGGCGACGAAAGCGTTGAGCTGCGTTTGCGCTTTATGTCCGCTCGGACCGCCGGCTATCACGACGCGGCTGGTGCCGACGTCCAGTCCTACTGCGCTGGAGTCATTGCCGTCCGAGCCTGGTTCACCCTTGATTGACTTATTGTCTTCCATTATTCCTCCGTATCTGCATTCGATATGAAATGATGTTCAGTCGCTTTGAATGCCGCGGCGCTGAAGCGACGAAGATCGTCGCGGTTGATGATTCCGTCCGCCGCGCTCGACAAATCAATTGTTGCCGGATTCGGCTGAGCCGCTCGTAACGGATGACTGAGTCGCGAGCGGGGATTTGCCGGCGTCATCCGATCCGGCGTGCAATTCGAGCACCTTTTTGCGCTGCGCGACGTAACGATCATGCAACCTGCGTCGCAACAGTTCAGGGTTGATGCGCGCCTTTTCGGCGCGCTTTTTGAATCCCTCTTCCGCCGCAACCACGCCTTCCCACAGCTTACGACCGAGTTTATCGAGAATCTCTTCGTCGTAGATGAATCCATAATCGAGCATATTCGGCGGCGGGATCTTGTATTTGTCCGAAAGTCCCATCGCCTCGAACGGGAAATTGCGGACCCAGTCGTGGTGAAAGGCGATCAGCATCTTGTCGGGGTTGACCGAAACCAGCCCGTGCGTGGTGCAATTGGCGTCGTCAATGTTGTATTTACTTCGCAGCACGTTGGTCAGCGCGCGACCGGCGATGATCTGGGCTTCGGTCAGCGTCTCTTCGAGCGATTCGCCCTCGACGGTTGACTCGAAGCAGATACCGATGAAGCTCTCGTTGAGCCTGACATAGGTGTTCTTATCGTCCGCCCAGATTGATTCGCCCGCGTGAAAAGCCGCATGGTCGTCGCGCACGATCCGGTGAATTTCGCCGTAACGGTCAATCAGATAGTTGTACGACTTCTTCTTCAGGATCCAATTGATCAACCATTCAGTCCGCTTCTGGATCGAGTCGTTGTTCTCCGGGATGAAGGGGACGATGTCGCTTTCCGAAGTGTGATAGACGATGCCGACAATGTCGCGGCGAATCTGCTCGCCATCGGTGTCTGAGCCATGCGGGATGGTGTAGTAGCCGCGCGGACGATTCTCAGTTTCATATTTGGTCAGGATGCGGCAGCCGTTGCTGTATTTCTCGGCTTCGCCGTCGCGTTCGACCTGCCAGACATTCTCAGGCTTGTAATTGGGCAGATATTTGGCGCTGGTGGCGGCAAAGGCGGTGCCCGATCCCTGGCCGGCGGTAGAGACGACGATCGGAGGGCGCCCGCCGCGATTGTATCTTTGAGCCAGGTAAGTATTGATGTTGCGAGCAGACCACGTGGCGAGCGAATACAAGGCGAAAAGCGCCAGTCCGGCGGCAATCACTCCGAGCGCGTAAAAAGCGTGGCGGGATTGATGAATCAGGAAGAACGCGCGCGCCGAAAACGGCACCTGCATCTGTTGCAGCAAATGTTGCCGATTGTTTGGGAGAGAAGGAGCCAGCTCTCGCAGCTCTTCGAGAATTGCGCTGTAAAAACGCGCTTCGAGAACCCAGTCGTAAAACCGGGTGCGCTCGAGCAAACGGAACCGGCGGAGCGATTGCTCCAATTGCGCCTGTCGCTCCGCCTGTTTGGCGAGGGTGTTGTTCAGAAAACGAAGACGAACTTCGGGACGGTCAAAAAACATCGCGTAGCGCTCGACGATCTTTGAATAGAGCTGCGCCGGATTAGCGCCCTTTCGTCTGGCCGCCGCCCGACCGCTTTTTGACCGATGGCCTTGTATCCCTATGATTTCAGTCTTCAACTTTCAACTCTTCGATTAACCCGGGATCGGTTGGTAAATCTGAAACCCTGACTGTGCGAGCCAGAACTATTCCCAAAACTATTCCCAAAACCATTTTAGGCTATTTGCCGATGGTCGTTACGATGAAATCCTGCGCCAGGCCTTTGCTCTTGATCTGGCTGCCATAACTCATCGCCTCTTCGCGCGAAGCGAATCCGCCCACCTGCACGCGATACCAGGTTCCTTTGCCCGCGATGTCGGCTCTGACCACGCGGGCGTCAACCCCCTTCGATTTCAAGCTCGCGGCGCGTTCATCGGCTTGCGCCTGATCGTTGAACGAACCGACCTGAACCGTCAGGTTGCCTTTGTTCGGAGCGGCCGGGACGTTGGGAGCTGCGGACTGAGCAGGTTTCGGCGTTTGCGAAAAACCGGAGCGTCCGGCAGGTATCGGAGGAATAACAACTTCCTTTCCCGGCTTGCCGCCCGTGGCAGGCGCTGAATCCTGGGGTTTCGGCGTGATGATCGGCGGAGAGATGGAACTATTCTGTGAAGCCGCATTGTTGTCCGTCGGCGCGGTTCCGGTGTCAGGAGGCTTGACGGCCGTGCCCGGCGCAGCCAGCGGAGAAGATGATGTAACGGCGCCGGTCTGAGTCGCAGCATTGCCCGACGCCAGATTGGTTTCCTGTTTTTTGCGATTGGCGATGAAATCTCCCAGGAAGTAATAAGCCAGAGCGCACAACACGCCGAAGACTGCGACGATCAATCCGACGCGCGCCAGCAATCCGCCGCGACTGCCTCCTGCGTTCTCCTCTTCATCCATCGAATTTTCAGGCAAAACGGGCCAGCCCATAAACTCCGGCTCGGGAGCTTCAGTGTAATCCTGCGTTTCACGCTGGCGCGCGGCGCCGGTCTGGAAGTTTTCGATAGGAGTCGTCGGGGTCTTTTCGTAAGCAGAGAAATCGTACGGGGAGGTTGAATCGTAAGTCGGCGTGGCGAAGACATCCTCGAACATCGGCGAGGCTTCCTCCGCCGGATAGCTCGTTTGCGACGGACGAGGAATGTCTAAAACATCGTCGAAATCGTCTCCCACGCGGGTGGCGTATGTGTCGCGATTTTGACCGAAGGATTGACTCCCCAGCGGCTGATTGCCGCTCTGGGGAGTATTGGTCGTAAATGGCAGCCGCGCCGTTTGCCGTTTACCGTTGGCGTCATATCCCGTTCCCTGATCCATCCTGACTTCGATGATCGTTGCGCAGCGGGCGCAAACAACGCGTGAGGAATCGGCCTGGTTCTCGAACTGACATTTCGGACAAATAACTTTCATATAACCCACTTCCACTTTCTGTGGCCATTTAGGTCACGAATTGCAACCGCCCATAAACCCAACGTTCATTCTGGCTCTCATTCATCAGTTATCGTGATGAAGGCGTGGGGGCGCGGCGGTTCGGTTGTGAACGTTGGAAGGCTTGGCCGGTTTGTTGTAAAAGACGCCGGGTTTTGTCTCTTCGGGGCAATCATCACCTGATAGCGTCTGACTAAAATAACGAAAGATCGGTTCTCTATTTCAATCTCCCTGATCAATGCGGGTTGATCAATGCAGTAAGCCGGGCGGTCATCCACTTACCAGAGCGGGATTGTAACGCGATAGGTATATCGAGGCAAGGATAAACCGCAGGCCGCCCTATGCCTGTGAGCGGGGAAGAGTCGCTCCGGCCAACTCCGTCATCAGAGCCGGGAGTGCGCAGAAGGCGGCGAGACCTTTTCGCCGCGCGCGCAGATTTTCGATTCAACTACTAATTTTTTAATTGACAGGCCGGATTCGTTCGTATAGTCTTTGCGCGAATTCTTTAATAGCTCGTCAACGAGATTCAAAAGAAAGGGAGGTGAAGCGATTGGCTCGCAGGAAATCACCGACACTCACTGAAGTCGAGCTTGAGTTGATGGACGTGCTTTGGGACAAGAGCCAGGCGACGGTCTCCGAGATCGTCGAGGCATTGCCCGAAGAGCGTCTGGCTTACAGCTCGGTGCTGACGATGATGCGGATTCTGGAGCAGAAGGGTTACGTCACGCACGAGAAGGAGGGGCGCGCTTTCGTCTACCGCGCGCTGGTTGACCGTCAGCAGGCGCAGAAGACCGTCATCGGCTATCTGCTCAAACGTTTCTTCAACAATTCGCCCGAATTGCTCGTAGTGAATCTTCTCGAACACGAAGACGTCACTCCCATCGAAGTCAAACGGCTGAAGAAAATGATCGGAGACACCAAGTAAGCAACCGTCCCTCGACAAGAGGACGACCCGAGGAGGACGAAATGGGTTCAATGATCGAAAATTTCGACCCGTTGGCGCGTCTGCTGCTCGAAGCGCTGCTCAATACCTTGTGGCAGGGAATGCTGATCGCCGCGCTGGTGTGGTTGTCATTGCGATTTACAAAACGCGCCAGCGCGACGACGCGCCACGCGGTGTGGCTGGTCAGTTTGCTGACCATCGGAGCATTGCCGTTCATTGCGGTGATGGCGAAGCGGGGTGACTCGCCAGCCGGCTCGACCGTTCAGCTTGTCAAACAGGAGACGGCGAGACCCGCGATTCAAAACGCCAGCTCTCTCATCGCGCCCGAGACCAATCAATTCGCCCATCCGTTTCTGATCGAAAACGAGATCGCGAGGCTCAACTCTCCGGTCAGACAGATTCAGCCGGGGATCAACGGCGACATAAGCCGCGCGCCGCAATTCAGTAACGACACGACGATCGTCACGCTCGATGAATCGTCGAAGGCGGTTCCGTCCGTGGCCCTGGTCGCTTCAAAGGTCGAAAAGAAGAGCTTCTGGCAGCGCGCCAGGACCCGGGTTGCGAACATTTTCGGCGGCGCGTTGCCGCTGCTGCTCGTCGGATTGTGGCTGGCCGGTTGCGCATTGATGCTCTGGCGAATCGCGCGCAGCTACAGAGCGGTGTTTCGCATGCGCCGCCAATTTGGCTTCCTTCCGCCCCCTCACCGCGAGCGCATCGAGCGATTGGCCGGGATGTTCGGGATCAAGAGGCGCGTTCGGGCTTTCGCCTCCGAGCAGGTTTCAATGCCGATGACCATAGGCTCTTTCAGACCGCTCATCATTCTGCCGCCCGATCTCGTAGAGAACCTGGCGCCATCGGAATTTGAAAGCGTGGTGGCGCACGAGCTGGCTCATATCAAACGCTGGGATTACCTGACGAATCTTTTACAGCGAATAGCGCAGTCCTTTCTCTTCTTCCATCCGGCGGTCTGGTTCATCGGCAAGCAGTTGATGATCGAGCGCGAGCTGGCCTGCGACGATTGGGCTGTGAAGACGTGCGAGCCGCGCCGTTACGCGAATTGTCTGACAAAACTTGTCGAGCTGCTGAGTGAGTCGAGGCCGCTGGTTGCGGCCACCGGCATACTTTTCGGAAAACACGTGATTTCAAGGAGGGTAGAAATGATTCTCAATCGTGATCGCAACGCAACGACCGCCGTGTCGAAACCGGCGCTCCTTTACGCCATTGGCCTCGTCGTGCTCTTCGTCGCCGTGTTCGGTCTGATCTCGCCGGTGATTGCCGTGCCGCTGGGACAAAAGCCGGCAAAGCCGGGCAAAAAAGAGGGCAAGGCCGCCACGGCCACTCAATCGAAATCGCAGGCAGTGACGCCGCTCCCGCCGCTTCCGCCGCCGGATGACCGGTTGATGGAATTGCCGGAGCCACCGGAGATTCCCGAACCACCGGAAATGCCCGAGCCGCCGGCTCCGCCCGCCGCCGCAGTCATCGAACCAGGATTTGAATTGATCGAAATCCCAAAGGCTCCGGCCATCGCTGCAACGCCGGGAGCGATTATTCAACCGACGCCGCAGGGCTTCGGCGTCGCCCCGGTCGCTCCGGCGCAACTTGTTCAGCCGGGAAGAATCGCTACGACGCCTCGCCCGATGCCTGCGCCCGATCCGTTGCCCCCTCTGGCCGGCGTTTTGTGGCAGGACTATAAGAACAAACAGCCCACGATTCCCGAAACCGAATTGCTCAACGTCCTGGTTGACATCGTCAAACGCGACGCCGATCCGAACGTGCGCAACGAAGCTTTGCAGGGCATCTACCGTCTGCGCTCGGATGCCGCGATCAACGCGTTGATCCAGCTCTACGATTCCACCAGCGACGTGAAGGTCAAAGGCGAGATCGTCGGATACCTGCTGCGCCGCGAAGGCCCCAACAGCAAAGTAGACAACAGCAAGGCCATCGCCAAGCTTACTTCAATCGCCAAATCGGAACAGAACGAAGAGCTTCGCAACAAAGCCATCCGCTACCTGGGCAACGTCAAAGGCGATGAGGGCGCAAACACCCTGATCCAGATCTACGACGGTTTGCAGGATCAGAAGATGAAGCAATACGTCATCCGCTCGCTGGCTTATAACAAGAGCCGCAAGGCGATTGACAAGCTGATCCAGATTGCGAAGAGCGATTCCGATCCGGTCGTCCGCCAATACGCGATCCGCAGCCTTTACGGCATTGACAGTCGTCTCTACCTGGAACTGGTGGACAGGCCAGGACAGCGCATCGGATTGCTCGACCGGGATTTGAAACTCATCACTCCGCGCGCATTTGAATTCGACGGCAAGAAGTTTGAATTCGACGCGAAGAAGTGGGAGGAGTGGCAGAAAGATTGGCAGAAGAATTGGCAGGAGCAGCAGGAGAAGCTGCGCGAGATGCTGGAGAAGCTGCGGATCGAAGACCTGGACAAGCTGCGGCTCGAGCTGCCGAAGATCGAATTGCAGCTCAATGACCTGAAAGACAGGATCAGAATCGGGCAGGAGATCGAATCGCTCGGCGCGGTCGAGAGCCAGTTGCGCTTGAGGCTGGCGGAGGTCGAGGCGCAGCTTGCGAGTATGCAGTCGCAATTCACCGCGACTCACCCGAAGCTGGTTGGGACCCGCAATCTGCGGAATGCTCTGGAAAGACAATTGTCGCAGGTTCGTTCGATGCGAACCCGCAGCGTCCGGCCAGCAAGGATTCGCACTGCGAATACCAACCAGTCGTCTTCGTTTTAACCGCAGCCGGTTTTTTCGATCAACGAATATGCGCTCCGGCGGCTTGGCGATTTTGCCAGGCCGCTTTCGAGCGCATTCTTTTTCACCGGGAGGAGGAAAAACAATGCGCAGAATCTTTCCAGCACTCGCGCTCATCAGTCTATCGCTCGGTTGCGCCTCGACCTTTGCGCAGGATCAGCAGACTCGCAGCTACGCCAGAGCCGATTTCATCAGCGTTGACGGCAGCAGTCTGAACGACAAGATTGATCGCGCGGTCAAACAGTTCAAAGCCGCGAAGCAGGGCGACACAGTCTGGCTCGCTTACCACTTTCCGCCGCGCGAAGACGCTTACGTCGGGATGTTTTCGGGCGTGTATTATCGCGACAGCGACGGCATCAAGCTCGAACGGAAAGAAGACCCGGCTCAAGTCGCAGTCTTTCTGCTCGCCGATGTCACCGGCTCGCAGCCGAAATTCACCAAAGTCAAAACGCTCAACCTCGCTGAGCCTTACGTCTTTGAAAACCGCCCCGTTTACTGGCTCGGCAATGTTGACGCGAACCAGAGCATCGCAGTGATCGAAAACGCCATGCGCGCCGATGCGCAGAACAAAGATTTATCCCGCGGCGCGTTGCGAGCCATAGCGGTTCACAACAGTCCACGATCCATTCCACTGCTCAAAGAGATCGCGACGAAAGAATCGAACGTCGAGCTTCAACAAGCCGCCGTCTCGAACCTTTCGCGCGTGAAGACCGGCGAGAGCCTCAACGCCTTGTTCGAGCTTTACGACAGCGCCGCCAGCGATACGTTGAAGGAGGAGATCATCGCCGCGATCGCTCGCAACGAGAGCCGCAAGGCTACGGATAAATTGCTGGCGATTGCGAAGAACGATCCGAACCCGAAGATGCGGCAGCGCGCAATCCGGCGGCTTTCGACCAGCAGAGGAACGGGTGTGTCCGTGAATTGATAAGTGAATGGCAGGACGCAGATGAGTGAGCGGGCGTCGCAATCGCCCGCTCATTGATCTCATCGGACTATCTTCTGCGCTTCGAGTAACGCGCCAGCGTCGCTGGGAAAACCTTCACGGCAGCAGGCGCGGTCTTCTTGCCCGTCAGCACGTCCATTGCCGTCGCGCCTTGGCCGTAGGCCGATTTCATATCGCTTTCATCAAGCGATATGACAGTGCCTTTGAGTTCAAGTCCGGCGAACAGTCCCTTGCTGCGCGAATACGAAAGAATCTGCGCGCTGAGTTTCAGGTCGGTCGAAGCCCCGGCCTGGCGACCGACTGGGCCGGCGGCGACCGAGGCGTCGCCACCCATCTCGAATTTGCTTTTGAGCAGGCTCTTCATTCCATCGTCACCGATAAACAGCAACACGAAATCGGTCGCCTGCGCGCCGATCTGCAGGCCGAAGCTCCCGCCTTTCATATCGAAATACGCCGGTGCGCTCCAGCCCGCGCTGGTGCGGCAACTGGCGACGCCGCGCCCGCCGCGAGCGCCGACCAGGAAACCGCCCTTGATGACTTGCGGGAAGACGGCGATGCATTGGGCTTTGTCGAGCACTGAGTTGGGGATCGCCTTGTCGGGCGCGGCCATGATCTCCTGGAAGACTTTGGAAGCTTTGGCCGCCTGTTTTACCGCATCGTCCGCGTCTTTGGCAGAAACGACTGCGGCGATTACGAATGAAAGACACAATACGCCGAAGAGGTTGTTGATGAGTTTGAGTTTCATGTCTCCTCCTGTGGATTGAATTGGAAATCGGAAAAGGTATCGAAATGCTGCTGGCTGTGTGGGGAAGCCAGCGCGCGGATTTTCACAGAAGCGCGGCGGCAAGTAAATACCAGAAAGGGGTAGTAGCGCACAGATGCCAGTGTGGCTTCCCCGGCATTTGGTGATGATCTGATGACGTAGTGACTCCTCAAGCCTGATCGCGTTTACCATTTTCCAATCAGCGTGCTATATTCGCTTCTACTTTCTCATACATTTTCCCGCATTCAGAATATCCAAAGTGTTTGGGAGGAGTCACAGATATGTCAGGGCATTCAAAATGGCACACGATCAAACACAAGAAAGGCGCGCTCGACGCCAGGCGCGGAAAACTCTTCACCAAGCTGATCAAGGAGCTGACCATTGCGGCGCGCAGCGGCGGCAGCGGCGACCCGAACCAGAACCCGCGTCTGCGTAAAGCCGTCAACGACGCCAAAGCAGCCAACATGCCGAACGACACGATTGATCGCGCAATCAAACGCGGCACGGGTGAGCTGGAAGGCGTGCACTACGACGAGATCACTTACGAAGGCTACGGTCCGGGAGGCGTCGCGATTATGGTCAACGCGACCACGGACAACCGCAACCGGACGGTCTCGGAATTGCGCCACCTGTTTTCGAAGAACAACGGCAACCTCGGCGAATCAGGCTCGGTCGCGTGGATGTTTCACAAGCAGGGGCAGATCATCATTGACGCCGCAATCAAGGGCGAAGACGAGATGATGGAGATTGCGCTCGACGCCGGCGCGGAAGATATGCAGAACGACGGCGAGACCTATCAAATTCTCACCGCGCCCGAAGACTTCCTGACTGCTTTGGAGGCGATCAAGAGCAAAGGCGTCGAGCCGATGTCCGCCGAAATCGCAATGATCCCGCAAAACACCATCAAGCTCGAAGGTGGCCAGGCCACGCAGATGCTCAAGCTCTACGAGGCGCTCGACGATCACGACGACGTGCAGAGCGTTTACTCGAACTTCGAGGTTGACGACGCTGTGCTGCAGCAGCAGGCATAATATGAACTTCAAACGTCGCGGCGCAGAGACCGGCAGCGGTTTTCAAGAGACGATCAATCGCATCAACGAAGGTTACGAACGACAGGGTCGCGCCTGCGTCACGCGCAAAGCCATTCCCGGAAAATACCTGATCGAGCACGGCGAATCGCGGCGCGGATTTTCTTTGCCATCGGTTGATCTTTCATCGAACAGTGGGCAACCGCGTGTATCCTCCGCCGAACTCAGCCGGCTGGTGAAAGAGCACAAGATCAAGGATTGGCGGCGGTTCGTGCCCGAATCGAAAGCCGAGCCGGATTACGGCGGAGTGATTGCTCCCGGCGGACGCGCGATCTTTTACGACGCAAAAACGACGCAGCGCAACCTGCTCGACTTCGACAACCTGCACGCGCACCAGATTACGTTCCTCGAACGCGCGGCGCGGTTCGGGGCAATCGCCGGGTTTCTGGTCGAATTCAGCAGCCACGACGAGGTCTACTTTTTACCGATACAAATCATCGTCCGATGGCGTGAAGAGAGCACGCGCAAGAGTCTGCCTTACCGGTTCTTCTCTGAAAACCTGGTCGCTGCGCCGCCCGGCAAGGGATTGATCGTCTTCGATTACCTTGCCGCCATCGAAGAGCAGGAGCGGCGTTACCTTAGCAGTTACGAAAAATTCGTTTTGACCATCCCGCGCGCCCGGACGCCACGCAAGCTGGCGGCGGGTTGATCGGAAGCAATCGTCATCAGTCGCTGCGCGAGCGGCCCTGCCAGTCGCCGCTCGCCTCTCAGCAAAACAATTCAGCCTGACAGGAGGAAAGCATGATCACACGTCATTCCGCCTCTATTTTCACCCGTTCAATATTCGTCCGCCTGACAGTCGCGTTGGTGTTCGCGCTCGTCGCGACATCGGCAGTATCGGCTCAAACCAGACGCCAGGTCTTCGTGCCCGGTCAGCGAGCCGTCGTCTTCGATGAGCGATTGTCGGCGTTGCGGACTCAGCCGGATGTCAGGGCTTCGCTCGAACAACGTTTGCGCCGCGGTCGTCGCGTAGGCATTCTCGGTTCGACGACGGCCAAAGATGGCGAGAAGTTTTTGCGCGTCGCGGTTTCGCGCAACACCCGCGGCTGGGTTTTGGCCGACGCCGTCGTTCGCCCGGGCAATGGAGCCGACGCCGAAAGGCTGATGAAGCTGATCGAAGAGACGAGGGACGAATTCACCAAAGCGCGGTTGGCGAAGCTCTGCGCCGATGAGTTTCGCGCGACAAAATTTGCGCCGAAGGCTCTGGTGATTTTGGGTGAAGCCGCCGAGAGCGCGGCGGAGAGACTCACGCGGGACGCCAAGCGCCGCGTCGGCGATGACGAGCCGAGCGCGGGTTTGAGCAAGCGCGATTATCTGCTCAACTACGTTGGGCTGGATCGTTACAACCGCATCGGCGTGATGTTCGACTACGACGAAGCTGCGGATCGGATTGTTTACGACGGCGCGGCTTACCGTGAATTGCTGCGGCGTTATCCGCGAAGTGATGAAGCGCAGGCCGCGCGCGCGCGGTTGGAGAAGCTGGGGAAGAAGTGAGGTTTGTTTGTAGTACCGCCTTCAGGCGGAAAGATTCGGCGGAAAGATTCGGCATCTGCGATTTCCGCTTGAAAGCGGTGCTACAAACACTACTGGCGATTGTTGAGTGGTCGCGGCCCGAAGTTTTTGAACAGGTGATCAACCAGCGGCTCCTTCTCGGCGTCGGTCACCGAAGCGCCCCAGCGGATCATCTTCTCGACCTCACGCGTCCAGCCTTGCCGCGAGAGCCGCTGCTGCTCGGTCAAATCGGCTTCGTGGCACACCAGACACTTCTCTTCAAAAATCTGTTTGCCGCGAGCTTCGTTTGTCGCGGCTGTGTTTGCCGCTGCGGATTTGCGGGGCGCGAAGTGGGCAGCGAAGTACTCAACCAGAATTTCTTTCTCCGCATCGCTGACCACCGCGCCCCAGCGGATCATCTTCTCGACTTCGCGCACCCAACCCTGGCGCGACAACCGCTGGGAGACGATCAGGTCGGCCTCGTGGCAAATGACGCATTTGTCGCGCGCCAGCTCGACGCCTTTGCCTTCGGGCAAATCCTGCCGAGCCGCGCTGGTCGTTCGGTTTATCGGAACGCCGAGAGCGATGATCATCGCCGTCAGCGCAAACGCTAGCTTGATCGAATTTGATTTACGCTGTGACATTGATCCTCACCCGGTCAATTACGTTCCAGAGATAGCCCGACGGGTTCCATTGCGGAGCAACGGGCTGCGCGTTGCCTTTGTCGTCGGTGGCGCGAGCCATCAGCAGGTACGAACCGGGCGCGGCGAGGTTGAATTCGTACTCGAACGATTGCCACGCGTAACGCTCGCGCTCCTTGCCCAGCCTGGCTGGGAACCAAGTGCTGCCGTTGTCCATCGAAACGTCAACCTTCGCTATATTCAGCTCGCCCGCCCAGGCGAAACCCGTCACGCGCACTTTACCTGGTTTGAACTTCGCGCCTTCGAGCGGTGAGTTGATGAACGATTTGACGACCAGACCCGTGAGTGGCTCCATATCCTTCGGGTCAACGGCTTCGCCCGGAGCCACGCGCCGGTTCGGATAACGATAAGCCGTCTTGACGAAGAATCCCTCGTGCTCACGGTCAATCACCTGAACACGCGCGAGCCATTTGACCGAGTATGCGCCTTCCCAACCAGGCACGACCGCGCGCAGCGGGAAGCCGTGCAGCGCGGGCAACGGCTCGCCATTCATTTCGTAAGCCAGGATGGTGTCGGCGTGCAGCGCTTTCTCCATCGGCAGGTTGCGGATGAAATCGGGCATCTTGCCGATGGGTTTGTCCGCGCCGTCGAGCGCCACGTATTTGCCCGCAGCCTTCACTCCCGCTTTCTTCAACACATCGGCCAGCCGCGCGCCGGCGAAGCGCGCGGTGCCGATCGCTCCCTTCTCCCACTGAATGCCAGCCACCGGCGGATCGTAAAACGCGCGACCGTTGCCTGCGCATTCGAGCGTCACCGTGACGGTCGCTTTCGGCATCCTCTTCAATTCGTCGAGCGTGAGCGTGATCGGGGTTTCGACCGCGCCGTCAACCGCCAGCTTCCACTCGTCCGCGTTGACTTTTGCCGCGTAGGAATGATGGCGAACGTAGAACAGATCGTTCGGCGTGATCCACGTATTGAGCAGGCTGACCGGCGTCTCCAAATCTTCGGGGCGAATCGAGCGGACGATCAGTTTCTCTTTGCCTTTGACCGTCATTTGCGCGAAGGCGGAGTCGGGAAGCAGTTGGCTCAATGCGATGCCTGCGCCGAGTTGCCCCGCACTGGCGATGAAGTCGCGGCGCGACACGGCAGATGAGCGCGCCGATGAACGTGAAAGACGGCTCTCGTTCTTTTTCATTCTCTGACCTCGGTTGAAGGGTATTGAGATTCGATGATTGCGCTACGAATGCGCGCAGATTCTATGCGTCCGGTCAGTTGGCGGTCAAATGGGCTTCATATCTCTGCGACGCAGCGTCGCAGAGGGCGCCCTGGCCAGTACGATCAACAGCAATGCAGTTGGCATAACGTGCAGGAGAAGGCGCGAGAAGGAAGAGGAGATGTGAACAGTGACTGGAGACCAGGCGCTGAAAAGGTAAATACCTGAGTAACAGGCGATCGGCAAAAACACGGAGGGCAACAGAACCGCAGTCACCGCGCGGTTCGAGCTTCTGATCGCCAGAAACGCGGCGCAAACGAATCCTGGCCACAAAATCCCCCACTTGTGCCAACGAAGGAACTCCCTGATCACGCCGCCGCATATTTCAGGTATCAACCCCAAGTGAGACCGAAGGGTGGCGAGAGTCGGCGGCAGGAAATCGGTCTCAAGCGGCGCGCGCGTGACGGTCAAAAATATTCTCCATCCGCCGAACAATAACGCTCCGGGCAAAATCAAAATCAGAAGCTCGCGTGGCCTGCGGCGTCGAACGGCCTTGATCCCCGCCAGCAGAACCACGCACGCCCACAGGGTGAAGCCTTCCTGTTTGACCCAGAACAGAACGGCTGCCAATGCGCTCATCAGGCGGAGCGCCGCGCCGTCCCCGCTTTTCCAGTATTCGATCAGGTAGATGACCGACGCGAGATAAAAAGCCGCCAGCGGGAAATCGGCGTAGCCCGAAGATGCGCTCCCTTCGCCGATCCAGGCAATCGGGACGAAGAAGAGCAGCGTCGGCGCAATCGCGGCCAGCCGCCTTTGCTCGCCGAAACGCGCACCGCCGGTGAACAGCAGGGAGACCGCGGCCAGATAAAAGAATGGCAACAACAGTTTCACCATCACCTGGTCGGGACGGCCAAGCCAACTGTAAACCCAGGCTTCGGTCAATGGCAGCAGCAGCGGATAGGAGGTGTGCGTCC
>Ga0247727_10004370_pt1 | contig 30034 bp, 29 predicted proteins | sample WisWelCaveWW1625_FD_202498 | JGI IMG/M metagenome (GOLD analysis project Ga0247727, IMG submission 202498) | Biofilm microbial communities from Wishing Well Cave, Virginia, United States - WW16-25 | ecosystem: Environmental > Aquatic > Deep subsurface > Groundwater > Cave microbial mat | place...
CATGTCGTTGAGGATAGCCAGACGTCCGCGAGCTCGCGGGTCGCGGCCGCGCGTCCCCTCCGGCGAGGATCCGGATCTCCGGGTTCGTCAGGGGCCGTAGCCGACCGGATCCGAGTCCCGCCAGCCCGACGCGCCCGATCCGCACCCGCACGAGGCGGACGATCGGGCTGCCGACGGCGCCGAACATCCGCCGGAGCTGTCGCTTCCAGCCCTGGGTCAGCGTCGCCCGGTACCAGGCGAGGTCATCAGCCGGCGGTGGATCGATCAGCAGGCTGAGCGCGGCGACCTCCGCAGCCGACAGGCGTCGCAGTCGCCGAACCAGGTGCGCGCGACCCTCCTCGAGCTCGATCCCGGCGTCCAGCGCCGTGATGACCTCGGCCGGCAGCGGCCCGGCGACGGCGACCGCGTACTCGCGCTCGACGCCGAACCGCGGGTGGAGGATCCGCTCGGACCACTCGCCGTCGTTCGTCAGCAGCAGCAGGCCCTCCGAGTCGCGATCCAGTCGGCCGACCGGGTAGAGTCGCGCGCCATCGGGCACGAGGGCGGTCGGGACGAGCTCGAGCACCGTCGTACCTGCGTGCCGGTCGCGGACGGTGGACGTCACGCCGGCCGGCTTGTGGAGCGCGAGATACGCCCGCGCCGCGCCGACCCCGACCGGGACGCCGTCGACCTCGATCCGGGCGACGGACGGATCGACCGATCCGCCGAGCTGCGCCACCCGGCCGTCCACCCGGACGCGCCCTGCGGCGATCAGCCCTTCGCTCGCGCGGCGCGAGGCGACGCCGGCCGCGGCGAGCACCTTCTGCAGCCGCTCGACCGGCATCAGCGCGGCCCCGGCGCCATCAGCCAGCCTCGCGCGGCGCCGCGTCCTCCGAGCCGTCGACGAGCCCCGCGGCGTCGACGAGCCCCGCCGCGGCGTCCGCGTCGAGCGCCGGCAGCTCCTCGAGGCTGCCGAGCCCGAACCGCTCGAGGAAGTCGAAGCCGGTCCCGTACAGGATCGGCCGGCCGGGGGCCTCCGCTCGCCCGAGCTCGACGACGAGGCGGCGATGCACCAGGCCGCGCAACGTGTAGTCGGAATCGACACCGCGGATCCGCTCCACGGCGGCCTTGGTCGTCGGCTGCCGGTAGGCGACGATGGCGAGCGTCTCGAGGGCGGCCGGCGACAGCCTGACCGCGTCCGCGCCGATGTAGCGGGCGACGAGCGGCCCCGCCTCCGGCGCGGTCGCGAGCTCGACGCGGTCGCCCGACAGCACGAGCCGGACGCCACGCCCGCGAAGGGCGACCTCGAGGTCGCCGAGACGTCGATCCACCGTGTCGCGGTCGACGCCGGCGACGCGCCCGATGTCGCGGCGCGAGAGCGGGCGCTCGGCGACGAACAGGAGCGCCTCGAGGGCGGCCTCGGTAAGCTCGGCGGGCGCGTCCGCGTCCATGGTGGAGTCCGGCCCCGCCTCGCCGGCCGTCTGAGTCGCCGCGACCGGCTCGGTCACGCGAACGACCCGAGCGTCTCGTCGAACGTCTCGTCCGGCGCGGCCGGGCCACCGCCAGCGGCCTGCTCGGCCGCCGTCGGACGCCGCGCGACGATGGGTCCGAACGGCTCCTGCTGCTCGACGACGATCTCGCGGCGCTTCACCAGCTCGAGCAGCGCCAGGAAGGTGACCGCGACGACCACTCGATCGCGGACGTGGCGCAGGATCTCCTGCAGGACGACCGGCCCGGCGCCTCGCAGCGCGGCGCGGATGACGGCCGCGCGCTCCGCCAGCGTCACCGTCCGCGACACGACCTCCGGCGGGGGCTCCGGCGGCGGGACGACCCGTAGCAGGTCGGCCAGGGCGCCCGACAGGAGCCCGACGTCGAGGGGCTGCCCCTCGGGGGGACGAGCGCCGGCGGATCCGGAGGCCGCAGCGATCGACGGCTCGCGCCGGAACAGGCGGCCGCCGTCGCTGCCGAGCGCCGCCAGACGGGTCCCGGCGTCGCGATAGGCGCGGTAGGCGACGAGTCGTGCCCGCAGCTCGTCCTCCGGATCGAGCGTGCCGTCGCGCTCGATGGCCGCGAACGCGTCCGGCTCCGCCTGCCTTGGCAGCATCGCCCGGCTCTTCATGAGGATGAGCTGACCCGCGACGGCGACGAAGGCGCTGATGTGGCCGATGCGGTCCGTGGCGATGCTCGCGAGGGCTTCGAGGTATGCCTCGGCGAGGGCGCCGAGCGGAACCGTCAGGACATCGAGCCGGCGTGCCTCGATGAGCGACAGCAGGAGTCCGAGCGGCCCCTCCCATTCGCCGAACTGGACCCTGGTCGCCCCTTCGTGGCCCGGAGACGAGGCGATGACGACCGCCGGCGACGCGCGGCCGCCGGCCGAGGCTCCGATGGGTCCGGGCCCGACCGGCACGAGCGGCATCGCGTCAGCGGCCCTCGTCGGCGAGGCGGAGCAGCTCGCCGTCCACCGGGTCGCGCGGCGCCTCCTGCCAGCGGATGAGCTCGGCCGTCCGCGCCGAGCAGCCGGCGGCCGCGGCGAGCCGGGCGGACCCGTCGCCGTGCCCCGTCAGCCGGTCGAGCGCCCGACGCATGCCCGGAACGACCCGCGCGGCGGCCCAGATCCAGTGGCCGTATGCCTGCCCGAGGGAGTGCACGATCCGCGGGCCGAGACCCGCGTCCCCCTTGCCCGCGTCATGGAGCAGGCCAGCGAGGAGGACCTCCGGGTCGTCCACCCCGACGGCGCGTAGCCGGCCCACCACGTCAAGGCCATGGCGCCGATCGGCGATGTGCATCGCATCGAACAGCGCGCGCTGCGCCGGCGTCGTCCACGCCTCGAGCGCCTCGCGTTCGGCAGGCCGGACGCTGGCCCGGACGTGCGACCACGTCTGCCTGACCTTGCCGACCCACCAACCGACCCCGGCGCTCATCCGCTCCTTCAGAGCCCCAGCAGCAGCCCGAGGATCGGGCCGGCGACGACCTCGAAGACGACGTCGATGAGCGAACTCCCGTTTGGCGAGATCGGCAGGAAGATCGCGGCGACGAGGATGAAGCCACCGTACTGCTCGAGCAGCGGCCGGACGCGCCAGGCCGTGGCCGGCGAGAGGAACGTGAACAGCACCTTCGAGCCGTCGAGCGGCGGGATCGGGATGAGGTTGAAGACGAGCAGCGCGACGTTGAGGACGACGAACGTCAGCAGGACCTGGACGACGAGTGACGGTACCGCCATCTCGTTCTCGAGGATGAACCGCAGCGGCAACGCGGCGGCAGTCGCCAATACGAGGTTCGAGGCCGGCCCGGCGAAGGCGACGATCGCCTCGCCCCGCCGCCCGCCGGCCAGCTGGTGCGGCGAGACGGGGGTTGGTTTCGCCCAGCCGAAGCCGAACGTGCCGCCGGAGCTGAGGACGGTCAGGACGAGCAGGAGCCCGCCGAACATGTCGAAGTGCGCCCGCGGGTCGAGCGTGAGCCGGCCGAACAGCCGCGCCGTCCCATCGCCGAGCCGGAACGCCGCCAGGGCGTGGGCGAACTCGTGGAACGGGAAGGCGACGAGCAGCATCACGGCCAGGACGACGACCGCGGCGATGAGGTCGTCGGCGCTGGCGAACTCGAACACGGCTACCTCGCTTGCGGGACGGTGGCGGGAATGGTAGTCGCTCGGCCGGGCCGCCCGCGGCGAGGTCGTCAGAGGCGGCCGAGGAGCTCCCGCTTCTTCGCCTCGTACTCGTCCGCCGACAGCGCCCCGCGGTCGCGCAGGTCGGCGAGGTCGCCGAGCGCCTTCGTCACCTCATCGGACGACATCGATCGCGGCGCCGCGACCCGCAGCGCCGGCGACGGCGCCCGCATGAGATCGAGCTCGAGGGCGTGCTTCTGATCGAGCATCTCCTTCTTGAACGCGGGCGCCGCGGTGAGCATCCGGTAGCGGTCGATGGCCACGTCCGCGGCGGTCAGGATGTCCAGGTCGCCGAAGCCGAAGATCCGTCCGAAAAGGCTCTGCTCGAGCACGGCGTCGTTGATCTTCTCGAGCGACGAGTCGGCCGAGCGCTTGTTGACGATGCCCTCGACCTTGAGCACCCGCCGGTTCGTGACGATGTAGTCCTGGGCGTACCAGGCCCAGTACACCTTGGCGAGCCAGCCGAGCGACACGACGAGGCCGGCGACGACGAGCCAGCCGAGGATGTCGCGCACGCCGCCCGCCTCGAGGCCGAGGGTCAACCAGAGGACGACCAGGCTCGCGAGCGCGATCGCCCACGGCACGCGACCGTCGATGATCGTCGCGAGCCAGTGCTGGCGGGTCCTCAGGGCGATCCGCTCGCCGTCGGCGAGCAGCGTATCGGCGTAGCGGGCCACGTCGCTGACCTCCAGATCTGCTCAGGCCCGCGGGTGGGCGCGGGCGTAGACCTCCCGGATGCGCTCCCCGGTGAGATGGGTGTAGAGCTGCGTCGTGCTGATACTCGCATGACCGAGCAACTCCTGGACGACCCGCAGGTCGGCGCCGCCTTCGAGGAGGTGCGTCGCGAACGAGTGGCGGAGCGTATGCGGGCTCACCCGCTCGGCGAGGCCTACCGCCATCGCCGCCCGCTTCACGACCGACCAGGCGGCCTGGCGCCCGAGGCGGCCTCCGCGGTCGCCGAGGAAGACCGGGCCGCCGCGCGCCGGGGCGACGTGCGATCGTGCGAGGAGGGCCGCCCGGGGGCCGTCGATCCAACGAGCGAGCCAGCCCAGCGCGATCTCGCCGACGGGGACGAGACGCTCGCGATCGCCCTTGCCGACGACGCGGACGAAGCCGCCGTCGAGCGACAGGTCCTCGGCGTCGAGCCCGATCGCCTCGGAGACGCGGAGCCCGGCCGCGTAGAGCAGCTCGAGCAGGGCGCGGCCGCGCAGCCGGCGCTCGGCGTCCGGTCGTCCGGCCTCGTCCGGTGCCTGCCCGCCAGCGCCCTCCAGGAGGCGCTCGACGTCACCGACGGTCAACACCTCCGGCAGCAGGCGTGACATCCGCGGCAGGTCCAGGTGCGCGGCGACGTCGTGCTCGATGATCCCCTCGCCGAAGGCGAAGCGGTAGAGGCCGCGGATCGCGGCGGCCCGGCGGCGAAGGCTCGTAGGCGCGAGGCCGGCGTCGCCCGGGCGACCGCGGCGGGCGCGGGCGGCCAGGTAGCGGACCGCCGCGTCGGGCCCGCGCGCCCACTCGCGCGTCGTCCCCCGAGCCGCGGCGAAGTCGCCGAGGTCCGAGCGGTACGCCCGCAGCGTGGCGGCCGAGACGCCGCGCTCGACGCGCAGGTAGGCCAGGTAGTCCTCGATGGCCCGCTCGAGCCCCGCCGGCATCGGTTCCAGAGGCCGGGTCAGGCCGTCACGACGGCAGCAGCTCGACCTTGCGCCGCACGAGGTCCCAGAACGGCGAGGCGCCATCGGGCTCCACGAAGCGCACCGGGGCGTCCATCGCGCGGACCTCGACGAGGTCGCCGACGGCGATCGGAACGTCCTCCCGGCCGTCCACCGAGACGAGCGCCTCGTACGCCTCCTGGACGCGACAGCGGACGACCCGCGTCGGCTCGACGACGATGCTGCGGATGGCCGACAGGTAGCCCGCGATCGGCGTCACGATGAGGTTCCGGCTCTCCGGGGCGACGATCGGGCCGCCGGCCGAGAAGGAATAGCCGGTCGAGCCGGTCGGGCTGGCGACGACGAGCCCATCGGCGACGAACGTGGCGAGATGGCTCTCGTCGATCGAGACGTCGAGCCGGCAGACGCGAGCCAGCGATCCGCGCGCCACGACGATGTCGTTGAGCGCGACGTGGCGCTCCCCCGCCCCGGCGGCGCCGGCCCGCCGGATCCGGCCCTCGAGCGCCATCCGCTCCTCGACCCGGTAAGCGCCCTCCAGCAGCTGACCGAGGACCCGGTCGAGGCCGTCCGCCTCGACCTTCGACAGGAAGCCGATCTTGCCGACGTTGATGCCGAGGATCGGCGTGCCGGTCTCGACCACGGCGCTGGCCGCGCGAAGGAACGTGCCGTCCCCACCGAGCACGACGAGCACGTCGGTCGCCGGCAATCCGGCCCGGAGACGGTCGATCTCAGCCGCCGGCGACGCCCAATGATCGATCCGCCGGACGGCGCACCAGCCGGCGGCGCGCTCACGGAGCTCGACGGCGGCATCGCTCGTCGGGTTGTAGGCGAAACCCAGGCGCTTCACCGCGATCACGGCACTGCCGTCCCCGTGACGGCGGCGATCCGCCCGACCAGCGCCTCGCGCTCCACGCCATCGGCGGGTCCGGTCGCGCGCCGCAGGTGCAGCAGGAACTCCCGGTTGCCGGCCGGTCCCAGGAGCGGCGAGGCGATGACGTCCGATGCCCGCAGGCCAACGGCCTCGGCCGCCGCGGCCACTCCGGCGACCGCCGCCGCCCGGACGGCCGGGTCCCGCACGACCCCACCGCGGACCGCGTCGCGGCCGGCTTCGAACTGCGGCTTGACGAGGACGACGAGGTCGGCCTCGATGGCCAGCACGGAGGCCAGCGCGCCGAGGACGAGCCGCAGCGAGATGAACGACAGGTCGGCCACCGCGAGCTCGATCGGCTCACCCACGCGATCCGGGCCCAGGTCACGGGCGTTCGTGCGATCCATGACCACCACCCGCGGCTCGTGCCGGATCGATCCGGCGAGCTGGCCGCGGCCGACATCGACGGCGTAGACCCGCCGGGCGCCGCGCTGCAGCAGGACGTCGGTGAAGCCGCCGGTGGACGCCGCGGCGTCGAGGCAGACGCGACCGGCGGGGTCGAGTCCGAAGCTGTCGAGGGCGGCGGCGAGCTTGTGGCCGCCGCGGCTGACGTACGGCTCCGGGGCCACGACCTCGAGCTCGATGTCGGCGACGACACGGTCGCCGGGCTTGCGGTCCCCTCGCGCCGCGTCGCCGCGACCGACGCGCACGCGTCCGGCGAGCAGCATCGCCTGGGCGCGCGCCCCCGATGCCGCGATGCCACGTGCGACGAGCAGCTCATCGAGCCGGACACGGTCCTTGGACGGCGCGGGGGTCGTCATCGCCCCGTATCGTGGCACACGCAGTCCGGTGGCGATCTTCGAAGCGCGTCGAAGGCGTGGCCTCAGCCGGCCGGCACCCCGGATCGCGGTGCGAGGCCGAGCGCGGCGATCGCCTCACGGACCTGCTCGGTCAGACCGGCGACGTCGAGCCGCAGGGACCGCCGCAGGTCGGCGACCGCGCCGTGGTCGACGAAGCGATCGGCTGGGATGCCGAGGATGCGCACCGCCACATCGCGGTAGGCGGCGTCGGTGAGCCGCGCCTCTTCGATCGTCTCCAGCACGGCGGAACCGAATCCGCCGGAAACGACGCTCTCCTCGAACGTCACGACGAGACGCCTGCCGCGCGCCGCGTCGAGGATCAGCTGGCGATCGAGCGGCTTGACGAACCGGGCGTTGACGACGCCGACCGACCAGCCGTCCGCCTCGAGCGCCTCGGCGGCGGCGGCGGCTCGGGCGACGATCGGGCCGAAGCCGACGAACAGGATGTCGCCGCCCTCGCGAAGGACCTCGCCGCGACCGATCGGCAGGACCGTCGGCTCGACCGAGGCCACGCCCAAGCCGGCGTCGCGCGGGTAGTGCAGCGCGAAGGGGTGGTCCTGGGCGAGCGCCGTCCGGAGCAGGCTCCGCAACTCCTGCTCGTCCTTCGGAGAGGCGACGACGAGGTTCGGCAGCTGGCGCTGGGCGGGGATGCCGAACATCCCCTGGTGGCTCGTCCCATCCTCGCCGACGAGGCCGGCGCGATCGACGGCGATGACGACCGGCGCGTCGTTCTGGCAGACGTCGTGGATGAGCTGGTCGAACGCCCGCTGGAGGAACGTCGAATACAGCGCGACGACCGGCCGCATGCCACCGAGCGCGAGCCCGGTCGCCAGTGTCATCGCGTGCTGCTCGGCGATGCCGACGTCGATGATCCGGTCCGGGTGGGCGGCGCCGAACTTCGCCAGGCCGGTGCCGGTCGGCATGCCGGCCGTGATCGCGACGATGCGGCGATCGTCGCGCGCCAACTCGATGAGCTCGGCGGCGAAGTGGGCGGTGTAGTTGGGGGGCTTCGGCGCTGCACCCGGCAGCGCGGCCGGCGGCAGCGCGTCGCCGTTGGCGACCGTCTCGTCGGGCTTGGGCGGGACCTCCATCGGCGGCAGCGCGGCGCCGTGGAACCCGACCTGGTCGGTCTCGGCGGGCCGGTAGCCGCGGCCCTTCTGCGTCCGGACGTGGACGAGGATCGGGCCCGGCAGTTCGAGCGCCCGCCCGAAGGTGCTCAGCAGCGCGTGGAGGTCGTGCCCCGGGACGACCCCGATGTAAGTGATGCCGAGGTCCTCGAACAACTGGCCCGGCGCCGCGAAATTCACCACCGAGCGGCGGAGGCGGCGGCTCCACTCGAGCGCCGCCGGGCCGACGACCGGCAGCCGCTCGACCAGCGCGTCGTAGGCGGTCTTGCTCTGCTGCCACGCCTGGCTGAGCTTGATCTTGGAGAGGTAGGTCGAGAACGCGCCCACGGTCGGGCTGATCGACATCTCGTTGTCGTTGAGGACGATGAGCAGCTGCGTCCGGCGGTGGCCGATGTCGTTGAGAGCTTCGAGCGACAGGCCGCTCATGAGCGCCGCGTCGCCGACGACGACGGCGATCCGCGCCAGGCCGTGCTGCAGATCCCGCGCCGTGGCGAGCCCCTGCGCGATCGACAGGCCGGTCCCGGCGTGGCCACCGTCGAACACGTCGTGTTCCGATTCGCTGCGCCGCGGGAAACCGCCGACGCCGTCCATCTGGCGGAGCGTCCCGAACCTGCTCAGCCGGCCGGTCAGGAGCTTGTGGGCATAGGCCTGGTGACCCGTGTCCCACACGATCCGGTCGCGCGGCGACTCGAGGAGCCGATGCAGCGCGATCGTCAGCTCGACCACGCCGAGCGAGCTGCCGAGGTGGCCGCCGGTCCGTGCGACGGTCGAGACGATCGTCTCGCGGATCTCGGCGGCGAGGATCGCCAGACGCGGTTCGTCGAGGCCGCGCAGGTCGGCCGGACCGTGAAGGCCGGCGAGGATCGACGTCACGACGGTGCAGGCTCCTTGAGCGATCGGGTGGCGGGAGTCTACCGCGGAAGGACGGCTCGCCCTGCCGGGACGCGACGCCGCGCCCGACTTGCTAGCGCCCGGCGGCCTTGAGGACCCGCAGGGCGCTCAGCGTCATTGGAGCACTCGGCCCGCGGCCGCCCCAGTCGGCGACCTCGACGTTCGCGCCGGCCGAGCCGGGACGCCGCCACCACCGGCCACCGGCCTGCCACGTGCCGTCCGACCGTCGCATCGACCCCAGAAAGTCGAGCGCGTCCGACGCCCTCGCGTCGGTGACCCGCCCGGCGGCGGCGAGCGCGCGGAGCCCAGCCAGCATGTCGAAGTGCCAGAACGGCGGGTAGTGGAGAACTCCGAACGTCGGATGGGCCAGCTCGCCCGACCACTCCGAGAACACGACCCGGTGGCGCAGGAAGAACTCGGCCGCCCGGTCGGCGGCGGCGCGCGCCGCAGCGTCGCCGGTCGCCGTCGCGAATCGGGCCAGCCCGAGCAGCGGTGGGCAGCTTTCGTTGAACGACGAGTGCGTCGCCGCTGGTCGTACGTCGCAGTTCCAGCCGCCGTCGGGCCACTGCCAGCGAACGAGGTTCGCGGCGAGCCGGCGGACCCGTGGATCGCCGAGGCGACCGAGCTGGACCCCCACCGCGAGGGCATTGCCCTCCTGGCTGCCACAGCGCCGGGCGCGGCCGTCGATAACCGGGACGCGCGCCTCGTGCGCTGGGCCGAGCCAGTCGAGAACCGTGTCGTACGCCGCCTCCAGCCCAGGCAGATCCACAGGCGCGCCGAGGTCCATGAGCGCGACGAGCCGCCAGTGCGCGCCCCGCCACTTGGCGTAGGCGTGGACTCCGAAGGAGCCGTCGGGCGCTTGGCCGGCCAGGAGCGCCCGCACGATCGGGCCATCCGGGATCGCGGACCACGCCGCGAGGGCCTCCGGGTCCTCGGCCGAGCGGTCGAGGAGCTCGACGAGTGCGGCGTGACGGATGGCGGGCTCGGGCGACCGGAGGAGGAACGCGATGGCCCGGTCCTCCGTCACGCGGCTACTCCGCCTCGCGGGCCTCTTCGGGCTTGACCTCGATCGCCTCCAGCGCGCCCCCGGCCAAGCTGACGAGCTGCTTCACCTTCAGCTCCGCCTCGGCCAGTAGGGCGGCGCATCGCTCGTGGAGTGCGACGCCGCGCTCGTACAGGGCGATCGCCCGCTCGAGCGGCTGCCCGCCGGCCTCCAGCTCGGCGACGACCCGCTGGAGCTCGGCGAGCGCGTCGTCGAACGTGAGCTCAGCGAGCGGCCGGTCCGGCGTCCCCGTCACCCGTCCCTCCATCCTCCGCCTCACGGTCGATCAGGCGTCCGATCCTTGGCGCCGCCAGCATACCGAGCCGGATGCCGAGCAGGCCGATGACGACGACCGCCAGGACGAACGCGGCGAGCTCCGTCACCCGGGCGGCCTGTCCGCGGCGACGGCCGGGAACTCACCGCGAGCGACGCGCACCCCGAGCGCTGTCGCCGGCGGCGCCTCGGCGGGCGCCCGGACGATGGCTCCGTCCTCCGTCCGCCGGACGATCGCGTAGCCGCGCTCCAGCGTCGCCTGGGGGCCGAGGACGGCGAGCGCCGCGGCGGACGTGCCAAGCGTCGCCCGCAGCAGGCCGAGCCGGCCGGGCACGAGCGGGCGCAGCCGCGCGGTCAGCCGGTCCTCGTGTGCGCGGGCATCGAGCGTCCGCCTGGAGACCGCTGCCGTGGCGCGATCGAGCAGCCCGCCGACCCGCTCGCGGGCCTGGCTCAGCGCCGCGGCCGGGTGTAGCCGCTCGAGCGCCCGACGCTCCCCGGTGACCTGCCGTCCGGCCGTTCCCACGATCCGCTCGGCCGCGCCGTGCATCCGCTCGGCGCCGCGGGCGAGTGACGCCGCGAACTCGCGACGATCGGGCACCACGATCTCGGCCGCTGCCGACGGGGTCGGCGCACGCACGTCCGCGGCGAAGTCCGCCAGCGTCACGTCGATCTCGTGGCCCACGCCGCAGACGACCGGCAGCGGGTGGCCGACGATCGCCCGGACGACGCGCTCGTCGTTGAACGACCACAGGTCCTCCAGGGAACCGCCGCCGCGCGCCAGGATCGTGACGCCCGGGACCGCCTCGGGCCGACCGCTCGCCGCCAGCTCGGCGAGGTGGCGCTCGAGGCGCCGGAACGCCGCGACGATGCTCGCCGGAGCGGACTCGCCCTGCACCTGGCAGGCGACGAGGAGCACGCTCGCGAGTGGCCAGCGGCGCCGCAGCACGTTGCAGATGTCGAGCCACACGACGCCCGTCGGCGAGGTGACGACGGCGATGACCGGCGGCCGCACGGGCAGCGGCCGCTTCCGCTCCGCCGCGAACAGGCCCTCCGCCGCGAGGCGCGCCTTCAGCTGCTCGAAGCGGACCGCGAGATCGCCCTGGCCCGATGGCTGGAGTGCGTCGACGTACAGCTGGAGGGCGCCCTGCGGCTCGTAGAAATCGACCCGCCCGTGGGCCACCACGCGCAGGCCGGTCTGCGGCTGGAAGGCCGACCGCAGGCGGTCGTCGCGAAACCAGACGCAGGGCAGCTGGGCGTGCTCGTCTCGGAGCGCGAAGTAGGCATGCCCGGCGCTCGAGATGGTGACCCGACCGACCTCCCCCTCGACCCACAGGTCGCGCAGCCGCTCGTCCGCCCGGACGGTCGCCGAGATCGCGCGAGTCGCCTCGCTGACGCCGAGGACCCGGAGGCCCAAGCCGCCCGAGGCGGACGGGCCGGGAGGAGCGGGGCGTGTGGTCGGACGATCGTCCATCGCTTGGAATGGTACGAGCTGGCGCCCGCCGCCTCGCTAGCGGCCCTCGGCAAACTGTTGCCGGGTCGATGCGACCTGCTTCCGGTGCCCTCGGGGTCCTCAGGCGCGCCCGGCGTCGCGCCTCCCCTACTCGCGAGCGCCCTCTGACACGCTGCAACCGATCTTCTTGATCGAGTCCGCACGCAGCCAGACGTTGGGTGCCACCTCTCGGAGCTGGAGGGCGACGATCACGCCTTCGCGATCGCTGTCAGCGATCCAGATCTCGGAGGCTGCTTGCGACATGATCTCGCCACCGAACGCGCGCGCTGCTTCCTCCGCAGTGCCCCGGTACGTCGCGCCGGACACGATCCACCCGGAGCCCGACACCGGTGATCCGCCGCGATCTGAGGTATCCAAGAAGACCATCGCACGCACAAAGCAGTCGCCTGGCCCGCCCAATTGCTTCATCGCGTCCAACGACGCGTCGCGGACTTCCGCGCGCGCCGGTACTCCCACGCCGTAGACGATGGCGATCGTTACCGTCGCCAGCGCAACAAACGCCAGGAGACGACGTACGAGTGCGGGCAGTTCACGCATCAGCGTTCCCGGCGTCCGCGACGATCGAATGTACACACGACTGCCGGGTGCGCTGGCGTAACGCTCGATGATCGATGTGGCGGTCTCCCGTCCCTGATGCCCGAGTTCGACAATAAACCGCACTTGCCCCCGAGTCAAGTAAGTTGCGCAGGTCCGCTATCCCTGGATGCGAACCGCGCGGCCTCAGACGCGGGTCTGGTACTCGCCGGTCCGCGTGTCGATGCGGACCAGGTCGCCCACGCCGACGAACAGCGGCACCTGCACGACGAGGCCAGTCTCGAGCGTCGCCGCCTTGCGGGCACCCTGCGCCGTGTCGCCGGCGAACCCCGGCTCGGTCGCTGACACCGCGAGATCGACCGTGACCGGCAGCTCGACACCGATCGTCTCGCCCTGGTAGCTCGTCCGATCGAGGGTCATTCCGTCCTTGAGGAATCGCACCGCGTCGCCGAGCTGATCGCCTCGGAGCATGAACTGGTCGTACGTGTCCGTGTCCATGAAGTGGAAGTCATCGTCGTCGCGGTAGAGGAACTGGACCGGTCGTCGTTCCATCGTCGCGCGCGGCCACTTCGTGCCGGCCTGGAACGAGCGCTCCACGGTCCCGCCGCGCTTGATGTTGCGCAGCGTGATGCGGACCTGGGCCGATCCGCGGCCCATCTTGATGTGGTGGTAGTCGAGGATCTGCCAGAGGTCGCCGTCGAGCTCGATGGCGACGCCCTTGCGCAGCTCTCCGGTGCTGATCATCGGCTACGGGGTGCTCCTGACGACGGGACCCGCGGGCGGCGCACGACGGCCGGCGGATGTCTCGGGGTGGTGGCCGGATTGTAGCGGGCGAGCGCCGTCCCGCCGCGAAGCACGATCACGTCGCGGCTCACCTCGCGCCGAGATCCTTGTCGTGCTCACTCGGCGTTCAACCGAGCGAACGAGCCGCGCGTCTGCCCGTCGATTGGGCCGCAGCCGCTCGCGCGGTGAGCAGATTCGATCCCGGGAGCCGAGCGGAACGCGATCCTGGACGTGGAGTGAGCAGGAGTGAGGACCCGGACCACGCGGCAGGCGAGCCGTTCGCGCGGTTGATCACCCCGTGAGAAGGAGATGACGAGGGCGGTGGCCCCCCGCTCACACGCCGACGACCACCACCTCGTTGGGGAAGCGGGTGATCCGTTCGAGCCGGCCGGCGGCGGCGTCGAGCACGACGAGGTCCTCGATCCGGACGCCGATCTCGCCGGCGACGTAGATCCCGGGCTCCACGGAGAAGACCGTCGGCGACGGCAGCGGCGTCTCGGCGGCTCGCGCGCCGAGTGACGGCAGCTCGTGGGTCGCGAGGCCGATGCCGTGGCCGAGGCCATGGCCGAAGCTGGGCCACCGGCCGTCCGCCTCGATGGCCGCCCTGGCGATCGCGTCGACGGCTCGCCCGGAGGGCAGCGGCGCCCCGTGTCGCGACGCCGCAACGGCCTCGCCCAGCGCCGAAATGGCGGTCGCTTGGGCCGCGGCGACGACCTCGTAGACCGCCAGGTCGCGTGCCTCGGGCTCGCCGACGAACAGCGTCCGGGTCATGTCGCTCCGGTAGCCGGCGACCTGCGCGCCGAAGTCGAACAGCAGGACGCTCCCCGGGCGGACGGCATGGTCGCCCGGCTTGCCGTGCGGCAGCGCAGCCTCGGAGCCGGCGAGGCAGGCCACGTCGAACGCGAGCGCCTCGGCGCCGCCGGTGCGGATCCGCCACTCAAGGTCGAGCGCCAGCTCCGCTTCCGTCACCCCGGGCCGGATCGACGGCAGCAGCGAGGCGAGCGCCCGATCGGCGACCGCGCAGGCGGCCGCGACCCGCTCGATCTCCTCGGGCTCCTTGACCTGCCGGTCCGCCTCCAGCCAGCCCTCGGCGGGCACCAGCTCGACCGCCGGTGCCGCAGCGAGCCGCTCCCAGGTCGCGTGTGGCACGAAGGCCGCCTCGAGAGCGACGCGGCGCACGCCGGTCCGCTCGACGAGCGCCGGCCAGCGCTCGACGAGCGCGTGGTAGCATTCGAACAGGTCGCTGTCCGGCGCCTGACGCTCGGCCTGCAGCGTGTAGCGCGAGTCGGCCAGGATCCAGACATCGTCGAGGGTGACGAGGAACTTGCCCGAGTCGCCGGCGGAGGCGACCTCGTTCTCGGCGATCGAGAAGCCCGTCAGGTAGCGCATGTGCTCGCGGCGCACGCCGAAGTAGCCGTCCACGCCCGCGGTGGCCATCCGCTCGCGGAGGCGCCCGAGGCGATCCGGCCGTGCGGCCGCATCGGCGTCCGCCCAGCGAGCCAGGTCGGCGCCGGTCGGCGGCGCTGCGAAATCCGCGGGGTGCGGCCAGGTCGCTCGCTGGCTCATCGGGTGCGGGCGGCTCACGGTCGCGCGGGGCTCACCGGTAGCCGTACTTCTCGAGGTTCGCGTTGTGCTCGGCGAGCGTCTTCGCGAAGGCATGGGCGCCGTTGCCGTCCGGCTTCGCGACGAAGAACAGGAACTCGGCGCCGGTGTTCGGAGCCAGCGCCGCCTCGATGGATGCGACGGTCGGCGAGCAGATCGGCCCCGGGATGAGGCCGGCGACGCGGTAGGACTGGTAGCCGGCGAGGTCGGCCCGGAGCTCGATGTCGCCGAGCGGCGTCTCCGGCAGCGACCAGAAGAAGTACTGCTGCCACTGCGCGAAGGCGATCTCATCCTCGAGCCGCGCCGTGTCGACCGCGTACAGGATCGTGGGGTCGGCACCGAGCACGCGGGCGATCCCGCGGAGACCGTTGAGGCGGTTCTGGAAGACTCCCGCGATGAGCGGCCGCTCCTCGTCGAGAACGGCCTCCCGTTCGACGATCGAGGCGAGCGTCACGACCTGGTGGAGCGTCAGGCCACGCTCCTCGGGCACGGCGAGCCGCTCGGCGCCGACGCGCGTGGCGAACGCGTCGAGCATCTGGCGGACGAGGTCCTCCGCGGTGGTCACCCGGAACGGACCGCCGCTCGCCTCGACGATCAGGCTGTACGTGGCCGGGTAGAGGTAGCCCTCCAGGCTGGCGCCCTCGGGCAGGACGAGCCACGGGTAGTCCGCCAGGAGCGCCGGCGTCGGCTGCCGGGCGAGCGCGTAGAAGGCCTCCGGATCAGCGCCGGAGGTGATCGTCTGGAGCTTCGCGGTGATCTGCTCGAGCCGCAGGCCCTCGCGGAACGTGACGTCGAGCGTCCGCACGATGAGCCGGGCCGAGACGAGCGCCGCGGCGAGCTCGCTCGCCGTCATGTCGCGGCGCAGCAGCACGAGGCCGGCCCGCAGGTCGGGGGCGAGGTCGATCTGGCTCGCCTCGAACAGGAACGCCCGCTCGGTCGTGACGAGGCCCTCCGCCGCCAGCCGGGGTGCGAGCGAAGCGGGCGAGTCGCCTGGTTGGACCTCGAAGACGACCTCGCTCGGGTCGTCCGACGCGGACTCGGTGAGCGCGGCGCCCAGGTCCTCGCGCACGAAGTCCGCGACGATCCCGATGCGCAGCGAGCCCGGGTTGTCCCACGCCCAGCCGACGACGAGGGCCCGCGCCAACGGACGCATGACGGTCAGCCCGGCTCCCAGGACGATCGTCGCGAGGAGGACGGAGAAGACGACGAAGCGGACGATGCCGCCGGGGCCGCCGCCATGCCGGGGTCGGCGCGTGTCGCCCATCCGCCGGACCGGGTAGCGCGATTCGTCGAACGCCGCCGGGTCGTACGGCACCGGCGATCGACGCGCGCCGCGGCCGTCGCGAACGCTCATCGGGCCGACCCGCGCCGAGCGTCCAGCTCGTCCTGCAGGATGACCGCAGCCGCCTCGCGGTCGATCCGCGCCCGGTGCGCATCGCGCTGCGTGCGACTTGGCGGACCGCCCGAGCGACCGCGCTTGGCCGGCCCGACGCGGCCCTCGGCGACATGGCTGCTCAGGCGCTCGTCGCGGAACGTCAGCGGCACGCCGAGTCGACGAGCGACCGCGGCCGCCCAGGCGCGGGTCGCCGCCGCCTGGCGGCCCTCCGTGCCGCTCATGTCGAGCGGCAGCCCGACGACGATCTCCATCGCGTCGTGCCGGGCGACGAGGTCGGCGATCGCGGCCGCGTCGGCGGCCGGTTCGGCTCGCCGCGGCAGGGTCGTGAGCGGGCTGGCGACGCCGTCAGCGGCATCGGCCAGCGCGACCCCGATCCGCCGGTCGCCGAGGTCGAGACCGAGGAGACGGCTCACGGCGTCGGGCTCACCGGCAGGCCCGAGCCCACGCCCGTGACGGCGAGGGTGAACGTGATCCGCTCGTCGAGCGTCGGGATGGACGTCACCCAATCCGGCCAGACCTCGATCGTCACCGCCCCCTCGCGCTCGAGGATGACGCGGGCCTCATGGAGCGGCAGGCCCTTGATCGCCGCCAGAATCGCCGCGCGGTCGACGACGCGGACCGCGACGGCGGTGACCGTGACCGGGAAGGTGACCGTCTCGCCGGCGACGATCGGCCGACCGATCGTCGGATCGATCGAGGATTCGTCGAGCCTCGATCCGGCTGGGACCTCGGACCGGATCCGTGCGTCGGCGAGCACGCCGACCGGCTCCGGGTCGACGCCGATCACCGAGCCGGAGGCGGACAGCCCGAGCGCGAACTCGGCCTGCTCGAGCCCGACGAGCGTGGCCGGGTCGACGTCCGGCCTCGGCTCGCCGAGCCGCGCCGTCTCCGGGAACAACGTCGTGCCGTCGGGCAGGCCGGAAGTGTCCGCGACGCGTCGGTCGAACTCCTCCGCGAGCGCGACCTCGAGCGCGGCCAGGGCGGCGTCGAGATCGGCTTGCTCGATCCGAGGGAACTCGTCATGCTTGCCGCCGCTCGACGCCGCGAGGTTCGTCACGGACAGGACGATCGGATCGAAGCCCTCCGGGATGACGTCGATCGCCCCGGCCGGCACGTTGCCCTGGACGCCGAGAAGGACCGCCACCACGCCCACCGAGGCGGTCTTGCAGGCGAACGGGAAGACGGATGCTCGATCGACGGTGATGTCGGCGGTCGTCGCGAACTCGATCCCGGCGCCCGTCGAGACGACCGAGCCGGCGTCGATCCGCGCGCGCCGACCCGTGTCGCAGTTCTGGAAGGTGACCTCGCCGGCCGCCGCCGCCTCGTCCACCCGGAGACCCGTGGCGGCGAACGTGTCGTCCACCTCGACGTCGATCGGGAAGCGGATCGCCGGCACCACGAGCGCCGCCGGGTCCGGCTCGGTCACGCCCGGCTCGGCGCTGATCGTCAGCTCGAGCGGGCCGAGCGAGTCGGTCCGCGGCGTCAACGTGATCGTCGCGGTCGGCAGGTACGTCAGCGCCCCGTAGGCGCCGCCAACCAGGAGCACGAGCACGACCGCCAGGCCGATCGCCACCCCGCGAGCCGGCACCGCCGATCGCCGCCGGCCGACGCTCGGGATGTCGGCCGAGGGCGAGCCCGGCCGGCGGACCGCCGGACTGCCGAGGGCAGCCGAGTCGGCGGCCCTGTCGGCGGCCCTGGGAAGCGCGATCGTGGGCGCGTCGGGATCCACCGACGGAGGCACCGGCGGCGGAGCGGGCGCCGCCGCCGCATAAGCTGCAGCCGGTGCCGCCGGAGCCGGCGGCGCCAGGAGCGCGGCCTCGAATGCGGCGACCGACGCGTGAACCGCGAGACCAGCAGCCGCCGCAAGCGCGCGCGCCGGTGGGTCCGCCGCGACGATCTCGAGCGCCCGTCCCGCCGCGGCCGCCTCGCGGGCGAGCAGCCGGAAGTTGATCCGCGACGTCGCCAACCGCGAGCCGCCCGGCAGGACGATGACGATGGGGCTGCTCGTCGCTGCGCGGATGCGAGCTGCGGCGGAGGTGATCTCGTCGTCGACGTCGAGGTACAGGATCGCCGCACTCATGCGCGCATCACCCGCAACGCCCGTCGCAGCGCGCCGTCGAGCGGATCCGGGGCGGTCTGAAGGGCGATCGCCTCGTGGGCGAGCCCGAGCGGGGTGACGTCCTGCTGGTCCACCAGCAGCTTCGTCGAGTCGGTGATCGATTCGACCTGCTCGGGCGACATCAGCGTCACCTCCGGCGGCCGGGCGAACGGCAGTCGCTTCCAGAACCGCTCGTGGGCGAGCGTGTCCCGGATCTCCGGCAGTCGCGACCCGCCACCGCACAGATGGATCCGACCCGGCAGCAGGTCGCCGGCCGCGAGCTCCTCCATGACGAGCTCGACGCCGGCCGCCCACACGGCGACGTCGTCCGCCACGATCGCCCGCACCTCCGCCTCCCGATCTCCCGCGATGCCGCGGCTGTAGTCGACCTTCAGCGCCTCGGCCCGCGGGAACGGCAGGTCGAGCCGGTCGGCGATCGACTTCGTGAACGCCCGGCCGCCGAGCGCGAACATCCGGGTGCCCTCGATGCCGCCCTTGCGGACGAGCGCGACATCGGTCGTCCCGCCACCCACGTCGACGAACAGCGCGCCCGCCTGGCGCGCCGACTCGGCGCCGAGGACGCGCGCCACGGCAAACGGCTCGGCGACGATCTCGAGCAGATCCAGGCCGACCTTCGAGGCGACCGATTGGAGCGCGCCGAGGTGGACGAGCGGCGCGAAGGCGTTGAAGATGCCGATCGAGACGTGGCGGCCCTGGAAGCCGACCGGATTGGTGAGCGCGTAGCCGTCGATCGAGGCCGACGTCACCGCCGCGTGGACGAGCCGGACGTCCACGTTCGGCAGACCGGTCTCCCAGGTGATGGAGCGCTCGGCCTCGCGAAGGGCCTCCCGCTCGACGCCCTCGATGAGCTTGCCGAGCTCAGCGTCGCTGATCGGCTCCTCCGGCTTGTGCCGCTCCTGGCCATGGACGGTCGTGAAGCCGCGCACCAGCTCGCCGGCGATGCCGACGACGACCTGAGTCGGCCGGAAGCCGGCCATCTCCTCGGCCTCTTGAAGAGCGATCGAACAGTTGTCGACGACGGCGGCGATGTCGGCCACCGTCCCCGACTGCATGTGCGACAGGCCCTGCCGCTTGCGGCCCACGCCGCACACGGTCCCGCGACCGTCGTCGCCGACCTCGAGGACGAGCGCCTTCGCGAACTCCGTGCCGACGTCGAGGGCGGTCACGGCCGGCACCCGCTCGACCGGCTCGCCGCCCCACAGCCGCTTCAGGAAGGCCATCTCCTCCTCTACCCGGCCGCGGCGCGGACGGACGCCCGGATGGCGTCGAGGGCGGCCGGCAGGCCGTCGCGCCGGGTTCCGCGGCCCTGTGCCATCTCCGGCCGTCCGCCGCCCTTGCCGCCGATCGCGGCCGAGCCCAACCGCACGAGCTCGCCGGCGGAGATGCCGCGGCCGACCGCCGCGTCCCCGACGATCACGAACAGGTGCGGCTCGTCAGCGTCGAGGCCGAGCGCGACGACGTCCGGCGCGAGCTCGGCGCGGAGCTCCTTCGCGAAGCCCTTCATCGCGTCGAGTGTCTCGAATGGCGCGGCTAGCGCGATGAGCGTGAGGCCGTCGGTCAGCTGCTCGACCCGATCGCGCAGCTCGCCCGCCTTCGGGACCGCCGCGCCCAGCCCCGCCCGCAACCGGCGGCGAGCCTCGGCGAGCTCCGCCTGCAGGGCGCCGATGCGCTCCTCGAGGGCGTCCGGCCGGGTCGCGCCCGCGGCCGCCGCGGCGCGCTCCAGCGCGTCCGAGCGGGCTCGCAGGAACGCGTCCGCGCCGACTCCGGTCAGCGCTTCGATGCGCCGCATCCCCGAGCCGATGCTCCGCTCGCCGGTGATGACGAACGAACCCACCTGACCGGACGCCCGGCAGTGCGTCCCGCCGCACAGCTCGAAGCTGTAGTCCTGAACCCGGATCGTGCGCACCGCCTCGCCGTACTTCTCGTCGAAGAAGGCGTCCGCTCCGGCTGCGATCGCGTCCTGCATCGGCATGTGCGCGATGGAGACGGGCCGGTCCTCGCGGATGATCCGCCGCACCTCGTCCTCGATCGCCCGCCGCTCGTCGTCCGTCAGGCCGCGCTCGAACGGGTAGTCGAAGCGCAGGTAGTCAGGCGCGACGAGCGAGCCCGCCTGGCGCGCGCGCCCGCCGATCACGTTCCGCAGCGCCCGGTGGAGCAGGTGCGTGCCGGTGTGGTTGCGCATCGTGTGGGCCCGCCGCTCGGCATCGACCTCCGCGGTCACCGTCTGGCCGACGCGGAGCGCCCCGCGCAGGGTCCCGCGATGGACGACGAGGCCGCCGACCGGGCCCTGCGTGTCCTCGACCTCGAAGACGACCGCCGCGTCATCCGCCCGCAGGACGCCTCGGTCGCCGACCTGGCCGCCGCCCTCCGCGTAGAACGGCGTTCGATCGAGCACGACCTCGGCGGCCGCCCCAGCTTCCGTCCGGCCTTCGGCGTCGCCCTTCGCCCTGAGCTCCTCGTACTCGAGGCCATCGCGCACGATCGCGACGACCGTCGCGTCGTCGACGGTCGTCCGCTCATAGCCCTCGAACGGCGTGTCGCCGGCGCGCGCCTGGAGCGAGCCGTACAGCGACGCCAGCTCGGCGTGGCGGGCGAGCTCGGCCTTGCGGCCCGATCGCGAGCGCTCGCGCTGCTCGGCGAGCGCCACTTCGAAGCCGTCGCGATCGACCGCCACGCCGTACTCGGCGGCGAGCTCGATCGTGAGGTCGATCGGGAAGCCGAAGGTGTCGTGGAGCTTGAACGCGACCGGTCCCGAGAGGCGCGGCGGGTCGGACGGCAGGTCCTCCGCGCGCCGGCCGACCGACCGCTCCGCCGAAGTCAGACCGATGAGCGCCTCCTCGAGCAGGTCCGTGCCCGCCTCGAGGGTGCGGATGAACTGCCCTTCCTCGCGTGCGATGCTGGCCAGCACCTCCGCGCGGCGTTCGACGAGGTGCGGGTACGCCTCACCCATCGTCCCGATGACGACCGCCGCCGTCTCGGCCAGGAAGGGCTCCCGCCGGCCGAGCAGCCGACCGTGGCGCACGGCGCGGCGCAGTATCCGGCGCAGCACGTAGCCGCGGCCCTCGTTCGACGGCAGGACGCCGTCGGCGACGAGGAACGTCACCGCCCGCGAGTGGTCGGCGATGACCTGGTAGCTGAAGCGCTCCGCCTCGAACGCGTCCGGGTCGTGGCCGAGGAGCTCCCGCATCCGGGCGTGGATCGGCGCGAAGAGGTCCGTGTCGTAGTTCGATGGCACCTGCTGGACGACGCTCGCCAGCCGCTCGAGGCCGAGGCCGGTGTCGACGCCCGGCGCGGGGAGCGGCGTCAGCGAGCGATCGGGGGCGAGCTCGAACTCCATGAACACGAGGTTCCAGATCTCCAGCCAGCGCGGGCAGTGCTCGGAGTGGTCGGGGATGCAGAAGTCGCCCTCGCTGAACTCGGGCCCACGGTCGAAGTGGATCTCCGAGCACGGCCCGCACGGGCCGACGTCGGCCATCCGCCACCAGTTCTTCTCGTCGCCGGCCGGGAAGTCGCCCCAGCGCGCGATCCGCTCCGGCGGCAGGCCGATCTCGTCGCGCCAGAGTCGGTAGGCGACGTCGTCGGTCGTATAGACCGTCGCGGCCAGGCGCTCGCCCGGGATGCCGAGGTCCCGCGTCAGGAAGTCCCACGCCCAGCGGATGGCGTCCGGCTTGAAGTAGTCGCCGAAGCTGAAGTTGCCGAGCATCTCGAACAGCGTGTGGTGCCGCGGCGTCCGGCCGACCTCCTCGAAGTCGTTGTGCTTGCCGGCGACCCGCAGGGCGCGCTGATAGTCCACCGCCCGGACGTAGCTCCGCTTCTCCGCCCCGCTGAGTAGGTCCTTGAACTGGACCATCCCGGAGTTCGTGAACAGCAGCGTCTGGTCGCCAGCGGGGACGAGGCTGGCGCTCGGGACGACGGTGTGGCCGCGCTCCGCGAAGAACTCGACGAAGCGGCGCCGGATCTCGTCGGCGGGCAGGAAGACGATGCGCGGATCTCGCTCGGGGCCGGCGTGCGCCATCGGCGCGAATGGTACCGGAGCGGCCCTCCCGATCAGGACCGCGGGGGCTCCGGCTCCACCGCGGAATGGCGGCGGCGCACGCCGAGCAGCCCGATGAGCGCGGCGCCGATGAGGACGCCGAGCGACAGGCCGCGGATGAAGCGCTCGATCACCGGCGCGCGTATGGCGAGCCGCCGGGCGCCAGGACGCCGGCGATCGCGACCACGATGATGCCCGCCCACGCGGCCAGCGACGCGCTGAGGAGGTGGAAGTCGCCGAGCGACAGCAGCTCGATGCCCAGCCGCTCGCCGATGGCGTCGCCGAGGAACGCGCCGAGGACGGCGGCGAGGAGGACGATCGGCAGCCGGCGTCCGCCGGACTCGCCGCGGATGAAGACGAACAGGGCGGTGTGCAGGACGCCGACGAGCACGCCGAGGATCGGTGCGGGACCGATCGTCATGCCACGGCGCCGACCGTGGCGCCGGCCGCGGCCGAACGGGCGATCCGTCCGCCGCCGAGGCAGCGATCGCCGTCGTACAGGACAGCCGCCTGGCCGGGAGCCGCGGCCCACACGGCCTCGTCCGTCTCGAGGGTCCATGGCTCAGCGCCGGCCGGATCGTCGGGCGGGTGGACCGTCGCCGGCACGGCGGCCCCGCGATGCCGGATCCGGACATCCGCGCGAAACGAGCCGTCGGGCCCGCCCGTCGGCGGACGATCGTCGAGGAACGTCACGCCCTCGAGGCCGAGGACCCGGGTCTCGAGGTCCTCGCGCCGGCCGACGACGATCGTGTTCGTCAGCGGGTCGACTCGCGACACGTAGCGCGGGCTGCCGAGCGCCACGCCGAGACCGCCGCGCTGGCCGACGGTGAAGCCCGCCGCGCCGCCATGCTCACCGACCGTGACGCCGTCCGCGACGATCGGCCCACGTTCCGCGTGCCAGCCGGCACGGTCGCGCAGCACGGCTCGATGGTCGCCGTCCGGGACGAAGCACAGGCCCTGGCTGTCGGGCTTGTCGGCGGTCGCCAGCCCGAGGGCGCGCGCGACGGTGCGGACCTCCGGCTTCGTCAGCTCGCCGAGCGGGAACCGGGCACCCCGGAGCTGCGCCTGGTCGAGGCCGTACAGGAAGTACGTCTGGTCCTTGGCCGTGTCGCGGGCCCGCAGGAGGCTGACCCGGCCATCGGCCGACACCTCACGGCGGGCGTAGTGACCGGTGGCGACCGCCTCCGCGTCGTACATCCGGCGGGCGCGCCCGAGGAGCGCGCCGAACTTCACCGTGCTGTTGCAGTCCACGCACGGGCTCGGGGTCCGCCCGTCGAGATAGGCGCTCAGGAACGGGTCGAGCACGCCGGCCCCGAACTCACGCTCCAGGTTCAGGATGTAGAACGGGATCCCGAGTTGCGCGGCGACTCGGCGAGCGTCCTCGGCCGCGTCGAGCGAGCAGCAGCTCCTGGAGAACTCGGACGCGCTGTCGGCCCCGTCGTGGAGCCGCAGCCAGATGCCGACGACGTCGTGGCCCGCCTCGACGAGGAGCGCCGCCGCGACCGACGAATCGACCCCACCGGACATCGCCGCGATGATCCGGCTCATCGGCCCACCGCCTGGCCGAGCGGATCCGCGGCGAGCGCGATCGCCGCAGTCCGCGCTGCGGCGATGTCCCGGGGCACGATCTCGCAGGCAAGCTCGAGATCGTCGTCGGTCGTCGTTCGGCCGAGCGAGAAGCGCAGCGCGCCGCGCGCCTCCTCGTCCGGGTAGCCCATCGCGGTGAGCACGTGGGACGGCTCCGCCGACCCGGTCGTGCAGGCCGAGCCGACCGAAGCGGCGACGCCGTCGAGGTCGAGCTTGCTGACGATCCCGGCGCCGTCCGCCTCGCCGACGACGACTGACAGGAGGCCCGGCAGACGGTCCTTCGGATGCCCGGTCGGCTCGACGCCGGGCAGCGCCAGGAGCGCGGCGCGCAGTCGATCGCGCGACTTCCGGAGCCGCCTGACGGTCACCTCGCGCTCGGCCACCGCGAGATCGAAGGCGACCGCCATCCCGACCGCCGCGGCCACATCCTCCGTCCCGGCGCGCCGGTAACGCTCCTGCGTGCCGCCCTGCTGCTGGGCGAGCAGGTTCGTGCCGCGGCGCACGTAGAGCGCACCGGAGCCCTTGGGGCCCTCGAACTTGTGGCCGGCGATGGCGAGCAGGTCGCAGCCCAGGACGTCGACGTCGAGCGGCAGGTATGACGCCGCGGCCACCGCGTCCACCAGGAAGTGGCAGCCTTTCGGCCCGCGAGCGAGGATCCGGCGGCCGATCTCGGCGATCGGCTGGATCGTCCCGACCTCGTTGTTCGCCAGGCCGATCGCCACGAGGATCGTCCGATCCGTGAGCGCCGCCTCGACCTCGTCGGGATCCACCCGGCCGTAGCGGTCCACCGGCAGCTCGACGACCTCGAAGCCGAACTTCCCGAGATGACCGAGCGGGTGCAGCACCGCGTGATGCTCGACCCGCGTCGTGATGACCCGGTGGCCGTGCGCCTTGCCGGCCCACGCCGCGCCCTTGAGACCGAGGTTGAGCGCCTCCGTCCCGCCGCTCGTGAGGACGATCTCGCGCGGCCCGGCGTTCAGGCGTCCGGCGATGCGCTCGTGGGCATCGTCGAGGGCGGCCCTGGCGGCGCGCCCGAAGCCGTGCGGCGACGACGGGTTCCCGAATGCTTCGCCCAGGAGCGGCAGCATCGCCTCGAGCGCCTCGCGCCGCAGCGGCGTCGTTGCGGCGTGGTCGAGGTAGATCGGCACCCGGCGATTGTAGGGCGGCGTGGCGCGCCGGCCGTTCGGCGTGGGCCGACGCGAGCGGCGTCGACGGGCGCGTGCGCAGGAAGCGCCTGGGCCGCTACGTCGCGTCGGTGGTCGCCGCGCGCGTGCCGCGCTCCGTTCGCCTCCGCCACGGGCCGACCTCGAGCCAGACGGCCTTGTGCGAGGCGAGGCTCGTGACGACGACGGCGACGACGGTCGCCAGCAGGACCGCCTCCAGGCTGAGCGCCCGGAAGCCGACGATCCCGACGCCCCAGCCGACGACGATCCAGTGCGTGAAGTACATCGGGATCACCCGAGCGCTCCAACCGTAGACGACGCCGAGGTGGCGGTCGGCCCAGGCGCGCCGGGCAACAACGTCGCAGACGGCGAGCCAGACGAGCACGACGCCGAGGATGCCGATGACGAACGAGGGCGGCTCGCGCCAGTAGGTCGCGACGTCGAACGTCGGCCGCTCGACGGCGATCAGCGCGGCGCCGGCGACGCACAGCCCGATGCCTAGCAGCGCGCCGCGGCGGAACACGGCCGTCCGATCGCTCGCCCGGGCGACGATGACGCCGAAGACCGCGCCGGTGAGCGGATAGACGAGCCACGGCACGACCGCGTAGTAGACGTTCGGGGCCGTGCCGAGGATCGGCGCGAGGAGGCCGTCGACGAGCGGCTCGCCGAACGAGAGCTCCCGCAGCCATGGCGCGACGAGCACGAGCAGGCTGGCCGGCGCGAGCCAGGACCAGCCCGGACGAGCGACCGGCCGTAGCACGGCGATCGCGACCAGCGACAGGCCGGCCATGTGGTGGATATCGACCGTCGTCGCCAGCCACCACGGGGTGAACGGGGCGATCTGCTCGGCGGTCACGACTCCGGTCGCGAGCCCGAGGGTCGCCGGGATGACGCCGCGGAGCACGTTGAGCAGGTAGCCGAGGAAGACGAGCCAGGCGCCTCGGAGGGCCAGCGAGCGGACGTCGGATCGCGACGAGAAGGCGAGCGAGGCGCCCATCAGGAACATGAACACCGGCGCCGCGGTCGGGCCGCCGGCGAAGCTGATCGCCTGGCCGATCGGCGTGGTCCAGGTCGCCGGTGCCCCCCAGTGCCACAGCACGTGGACGAGGATCATGAAGAAGACCGCGAGGCCACGGGCCAGGTCGAAGCCGCGGACGCGCTCCCGGCCGGCGAGTCCCGTGACGGAGTCCGCGATCGCGGGCGGGGGCGACGCCATCGGCCGATTGTAGGGAGCCCGGCGACTACGACCCCGGCTCGGCGGCGCGGTCGCGGTCCGCCGCTCGGCCCCGCTCGCGTTCCCGCTCGTGCTTTGCGAGCAGCCGCTTGCGGAGACGGATCGAGGCCGGTGTCACCTCGACGAGCTCGTCGGCGGCGATGAACTCGATGGCCGACTCGAGGGTCAGCGGTCGGGGCGGCGTGAGCCGCAGCGCCTCGTCGTGGGCATGGGTGCGGATGTTCGTGAGCTTCTTCTCCTTCGTCGGGTTGACGTCGAGGTCCCCGGACCGTGCGCTCTCGCCGACGATCATCCCCTCGTAGACCTCGACGCCCGCGCCGATGAACAGCTCGGAGCGCTCCTGGAGGTTGAACAACGCGTACGCGTTCGAGGTCCCGCTTCGGTCGGCGACGAGGACGCCCGAGGTGCGATGGGTGACCTCGCCGGCCCACGGGCCGTAGCCCTCGCCGAGCTGGTGGAGCAGCGCGGTGCCGCGGGTGTCGGTCAGCAGCTGGCCGCGGTAGCCGATGAGGCCGCGGACCGGCAGGACGTATTCGAGGCGGACCCGTCCGTCGGCGTCGGTCGTGAGCTGCTCGAGGCGGCCCTTCCGGCCGGCGAGCGCCGTCTGGACCCCGCCGATGAACTCGGGCGGGATGTCGACCGTGATCCGCTCGTACGGCTCGTGGACGCCATCGGGCGTCTCGTGGAGGATGACCTCGGGCCGGCTGACGGTCAGCTCGAAGCCCTCGCGACGCATCTGCTCGATGAGCACGGCGAGCTGGAGCTCGCCCCGGCCGCGGACCTCGAAGGTATCTCCGGTCGCGCTCGGCCCGATCTCGATCGAGACGTTGCCGAGGACCTCGCGGTCGAGTCGGGCCTTGATCTGCCGCGACGTGACGAAGCGACCCTCGCGCCCGGCGAGCGGCGCGGTGTTCACGCCGAACGTCATCCGCAGCGTCGGCGCGTCGACGTCGAGGCGCGGCAGCGGCCGCGGGTCCGCGGGATCGGTGAGCGTGTCGCCGATGGTGACGTCCGGCAGGCCGGCGACCGACACGATGTCGCCCGGGCCGGCTTCATCGATGTCGATGCGCTCGATGCCGTGTGCGGTCTGCAGGCTCGTCACCGTGCCGGCGAGGGTCACGACCCGGCCGGGCTCGACCGCGCCCGCCGTGTCATCCGGCTCATCGCGTACGACGACGATCCGCTGCCCGAGGCGCAAGGTCCCGTTCCAGATCCGGCCGACGGCCATCCGACCGACGTAGTCGTTGGCCGACAGGTTCGTGACGAGGAGCTGGAGCGGATGGCCGGGCTCGTGGCGTGGCGCGGGCGTGACGGCCACCAGCAGGTCGAGCAGCGGCCCGAGGTCCCTGCCCGGCTCGGCGAGATCGTGGGTCGCCGTGCCGGCCTTCGCGTTCGTGTAGACGACCGGGAAGTCGATCTGGTGCTCGTCGGCGCCGAGGTCGATGAACAGCTCGTAGACGGCGTCGAGGACCTCGGCCGGGCGCGCGTCCGAGCGATCGATCTTGTTGAGGGCGACGACGACCGGCAGCCGACGCGCCATCGCCTTGCCGAGGACGTAGCGCGTCTGGGGCAGCGGCCCCTCGGCCGCGTCGACGAGCAGCAGCACCGAGTCGACCATGAGCAACGAGCGCTCGACCTCGCCGCCGAAGTCGGCGTGGCCCGGCGTGTCGACGATGTTCAGCCGGATGCCTCGGTGGTCGACCGTCGTCTGCTTCGCGAGGATCGTGATGCCCTTCTCGCGCTCGAGGTCACCCGAATCGAGGACCCGCTCCGCGACCACCTGGTTGGACCGGAAGGCGCCGGTCTGGCGGAGCATCGCGTCGACGAGCGTCGTCTTGCCGTGGTCCACGTGGGCGACGATCGCGACGTTCCGGATATCGGCCCGGACGGCGGCCGGCGGGCCGTTCACGGGCAGGGCAGAACGGATGTCGGTGGTCATGGGCCGCCGCAGTGTCGCACAGCTGATGGGTACGGTCGCCCATACGGTCCGGGCATCGAGACCGACCCGGTCGGCGGGCCCGGGCGGCCCTGCTAGCATCGCCGGGTGACCGTCGCCGCCGTCGTCCTCGCCGCCTCCGCCGAATCGGCCCTCGCCGACGCGGACGGCCTGCCGCGCGTCCGCCGGATCGCCGACACCGCCTGGGCGGGCGGGGCGCTGCCGATCGTCGTCGTCGCCCCCGACCCCGACGGACGGGTCGCCGCCGCCCTCGCCGGGGCACAGGTGACGCTCGCCGAGCCGGGCCCACCCGAGGCCGGCCCCGTCGGCCAGATCCGCCGCGGCATCGACGTCGCCGCCGCCGAGGTCCGTGAGACCACCGCTGCGCTCATCTGGCCGGCCTGCCTGTGCTGGGTCGGCGCGGAGACGGTCACCTCGCTGATCGAGGCCCATGGGGCCGAGCCACGATCGCTCCTCCGCCCGTCGTTCGGCGGCGAGGCGGGCTGGCCGGCCGTCCTCCCGATGGCCTACCGGGAGTCGTTGCGGGAGCTGCCGGCGGATCTCATGCCCGACGAGATCCTCGCGGCGTTCGCCGCCCGCCACGCACCGCCGCAGCGGCTCGTCGAGCTCGGCGATCCGGGCACCGTCATCGACGGCGGAACGGCCCGCTCCGCGCTACCGCCGTACGAGGGCCCGGCCATCGCGCTCAGCGGCCACGCCCACGAATGGGGCGCCGCGGTGGCGGACATCCCGGATGACGCCCCCGCGCCGGGTCCCTCGATCGCCCGATTCGACCCGACCTGACGCTCGCTGGGGTCACCAAGCGCAGCTCGCGGGGTCGCTGTACCGAGCCCATCGGTCCAGATGGGCGTAGATGGCGAGGACCTGCACGCTGCCGTGGGGTCGCGATCCGCCCGGTCGCAGGACGATGTCAAGCTGACCATCAGCCTGGCCGTGGCCGGCGACGTCGATGCCGAAGGTCGTCGTGCGCCCGTACCGCATCGACTGCTCGATCGGCTGGCGCAATGTCGTCGCCGGAGATCCAAGACCGTCCCACACGCCGGGCGGGCCGACCGAGGCCTCGTGGTCGTAGTACGGGGCCTCGCCATCCCCGGCCGGCCCCCAGTTGAGGAGCAGACCGTCCGTGCTGCCGGGTAGGAGATCCTGCTCCCGCCACGCCCATCCGATCGTGACCCGGACGCCCGCCGCGCCCGTCGCATCGCTGCAGTCGATCGCGACGTCGAGATCGATCGCTTCGGCCGACACCGCGAATGGGCTTGCCCCGGGCCGCAGGAGCGCCGTCGTGACGACCGGCCAGAACGAGGCGAGAAGGTAGAGGCTCGCCAGCGGCACGACGATCCACCGGTCGCGGCCCGTGGTTCGAGGCCGACGTCCGCCGCTACCGGCCGTCCGCAGCACGAACGCGGCAGCGATGGCCTCGAGCGGGAAGAACAGGCCGGTCCCGAGCGCGGCGACGAACCGGACGATCCCAGCGAGAACAAGGATCCACAGGATCGCCAGCGCGAGTGGCCGGGCCCACGGCCTCGCACCGGCCAGGCCGTTCATCGCGATGAGGAGGACAGCCGCGTCGATCGGGACGCTCCCAAGCGCGACGAGGCGCGCGCCTGGCGGCAGGTCGCCGCCTCCGGCGAGCGTGACGAGGGTCGCCGCGACGATGACAACCAGCAGGACCGCGAACAGCCTCGCCGCCCATCGCTCGAACGCCGACGGGATCATGGGCTGGGACCTCGTACGGGGAGGCTGGGCCA